>Ga0187893_10002241_pt1 | contig 43103 bp, 31 predicted proteins | sample MA1701074metaG_FD_139574 | JGI IMG/M metagenome (GOLD analysis project Ga0187893, IMG submission 139574) | White microbial mat communities from a basaltic lava cave in the Kipuka Kanohina Cave System on the Island of Hawaii, USA - MA170107-4 metaG ... | reverse complement strand
TAAAAGTCTCCTTTCCGTGTGACTTTGAGCGGTTCACGGATCGGAGACTTTCTTTTTTCACCCCGGAATTGTCAAACTGCTGGAGTCCCCCAGCAAAGCTGGGGGTTTACCTTTAGGAAATTAATGAGACCGCCCCAAGTTCCTTCGCCAAGGCGAAGTTACAGCTGTCTGTCACCACAACAGCTGCCTCGGATTGCTCCAACATATAACTAAGTCTGGCTGGGGGGAACGTACTGTCGAGGGGTACCTGGATCTTTCCTGTTTTCAGAACGGCCAGGGATGCCACAACGAACGGCGCGCCGTTTTCGAAAAGCAGAGCAACTGTTTCTGTTCTGCCTCCTCGAAGCTCTACCAAGGCATGCGCGACTCGGTTGGCTATGGCGTTCAACTCCGAGTAGGTGTAAGTATGACGGCGGGTCTTTAAAGCCAGCCGATCCGGATGCCACTGGACCTGTTGCTCAAAGCGTTGGACGGCCGACTGCAGAGCCTCCGGGTTGGTAAATTCCACGAAGGCTCGCGATGGGTGAATACAGCGAGCACGGAGGGCTTGTTGTTTGGCCAAGTTGCTTGTCATGTTTCCTGAGTAATGCGTCCTGTCACTTTTCTTTTCGGCAGAATCGGCTTTTCCCTTCGCTACTGTGAGAATTGCATTTAACCAACCCTCGGACGCGAAGAGATGAGGAGCTACGGCACTACCACACTCTTTGTAGACTGCCACCTCTGTGTCGTCTCGATGGCTTCCATCACGCGGTTGAGGGGAAAGCGGTGGGTCACGAGTTCTTCGAACGGAAAGCGCTCACCTTGGTTGCGGAGAAACTCCAGCGCTTGGGACATGTGCCGGTGCTCGCTTCCCCAGGAGCCGTGGAGTTGAAGCTGCTTCCGTGTGATGTGATGCGGGTTGATAGAGACTTCACCCGCGTCGCCGTAGTGACCCAGCACGAGGAATTTGGCGCCGTCGCGGCAGATTTCGATCGCTTCTGGAACCACCTCGGGCGAGCCGACACATTCGATCACGGCATCCGCGCCATATCCGCGCGTCAGCTCCCGCACGCGTTGAATGCGCTGCACGCCGGACTTCAACTGCTCGATGTTCAAACACTCGGAGGCTCCAAACCGTCGTGCCGTCTTGAGCCGTTCTTCGGGTCCGCCAATCATGATCACCCGGCTCGCACCGTGGTCGAGGGCTACCGCCAATGCTGCCAGTCCAACAGGACCGGCTCCTTGCACCACAACAACATCGCCCCAGTTCAGTCCCATGCGCTCAACGCCATGAATGGCAGTGACCAACGCGCAACCGGCGCCGATGACCCGTTCGGTGGTGAGCTGGTCATCCAGCTTGAAGATCGCTGAGCCGGGGCGGAGATAGATAAGCTCGGCATAACCTCCGTTGCAGTGGGGCGGTTCATCGCAGTTGTAGGAGATGCCATAGGCTTTGCGATTCAGGCAGCGTGTGGGTTGGCGTTTTTCTTTGCAGTAGAAGCAGTGACCGCAGGCCAGCGAAGAGCTCCAGGTGACACGGTCTCCTTTCTGCAGTGGGATGCCCCGCCAGTCTTGCTTCAGAGCTTCACCGCACTCCTCAATGAAGCCCACGGTCTCATGACCCAGAATGTTGGGGCGGGGAATCGGCAACTGTCCTTTCCACAAGTGGACGTCGGTGCCGCAGACACCGGCCATCTGAACCCGAACCAGAGCACCGCCCGGGTCTGTGGATTGCATCAGTGGAAACTCGCGCAGCACGATCGGAGTTTTGAACTCGCTCAAGACAGCGGCTTTGAAGGTTGCAGGCATTGTGGAAGCTCCCCTTTTGGCCTGCATTGTAGCGGCCTAGTTTGGATTTACAAATGATTAACCGCGCCGCCGCGGGTTCCATATATTTTGGGGGCCTGGACATTGCTCGGGCTCGGCACGGGCCAACTGCACCATCGCGGCTATGGTGGCGCCATAGCCATAGCCCGCCCCTCCTCAAATAAGGAGAGCCAAGATCCCATCGCCTGCGTATACTCCACGACGATGACACTTCAACCGGCCTTCGAGCGCAGTCTGAGCATTCTCAAGTCTCTTGTCGAAATCGAGTCGGTAAACCCAACGCTGGTTGCTGGCGGCACCGGTGAGCGACGGATTGCCGAGTATCTGCTGTCCGTTCTGCGTGCGGAAGGTATTGCAGCCAATTTGGAGGAGGTTTGTCCTGGCCGGTTCAATGTGGTGGCTCGCGTTCAGGGCGCACGTCCTGGGCCTCTCGTTCTGCTGAACGGACATCTCGACACCGTCAGCGTCGAAGGCATGCCTGCTCCGTTCAAGCCTTTCGAGAGAGACGGCAGGATCTTCGGACGCGGCGCGCTGGACATGAAGGCGGGACTTGCAGCCGCCACTGCAGCTCTGATCGCGGTCCATCAGCAAGGGCAAGCCTACTCGGGAGAACTGGTCCTGGCAGCGGTGGTCGATGAAGAGGACTTGAGCCTGGGAACCCAGCATTTCTTGAAGAATTGGCCAGCTGAATGTCCTTTTGACTTTGCTCTGGTGACTGAACCCACCAATCTCAAGGTTTGCAGCGCGCATAAAGGGTTCGCCTGGCTCGAGGTGTCGACCGAAGGGGTCGCCGCCCATGGCAGCCGGCCGCAAGAGGGCGTGGACGCCATTCTGGCGATGGGCAAGGTGCTTCAAGAGCTGGCATTGCTGGGGCAACGGCTGCAATCCGGCCCTGCACATGCGTTGCTAGGCAGGGGTTCGCTGCATGCTTCGTTGATTCAAGGCGGTCGGGAATGGAGCAGCTACTCCGATCGCTGCGTTCTCAAATACGAGCGGCGCACCGTTCCGGGCGAGAGCGATGCGGTGGTTGAGGGGGAACTGAATACCATCCTCAGCAAGCTTCAGCAAAGTGAGGCACGTTTCAAGGGTCAAGGCCGTTTTGTGTTCTCACGTGCACCCCTGGAGGTCGATCGCAATCAACCGATCGTTCGACGGTTTTTCGAAGCAGCGCAATCTTGCGTGCCGCAAGTTGACTGGGGAGCGGCTTCGTTTTGGACTGATGCCGCGTTGTTGTCGGAAGCGGGCATTCCCGTTGCTGTCTTTGGACCGAGAGGCGAGGGGCTGCACTCGCTCGAAGAGTATGTGATTGGAGACGATGTCGTCGCGTGTGCTGAGGTAATTTATCGATTTGCGATGGATACCAAATAGCTATAGGAGGCTCTGAAAGATATTCTTGGAACGAAAGACCGCCAAGGTGAGATCTCGTGCGCTGCCCCGGCCCGATGGCCAGCTTGATGAGATCTGATCTTTGTGTCATTGGTGGTTCAACTTTGCCCCAGGCTGGCAGGAATGGTCCTTGCCCCTGGTCTCTCCAAAGCCCGAATCCTCTCCATCACCGTCGGATGTGAGTAGTAGACGAAGCTGTACCACGGATGAGGTGTTAGATTCGAAAGATTATCACGAGTGAGTTTGACCAGACCCTGGATCATCGGGTCGCGCCTTTCCATGACCTCTGCTGCGAAGCGGTCGGCTTCGTATTCGTGCTTGCGAGACAGAATCGAACTTAACGGAGATAGAAAGAACGTGAAGGCGCCGGAGGTCTTCATGAAGACCAACAGTGCCGCATAGGCGGAGGGTTGCGTAAACTGGAATGCGTCGTAGAACCAGGGTTTGCTGATCAAGACTGATAGCACGTACAACCCGGCCAGAGAGACGGCGGAGGAGATCATGAGGCCGGTCCGAACATGCTTCTTCACGTTGTGACCCATCTCGTGTGCCAGCACGGCGAGCAATTCGGGTTCGCTGAGCGATTTCACCAAGGTGTCAAAAAGCACAATACGGCGAAGCTTTCCCAAGCCGGCGAAGAAAGCGTTTGAATGCGACGATCGTTTCGATCCGTCCATGGTGTAGATTCCGGAAAGACGAAAGCTAATTCTTTGAGCAAGCGCCAGGATTTGCTGCTTCAAACTGCCCTCTTCGAGCGGTGTGAGCTTGTTGAACAACGGGAGCAGGAAGACTGGGAAAATCGCGGCGATGAAGATTTGTACCAGCGAAAGGAGAATGCAGACGTACAACCACCATAAGCCCTGAAGGTGGTGCTCCATGAACCAAAGCACAGCAGCCAGAATCGGCCCACCGATGAGAATTGACAGCAGAACGCTCTTCAAGAGATCTACCAACCACAGCTTGAGTGTCATGCGGTTGAAGCCGTACTTCTGCTCGATGACAAACGTCGAGTAGAGACTGAAGGGAAGGGCAATCAGGAAGAATATGACCGAAATGCAAGCGAGATACAGAAGTCCCGTGCCGACCGTTCCGAATTCCAGCGCCCGCAGTGTTGTATCAAGCCTGCCATAGAACCCGCTCAGCAACAGACCCCAGAAGATGGGAACTCCCACCCACGATGCAACCATTCCAAATCGAGCTTTCTCGCGGGTGTAGGCGATGCCTTTTTGATACTGGTCCAGGCTGATCTTGTCCTGAAAATAGACAGGCACCTCGTGCTGGTGTTTACGGACATGAGCTATATTGAGCCAGGTGAGCCAGGAATCGAGCAGATGCTGAGCGAAGTAGAGGATGGCGAAGAGAATGAGGAACGGGTTCAAGGGGATCTAAACCAATCCTTTCGTGTCACATCGCGCGGCCAGGTTTGTCGCCATCCCCTTTGGACAACGGGGACTTAAGGGGAGTTCTTCGACTTGAAGCGATCGCTACTTCGATCGGACCTCCGTCCACAATCGGTCATACACCAACGCGGTGTCACCCAGATCTTCTAGCATTTCGCATCTCTCCAGCAGAGTTGAATTCGGGAACAGCGCCGGGTTGCTCAACAATGCTTTGTGAATATACGGGCGTGCCGCGCGATTGGCAACTGTGTAGCCAGTGTGATTAACGACTGCGGCCGCCGTTTCGGGCTCGAGCATATAGTTAATGAACCGGTGCGCCAGCGCCCTGTGAGCCGCACCGGCGGGAATGCAGAATGAATCGATGAAGATCGTTGTTCCCTCCTTGGGCAGCAGGTAGCCGATATTCGGGTCCTCGCGAGCGGCTTTCACAATCTGTCCATTCCAGCCCTGCACCAGCCACGCGTCGCCAGAAATGAGCAGTTCTTGAAAGTTTGAGCTGTTGTAGGCCTGCAACAAGGGCTTCTGCTTTTCCAACAGTGTCTTCGCGGCTTCTAGTTGTAAAAGATCGCGGCTGTTGATCGAGGAGCCTGATAGCTTGAGGGCTACGCCGAAGTTTTCACGCATGTCGTCCAGCATGACAATTTTGCCTTGATATCGCTCCTCCCATAAAACTTGCCAACTGCCGGTCAGTTGCCCGACGCGATCTTTCCGATATCCAATTCCCGTGGTGCCCCATGTATAGGGGACCGAATAGAGATTCTCCGGGTCGAACGGTTTCCGGAGAAACTGTGGATCGAGGTTTGGTTCGGCGTTTGGAATTTGCGCTTTGTCGAGGAGGCTCAGCAATCGCTGCCGCTGCAGGATCTGCACGGCGTAATCGGAAGGCACAACAATGTCGTAGCCGGAGTTGCCGCTTTGGAGCTTTGCCAACAAAGCTTCCACCGAGTCGTAGAGATCAACTTGCACCCGTACCTGAAACCGTTGCTCAAAAACCTTCAAAGTGTCAGGAGCAAGATAGCCTGACCAAATGTAGAGATTGAGAATTTGGCGGTCACCTGCCACGGTCCAGCGGCTCCAAGCGAGCGGCCCGATTGCGATCGCGGCGATCAGCAATAGGGCCGGGATCATTCTCTGCCATGAAACCGCAGCACGCTGCGCCCATTGGGCTACCAACGCCATCAGCACCGTCACCGCCATCAAGAGTGTGCAAACGGCGTTGATTTCGGGGGTCAACCCCTCCTTCGCCATTGAATAGATCTGAAGAGGCAGCGTCGTATTCCCGGCTCCCGCGACAAACGATGTGATCACATAGTCGTCGAGTGAAATCGTGAAGACCATCAAGGAAGAAGCCAGAACAGCCGGTGTCAGATGAGGCAATAAGATCCGGAAGAACGTCTGGCTGGGCCCGGCACCCAAATCCATGGCTGCTTCGACCAGGGAAGGGTCTAGCCGGGCCATCCGGGAGCGTACCATCAGGATGACGTAGGAAAGGCTGAAGGCCACGTGGGTAGTTACAATGGTCCAGAAACTCAAGCGCAGCTTGGCAAAGCCGTAAAGCCCTGCGAAAGCGACAGCCAGGATGATCTCTGGCACAACCAATGGCAATAACAACAGCACCTCGAAGAAAACGTTTCCGTTGGGAGACCGGCGCGCCAATCCGACGCCGGCAGGGACTCCCAGTAGGAGCGAAAGGACTGTCGTCCAAAGTGCGATGCACAGGCTGTTCGCTATCGCATCGAGCATGCGCTCGTCCTGGAAAAGGATGCGATACCAAAGTGTCGTGAACCCTTGCCAGTCCATCATCAACCGCGACTCGTTGAATGAGAAGGTCAGCAGGACGGCGAGAGGGAGATAAAGAAACGCAAAGATCGCAAGAGTAAAGAAAAACAGCTTTGGATTTGCGAGGCGAGAAGTTATTGCGGTCATAGTTGTTCCCCTGGGTGCGGGCGTGTCGCCCGCGCTCCCAGGTAGCTCACAAAAGTCTCAACTCGGTGTGCTCTCTTGTGGTTCGGTGACTAACTGCCAGCAAGGCGAGCACGACCACCGTCAGTACGAAGGCAATGGCGGCGCCGAACGGATGATCGCGAACCACGGCAAATTGGTTTTGAATGAGATTGCCGGCCATGATCGATTTGGCCCCACCCAGCAAGTCAGGCGTCAGGTAGGCTCCTACCGAGGGAACGAAGACCAGCACGACGCCGGCAATGATGCCAGGGCGGCTCAGTGGAATAAGAACTCGCCAGAAGGTTTGCGAGGCAGTACAACCCAGGTCAGAGGAAGCTTCGATTTGCGATTTATCGATCCTTTCTAGAGCCGTGTACAGCGGCAGAATCATGAACGGCAGTTCGGCATAAGCCAACCCGACGAGAATGGCAAAGTTGTTGTAGAGCAATGGCAAGGGCTGCTGAATGATTCCGAGTGCCACAAGAGCGTTGTTGATGATGCCCTCTGTCCGCAGCAGGAGGATCCAGGCGTAAGTGCGAATTAGAAAACTGGTCCAGAAGGGCAGCGTAACCAGAAATAACAGCAGGTTTCGCAACCGAGCCGATGGCTGTTGAGCGATGAAGTGCGCGACTGGAAAGCCCAAAACGAGGCAGATGAGTGTGGTCGCAAGTGCCAGCAACAGGGATCGCCAATAGATCCAGAGATACAGCGGGTCCAAGGCTCGAACGTAGTTGGAGATGCCTAGAACCCAATCAGTCTCCCCGGCAGGATTTCTTCGTGCGAGGCTGAGAAGGAAGACGAACGCCAGCGGGACAGCGATGAGGAGAAAGAGCCAGAGGAAGGCAGGGAGAAACCATACGCGAGAATTGCGCTGGGGCGTACCCGTGAGCAAGCCCTTGGTGGGAGACCCTGTCTTGTCCATTTGACGCGATTGTTGATTCGACCCAGTGTCCAGCCAGATGCACGGGTTCCTGCCTTACGCGAGCAACACGCCCCTGCTTGGCTCCCAAGACAAGAAGACCTCGTCCTCCAGGGAAACCGAACCCATATCCGTACCGCCGTTCACGACTTCGGATGCTGCCCATGTGAGGTGGTTGGCTTCAACGCTCCATAGGATGCTAGACCCCAGATAGCGCGCCTGGCGAACGCGGCCGCGAATCACATTGTTGCTTTTGCCATGCGGCAGCGATGCTCGTGAAACACGAATATTCTCGGGACGGACGGCCAGAAACCGCGCCTGATTGCCGTTGGCGGCTGAGGTCACTAGAAATGTTTCTCCCGTTTTGAGTTGGCAGCGGGTGCCAACCCCTTCCGGCTTTGTACCGGACAGCGGGAAGATATTTGGAATTCCCATAAACTCTGCTGCGAAGCGGCTGGCCGGCCAGTTGTAGATTTGATCCGGAGATCCGATCTGATCCAGGCGACCTTCATGGAGCAACGCGATTCGGTCCGACAGGCTCAGGGCTTCTTCCTGATCGTGTGTCACAAAGACGAATGTCAATTCGAGTCTTCGCTGCACCGCCTTCAGTTCTTGCTGCATCTGCTGCCGAAGTCTTTGATCCAGCGCTCCAAAGGGCTCGTCCAGCAGGAGCACCTCGGGTTGCATGACCAAGGCTCGGGCCAGGCCCACGCGCTGTTGCTGGCCTCCGCTCAGCTGATGCGGAAGGCGGTCGGAAAGATTCGCAAGCTGAACCATGTCCAGCGCTGCGCTGGCTCGCGAATGGACTTCGACCTTGCTTAGTTTCAGATTTCGTAAACCGAAGGCGACATTGTGAGCAACGGTAAGATGGGGAAAGAGCGCATAGTTCTGGAACACTGTGTTCACCCGGCGGTGATAAGGTGGAAGATGCGTGACGTCGCTACCACGAAGCACCACCTTGCCGTTATCAGGGCGCTCGAAACCGGCTGCGAGGCGCAGCAGCGTCGTCTTGCCACTGCCACTGGGGCCAAGTAGCGTGAGGAATTCCGACGGATCTACAGACAAGCTGAAGTCTCGAAGAACAGATTGCCGGTCAAAACTCTTGGAGATGTCTTGAAATTCAAGAACAGGGGGCATTCGAATTGTTGGAAGACTCGAACTGTTTTGATCTTACTCGTCAAGCCGGCGTTCGACTAACAGTCTGGAAAAACTGATCTGTTATTGGTTGTTGATTATTTTCTATTGTCCGCTCTGAAGGACAGAACCAATACCAAGTAACCACTAGCAAATCGTCGATAACAACTGCTTCACCTACTCCTTACTGAGGATTGCAAATTATAGTGACACTTCAAAGTTGGTGTGAGAGCGTTACAAGTTGCGAGGATCGGCTCCCCTCTCCCCCAACGCGGGAGAGGGGCTGGGGGGTGAGGCGGATACCTCTCTGCTGAATCAATCCTCGAAACGCGGCCCTGGATGAGGTTCCCAGAATGCCTGCGAAATCTTCAGCTGTGTGCTCGCCCCCTCACCCCTGACCCCTCTCCCACGTTGGGGAGAAGGGAACCGAAATGTATCGAGTGTTGCGCGAGACAAAGAGTATCGTCACTATATTCTGTGATTATCAATAGTAGCCGGGCTTTGACTGAACGCGCCTGCGGGCTCGATAGCGTGTGATCAAGTTATTCGTCGAACTGTCATGCTTGAGTTCAGACTCGTTGGAATTCTGGAGCTCAGGAACAATGCGCTGCGCCAGCACCTTGCCAAGTTCGACGCCCCACTGGTCGAACGGATTGACGTTCCAGATCGCACCTTGCGTGAATACGCTGTGCTCGTAGAGCGCTACCAGCTTGCCGAGGGTCTCGGGAGTCAGCCGGTTGGCGAGGATGGTGTTTGAGGGTCGATTACCTTCGAAGGTGCGGTGAGGCGCGAGCCAGGCTTCCGTTCCTTCGTTCATGACTTCGTCAGTGGTTTTCCCGAATGCAAGGGCCTCAGATTGGGCAAAGAGATTAGCCATCAGTATTGGGTGATGATCACCGAGCGGGTTCAGCGTTTGACAGAATCCAATGAAGTCGCAAGGGACGAGTTTGGTTCCTTGATGGAGCAGTTGATAAAACGAGTGCTGACCGTTAGTGCCGGGCTCTCCCCAAGTGATAGGGCTAGTCTGATAGTCGACCGGGACGCCATCCAAAGTTACTCGTTTGCCATTGCTCTCCATGATGAGCTGCTGCAGATACGCTGGAAAACGTTTCAGGTACTGGTCGTAAGGCAAAACCACTGTCGTTTGGGCACCAAAAAAGTTGTTGTACCAAATGGATAGCATGCCCAGAAGAACAGGGAGATTCCTTTCCAGCGGAGTCGTTTGGAAATGTTCATCCATGGCTCTAAACCCGGCCAGCATGGCACGGAAGTTCTCCGGTCCAACCGCCAGCAGCGTCGAAAGACCAATGGCAGAGTCCATGGAATAGCGTCCGCCTACCCAGTCCCAGAACCCAAACATATTGGCGGTGTCAATTCCGAACTTGGTTACCTCTGGTGCATTCGTGGAAACAGCCACACAGTGTCGGGCAATGGCCGCCTGCTCAGCACCCAGAGACTGCAGCAACCAGGCACGAGCGCTTCGGGCGTTGGTCATCGTTTCGAGAGTCGTGAATGTTTTCGACGAGATGATGAACAGCGTTTCGTCGGCGTTCAATCCCTGCACGGCCTCGGCAAAATCGGTGCCGTCCACGTTTGAAACAAAACGGAATGTCAAGTCACGTTGGCTATAGTATCGGAGAGCCTCAAACGCCATCACGGGTCCGAGGTCTGAACCGCCAATACCGATATTCACGATGTTTCGTATGGATTTCCCGGTGTGTCCTCTCCAGTGCCCGAGCCGAATCTTTTCAGCGAACACCGTCATCCGATCCAACAGCTCATGAACCAAAGGCACGACGTTCGCCCCGTCAACCAGGATCGGTGCATCGCGGGGGGCTCGTAGCGCGACATGCAGGACAGCTCGTCTTTCGGTTGTGTTGATTTTGTCGCCGTGAAACATTGCTTCGATGCGCTCTGGTAAGCGACATTCTGTTGCCAGATTCATGAGAAGACGCAGTGTTTCAGCGGTGACCCGATTCTTCGAGTAGTCAAGATAGAGGCCAGCGGCTTCAAGTGTCAGAAGCCTCCCACGCTCTGGATCTTCCGCAAACAATTGGCGCAGATGGATGTCCTTAATCCGCTGATGATGCGTCAAGAGTGCCTGCCATGCAAGGCGCTCGATCAATGAGCGCGCTCCAGAATGCTCGCTGCTTGTGGTCATCTGTTCCTCTTGTAGAAACGGTCTGCCCGTTGGCCCAGCCTCAAGGTTGGAGAACAAATATCCCACAGCTCGTGCAGATCGGCAACAGGCCGTGTGGTCACCCGGTAGCGCTCCGCCTCATCCCCAGACTCAGGCGGTTCAACAGCCTCACCTGCTTGTTTGCAGCCGTGCAATTTCTCCTTGGGTCTTCCACCAAATTCATGCGACCTTCCACAAAGGGCGGACTCCGTAAGGAGGCCAGACACACATGTCTAATACCAGCCAGTGAGGATTTGTTCGGCTGCCTGCGAGCAAGCCTCCCGTTATCTTGGGATCGCTCAGACTTTGGTGCTTGTTGATTGAGAGGGACTATGTCACATCTGAAGTGGCCAAGGCCGCACGTCCACGCTTGAGCTGCAGCGATTTCGGAACCGCTGGGGGTAGATCTCGGTTCGGAAGGTCGGACAAGCCGATACAGACCTTGGAAAGAAGTACCGCGGAAGACATGGCCTGCAGCGTTCCTGGATAGCTCAAGGCATTGGTTTCAAATGGGGAAGCAGGCTTGGAGTTCCCAGGCACGGTAAATTGCGTGGGAACAGAGGGTGCAAGACTACATCTTTTCTTCTGGGGCAGCTGGGAAACGGTTTTTGACTTTTCTTTGTCAGAAGTCGATCGTTGTACCTTTCAGGTCGCCCAGCGCTTTTTGCAGGGTGTTCATGATACCTGGAAAATGATCTTGGCCCGGTGGGTTGGTAAACAAGACAACACTTTGATTCAGGCTGAATGAGTCGCCCTTGTACTCGGCCGGATCAATTTGGTAGGAGTTGGCAGTCTCCAGAGTCAATTGGGGCACCTCATACCCTGACCACGAAGCTCTAATCTGGAACTCCGATAGTCCAAAACTTCGCAAGATCTTTTCAACCTGCGTCACGCGCCGTCCGGCGAGCTCCTTGTCGTGGCGCGTGGAACCAATGTTGCTTGCCCGGCCCATCAGATATAGCGTCTGATTATTGTTCTTCTTGGCAAACTCCTTGAGCTTCTTTTGATAATGCGGAGTCAAGCGGTCTTTGTCTAGATCGAAGAACACCACCTCATGCGGCAGCCTGGCTACTTCTGTCATATTTGCAACGAATATTTTATTAAGAAGTCGACCACAAAAACGCTGGCAGGCTACAAGATGTTCGTTCACTTCGTCAGCTGTGTACCTACCTAACCGGATGTTGTTGATCTGCTTTAACAGGTGGGCATCCATCTCCCCTTTGAAGGCTTCGTTCTTTCGGAGTTCATCGGTCCACCGAGCGACTTGGCCTTCGGTGACCGCCAGAACGGGGAGGGTCGCTGACATGATCTGGGCATCGCCCAGAAATGCCCGGCTAAGGCTATACCTCTCGTAAGTGACGTATATCAATAGGAGCCCAATCCCGATCGTCGCCAATAGCGCCGCAAAGCCGACCCTTAAGTCGGAAAAAAAAGTTCTCATGATGTGCCTTCTGACCTCCGTTTGGCAGCCACTCCAGTTTGGAATCCTTGAAGTCGGCCCAGTATTTCGATTCGTGATATCCGTCGTTCAACGTCACCGATGAGCCTGTTTAGGGTTGAGAGCCGAAAGCACAAGAACGCGATCAACAGGCCCAGTGCCAAGTTGAGGAGTGCTAACGCCATGAGTCCCGCGATTTCAATACTCATACCCAGTCGAACTGTTGCAGGATGTAGCGTGTTGGTAGTGTGCTGTGCCTCGGCAACGCAGGCATGCTACTTCAAGGCAATTCAGGGGCCTCGATTGTTAAGGTATTGATCCTGAAGGGGCTAACTGAAAACACACATTGTTGCTGTGGGTTGTGAGGTCAGCCAGCAATCCAATTCAGAGTCCTGCACTGCCTCATTGTGGAAAGAGTTTTCCCCTGGCAACGCGACAATCAGTTTTCTGTGCAAGCCGGCTCTGCCAATCCCGTCTATTGCGTGGAAAGCAGGAACCGTTTTGACGAATGGAGGCAATCGATGAAACTCAAGCTCATACTCGTTGCACTGGGTTTGGCGACTGTGTTGGTCAACCAGCAGCGCTTGGTCTCTCAGACCGCCCAGCAGAGCGCACCAAGCATCACCACCACCAGCCAGGATCAACAAAGCTTATCGATCACAATCTACAACTCGAACATAGGCTTGGTCCGAGACGTTCGAAAGATCAGTCTTCAGAGCGGACTCAGTGAGCTGAAGTTCATGGATGTAGCCGCACAAATCAACCCAGCGACGGTGCATATCAAATCTCTAACGAGTCCTGGTCAGTTCTCAGTTCAGGAACAGAACTATGAGTACGATCTTCTCAATCCGCAGAAGCTGCTCGATAAATACGTCGGCAAGGAAGTGACCCTGGTTCGTGTGGTCAGCGAAAACAACACCACCGTGGAGCGACCAGTGAAGGCGCTCTTGCTGAGTAACAACAACGGACAGCCCGTATGGCAGCTGAACAATGAGATCGTGACCGGCATGCATGCCGACCGGTTGATTTTCCCACAACTGCCGGAGAACCTGATTGCGCAGCCGACCCTCGTCTGGAGGCTGGAAAATGGCGGAGTCCGTGCCCAAACGCTTGAAGCATCGTACCTCACGGGCGGAATTACTTGGAAGGCCGACTACGTACTGAACCTCAGTGTGGATGAGAAATCGGCTGACCTCAATGGCTGGGTTACCATTGACAACCGCAGTGGCGCCGGATACAAGAACGCGGGTCTGCAACTGGTGGCAGGAGATCTGAACCGGGTACGCGATACGAACAACGCTGTGATGGAAATGCGGGCCAAGGCGGTGCGTGCCGAGATGGCCAAGCAAGAGTTCGGGGAAGAGAGTCTATTTGAGTACCATCTCTACACGCTCGATCGGAAGACAACCTTGAAGGAAAATCAGACCAAGCAAATCAGCCTGCTGTCAAGCACTGGCGCGGCAGTACGAAAGGAATATGTCGTGAACGGCCAGAACTTCTACTATCACAACCGTCAGAACCCCGGCACACCCTTGAAGGATAAAGTGGAAACATTCATCGAGCTGAAGAACTCGAAGGATAACAATCTAGGCCTACCGCTTCCAAAAGGTGTGCTACGGGTTTACAAGGCAGATATGCGTGGTGGGCAGCAGCTGATTGGCGAAGACCAGATTGATCACACACCCAAGGACGAGACCGTACGGGTCAAACTTGGCAATGCGTTTGACATTATTGCTGAGAGGAACCAGATCGATTTTCAAGTGATCTCGGACCGCGTGTTTGAGATGGGCTTCAGCGTCACCCTCAGGAACCACAAGGATCAGCCTATTACCGTGCTGGTCAACGAACCGATCGGCGGCGACTGGCGAATGCTGCAATCGAGTTTTGAGCATGAGAAGACTGCAGCTTTCGCGGCTCGGTTCAAAGTTCCGGTTGAGCGGAACGGCGAAACCAAGGTGACCTATCGGGTGAGAGTGAGATACTGAAGCTTGCACGAACTGCACGAAGAAACGTGAAGAGAATGACGAATGTCGACGTGCGGACCGCGAATAACCAGTGTGTGCGCTCTGCGACGAAGATCGCGCTCGGCCTCTAAAAAAGTCGAGGAGGACGACGAGAACGAGGGGAAGAGCTATTTTCAAAAATCACTCATGTAAGACACCAACCAAGATAATGTCCTTTCCGCGAAGATTTCGCACTTCGAACCTCGACCTTCGCTTGCCTTTTTTGTGTCCATCGCGAATGACATGACCCTTTCCAATCTTGTCCGGAGAAGTCTTGTCCACTACTGGCAAACGAACCTGGCTGTGGTGGTTGGCGTTGCCATTGCGGTCTCGGTTCTGGCCGGTGCGCTGCTGGTGGGTGATTCAGTCCGCGGCAGTCTCAAGGAATTATTTCTTGGCCGCCTTGGTCGTGCCAGCTTCGTGCTTTCCGCCTCGCATTTTTTCCCAGAAGACCTCGCCAGCAGGCTTGAACGTCAACCAGATTTCCCGGAACGATTTAAGAGCCTGTGCCCGCTGATCGTTACCCAGGGAGTTGTCACCCATCAAGAAAGCAGACGACGTGCTTCGGAGGTCCAGGTCTACGGCGTCGATGAACGATTCTGGCGGTTTCACGATCAACCAGCCGGTCCGGCGCTTGAGATGTCTCAGCGCGAAGCCCTGATCAGTCAACCCTTGGCTGCCGAGGCAGGAATTCAGCCCGGTGATTCGCTTTTGCTGCGGCTGGAAACACCTTCGGATATTCCGGCGGAATCGCTGCATGGAAGAAAGGAAAACCGGGGCCGCACCGTTCGATTGACGGCTCGACAGGTGTTGCCGTCTGGCGGGCTCGGCGAGTTCTCGCTGAGAGCGGAACAGCAGAGCGTCAAAGCCATCTTCGTTCCGCTCGGCCGATTGCAGAAGGAGCTCGAACAGAATGGCCGGATTAACGCCGTGCTCGCCTCGGAAGGATCCTCTGCAAGAGAGGATTTGTCGAATACAGCTACTAACGCTGCCGTCGAAGTTGAACGTCTTGTCAGGCGCACGACGACGCTCGAGGACATGGGGATTGGACTTCGTCGCCTTGACATGCCAGCGGTGGAATCAGCGAGCCAGGTTGTCGAGTGTGTGTCTCTGGAAAAAGCCAGCACCCTTCTCAATGAAGCATTGGTTGCGAAAGCCCAGGAAGTTGCAGCTGGTTCTGGGCTCGCACCGATGCCAGTCCTCACCTATCTGGCGAATCGCATTCGCATCGGCGACCGAGCGATTCCATATTCCCTGGTGGCAGCTGTCGAACCACAGGTCCTGGAGCCCGTGACGCAGACGGGAAACAGCTCCGTAGCCTCTCCGATTTGGCTGAACCAATGGGCCGCAGACGATTTGAACGCGCGCCCTGGCGATCGAGTGACTTTGGAGTATTACCTCTGGCAGGACGAAGGCCAATTGACGACGCACGCATCTGAGTTCCAGCTGGCGGGCGTCCTGCCGATCCGGGGTGTAGCGGCGGATCGCAACTTGGTGCCGGATTACCCAGGCATCAGTGATTCAGACACACTGTCAGACTGGGATCCCCCGTTCCCCATGGATCTCGGACTGATCCGCCCGAAGGATGAGGCCTACTGGAAAGAGTATCGCGCCACTCCGAAAGCATTCATTGCACTCGCCGATGGTCAAAGATTGTGGCGATCACGCTTCGGCATCCTGACATCGTTGCGATTCATGCTGGCGGCGAAGGCCAATTCCCTGGCTGATTGGTCGTCGCGCACAGCAAAGTTTCGTGAGGAGCTGCAGACACAGCTGTCGCCTTTTGAAATGGGGTTTGCCCTTTTGCCAGTAAGGGCCCAGGGGCTCGTCGCATCTCGTGGCGCCACAGATTTTGGAGAGTACTTTACTTATTTCAGCTTCTTCCTCGTGGCTTCAGCGCTCTTGCTTGCCACGCTTTTTTTCAGGCTGGGGGTGGAGCAGCGGTTACGAGAGGTAGGCTTGTTGAAGGCGCTGGGGTTTGCACCGCAGCAGATCCGCAATCTCCTTCTTCGGGAAGGCTTGTTACTGGCTGCCTCGGGAAGTCTGGTCGGAATGTGCTGCGCTGTGGGCTACGCTTCGTTGATGATGCTGTTCTTACGTACCTGGTGGGTAGGCGCCGTTGGTACGACCGAACTGTCATTGCACATCTCCGCCCGCTCCTTGCTGGCTGGTGTCGCAGGCGGTGTCTTGAGCGCGGCGGGATGTGTTGCCTGGACGCTTCACAAAATGATGCCCGCTTCACCACGCGGACTACTGGCGGGAGTGTGGACAAGGAGCGCACCTGAAGTGCCCAAGCAGGCCGTAGAGCGCGGAGGTCTCGCCCGCGCACACAGCAGCAGGGCACCGACCGAAGGGCGGGTGGGACGCCCGCGCTTCACGGAGTCACGCCAAGCTAGAGTTGCGGCGGCAGCATTTTGTTTCCTGGGCGGAGCACTGCTGGCAGGAGCCGCCAGTGCACGCCTCAACGAAGCAGCGGGCTTTTTTGGAGCCGGTGTCTCCTTTTTGATTTCGTTGTTGTGCCTTCAATCGTCACTTTTGCATAGAAGGCTGCAGGACGCATTGAAAGCCACCAGAGCCTCGACCCTGTGGCGGCTTGGCTTTCGACAAGTATCCGACCGGCCAGGGCGCAGCGTACTTTGCATTGCGCTGATTGCCTCGGCCACGTTCATCATCGTGGCCGTGGATGCGTTTCGTCGCGAGAGCACCCTTCTTGCGCAACTTCCATTCAGCCAGCATTCAGAACGACTCCCTTCACCCTCTGGAACAGGAGGTTTCGCCTTGATAGGGCAATCGTTGCTGCCGATCTTCCAGAACTGGAACACGACCGAAGGGCGGGACGCTCTGGGCTTTTCTGAGCAAGACTCACAAGCGTGGGGGCAATCTGCTGTCGTGCGCTTTCGCGTTCGGCCGGGCGAAGATACGAGCTGCCTCAATTTGTTTCAACCCAGAAGACCGCGTATTCTGGCGCCAGAGCGTGGGCAGCCAGGGGAAAGACGGTTCGCCTTCAGGGCAAGCCTCGCAACGGATGAGATGGAGAAGAGGAATCCCTGGCGCCTTTTGGACCGGTCGTTTCAGGACAACGCCATTCCCGTCATCGGAGACGCGAACTCGCTGGCATACGTGCTGCACCTGAAAGTTGGCGAGGACTGGTTGTTGGAGCGTGAAGGACACGAGGCGGTGAAATTGCGCGTCGTCGCAGCCCTGGAAGACAGTCTGTTCCAACGCGAGCTTCTGATGTCCGAAGACAACTTCAAACGCCTGTTTCCTGAACAGCAGGGATTCCGCTTTTTTCTGTTCGATGTTCCGTTCGGAAAGGTTTCCGAGTTGTCGCAGTTGCTGGAGGAGCGCCTGACCGACGAAGGGTTGGATGTCTCCCTCGCAGCTGAGCGCATGGCCGATTTTCATCGAGTGGAGAATACCTACCTTTCGACATTCCAGTTCCTGGGCGGTTTGGGGCTGTTGTTGGGCACTCTGGGCCTGGCCGTAGTCCTGCTTCGGAATGTCCTGGAGCGGCGCCGAGAACTTGCAGTCTTGAGGGCTGTGGGCTACTCACCGCGCCACCTGGCGACGATTGTGGCGAGTGAGAATGCCTTTCTTCTACTGAGGGGACTCGCGATCGGGGCTGTTTCCGCTTTACTTGCGATTCTTCCTGCGATCGCATCGCGCGGATGGAAACTCCCGTCGAGCTCGATGGGGTGGTTACTGATGGCAGTGGTTCTCGCAGGTCTGGCGGCGTCGCTTCTAGCGATACGCGCCGCCTTGCGAATTCCGTTGCTTGAATCTCTACGTTCGGAGTGAAGTGAGCAGGCTCCCTGTACCGTTTCGCTCAGTTCATCCCACCGTGATTGTCAGGAGCTAAGATGCGATGTCACGGTCACGCTGTGTTTCAATCTAAGCAAGCGGTGGTTAATCGAGAAGCACGGGGTTTTGCTATACTGCAAGGGCAGGTGCGGAAACGCTGGACGTCCCGCGTTGGCAAGGATGGTTCGATCCTGTAACGCTGACCACGAAGTCAATGCTCCGAGAGCCATCCTGAAGAATCCGAGATTCACATACCTCTTCGATTGGAACTCCCTCACTGAATGTTCTTTTCCTCTATCGCGGATGCGTTTCCACAAGCGCTGAACCGTTTGTACCGAACTCGTGACGCAATGCAGCAACGCGGCGAGTTTGTCCTGGATCTGGTTTCAGGAAATGTCAACCGGTCCGGCATTGTTTTTCCCGAGTCCCTATTGCGAAATGCGCTCGACAAGGCGGTGCCAGCCGCGACGATCTATCAGCCCGATTCCTTTGGCCAGCCCGTCGCACGAGAGGCGGTTTCGGAGTACTACCATCAAGCCAGGATCGACCTGCCTCCGGAACGCATTCTGCTCTCGCCCGGCACCAGCATTTCCTACCTTTATTGTTTCAAGCTTCTGGCAGAAGGTGGTGATGAGATTCTCTGTCCCAGCCCCTCATATCCGTTGTTCGAGACCATTGCACAACTCTGCAACGTGCGATTGATTCCCTATCTTCTCCGCGAGGAGCAAAGCTGGGCCATCGATCTCGACTATCTTGAATCTCAACTGACCACGCGGACCCGCGCCATTGTTCTCATCTCGCCCCACAACCCAACCGGTGCGGTGGCGAACGAAGCTCAGTTAGGCAGCCTCGCTGAAGTTGCTGCGCGCCACCGTCTGGCCATCATTGCGGACGAAGTTTTCAGTGAGTTCTTGTTCGGACTCGACGAACTCCCGCGGCCTGCTCAAACTCAGGCTCCTCTGGTGTTCACCCTGAATGGGTTTTCCAAGATGCTGGCGTTGCCGGGCCTGAAACTGGGCTGGATCGGTGTGAGTGGCGAACCTGTGCTGGTTCAGAAATCAATGCGGACACTAGAGATGCTATCGGACACGTTTCTGCCCGTGAATGAGTTGGTCCAGTTCGCGGTTCCCCATCTTCTCCGAACAGCACCGCCTTTCATGGCGGAGTATCGCAATAAGGTAGCGGGTTGTCGGGAGCTTGCGGTCGAAGCATTGTCGCAGGCCCGAAACTTGACTCTTGTGCCGCCCGTGGGTGGATTCTACGCGGCGGTCCATTGGTCCGGCCCTGAACGTGACGAGGAACAATTGCTCGTCGATTTGCTGCAGGAGTGCCAAATTCTGGCACATCCCGGCTATTTCTATGAGATATGCGGAACTCACATTGTGATGACGTTCGTAGAGCAACCAGAGGTTCTCTCGAAGGCGCTGCGGGCTCTGGTGGAGTTCGCCGATCGATAGCGGTAGATGCAACCACCTGGGAATCGATCGAATTGCGTCCGAGCCGCTCTACCCGCATCGAATTGGCCGGGACGAGAAGTTGTTCGGGAGGGACTTCAAGTCGAATGGCAGAGTTTCAACTCGGAATGGAAATTCACAGCCACACGGACTACGATCCTCAAGACTGGATCGAGCACTCCGCGGAGGAGTTGATCGATGAAGTGGCGCGCCAGGGGATCAACATTCTGGCAATCACCTGCCATCGCGCGCTGCAATGGTCATCTCAATTGAAAGGGTATGCGGAGGCGGCTGGTGTGTTGCTCATCCCCGCCGTTGAAGCCAGCATTGAAGGCAAGGATGTATTGATTTACGGGTTGGAAACTTTCACACATCCGATGAGTTTCGACCAACTGCGGGAACTGCGCCGCCAGAATCCCGCGATTCTAACCATCGCGCCGCACCCGTTTTTCCCCAGCAGCAGCTGTCTAGGAGATAGGCTTTTCTTGCACCAGGATTGCTTTGATGCTATCGAGTATTGTCACTTTTACACGGGCTGGGTGAATTTTAACCAGAAGGCCGTGACCGCCGGACGCAAGTTGAACAAGCCCTTGGTTGGAACTTCTGATATTCATTTTCTGACTCAGGTTGGGAAGACGACATCCACCGTAAGGGTTAGCGAAAAAACTTTTGCTGCCGTTTCTGCCGCTATCAAAGCCGGCCAACTCGAACTGCACACGAACCCGCTGACCTTGACCGAGCTGATTCTTCAATTGCTTCGGATGCTTTGGATGAATCTTAAGGGCGCTCTGTTGCGCGGATTGTTTGCCAGGAGAGCGGTTCCTGAATAGCAACGACTGGCACACAGCGCAATTATGAAGACTTCCTGCTTTCCAAGGAGACGCATGATTAAACGACTGTCGCTGCTGGTCATCGCAACGAGTGCTGCTGTCTTTGGGTGCCTGGTTGTTCCACAAGGCCAGGTCACGGGGACGAAGCCGAAGTTAGTTCTCGTACTGTCCATTGACCAGATGAGATTCGATTACCTCACTCGCTTCAACAGTCTGTACAAGGGTGGACTGCGCAGGCTGCTTGACCAGGGAGCTGTATTTACGAATGCCAAGTATCGTCACGCCAATACGGAGACCGGGCCAGGCCATTCCGTCATTCTTTCCGGACGGCATGCGTCACATTCCGGCATTGTCGCCAATTCATGGTACGACCCGCTTCTCAAGAAGAGCATCAACGTTGTTGAGGATCCGGTGCAAACGCCTGTTGGCGGCAAGGGGCGCGGCGCCTCCCCGGTGAATTTTATTGGGTTCACGGTCGGGGATGTTTTGAAACGGGATTCGCCACAGTCGAAAGTCGTTGGAGTTTCGATGAAAGATCGCTCCGCCATCCTTATGGGAGGACGACGGGCCGACGCGGCCTACTGGTTTGAGAACGAAGGCGGGAATTTCATTACGAGCACCTACTACATGACCGTGGTGCCCGAGTGGCTGAAACAGTGGAACGCCCGAAAGTTTGCCGATCAATATTCCGGAAAACTCTGGCAGAGACTGTGGCCCGACACAAAGGTTTATGAAAAATACGCCGGACCAGATGCGGTAGACGGTGAGTGGGATCGCAAGGATACTGTGTTCCCCCATCGCATTCGCGAAAGCCCGCCCTCTAAGGGGTACTACGAAGATTTTCGACGGACGCCATTTGCCGATGAGATGGTATTGGAGGCTGCGCTGGAAGCCATGAAAGCGCATGGGTTGGGTGAGGACGGGATCACAGACATCCTGGCCGTCGGATTTTCTGCGACGGATGTGATCGGTCATACATATGGCGCTGACAGTCAGGAAGCGATGGATCAACTCTTGCGACTCGATCTGACTCTGCAGAAGCTCTTTGAAGAGATGGATCGGCGTGTCGGTTTGCAACAGACTTGGGTGGTTCTCAGCGCCGATCATGCATCGATGCCGCTGGTGGAAGTGGCGCAGAAGAAGGGTCTTCCTGCGAAGCGCTTCCGGTCTGACGCTGTCGAGGCTGCTGTGCGCCAGACTTTGGCAACTCATTTCCCCGGCATTTCTGGGCTGATCGCAAACTACGATTCACCCAATTTTTATCTGAATGAATCGGTCCTGGCGGCAAACAAGCTGAAGCGGCGTGCGGTTGAGACCGTCATCGTGAAGGCGCTGCAAGCAACCGGCCTCTTCGAATCGGTCTACACGCATGCTGACATTCTGAATCCTGAGAAGCAGGACGATCCGCACATGCCTCTCATCCGTAATTCCTTTTTCGAGCCGCGTAGCGCCCACGTCATCGCGACGCCAAAGCCCTACGTTTATATCAGCGACAATTTGGGCGGCACTGGACACGGCACGCCGCATGATTACGACCGGCATATTCCCGTCGTTTTTCTTGGCGCGCCAGTCAAGCCGGGGTCGTATCCCAATCCGAGCGGACCTGAGGATATCGCGCCGACACTGGCTGATATGCTGGGCCTGAAGGGCCTGGAGAAAGAAGCGGATGCCAGAGTGCTGCAGGAGATGCTGAAGTAAGCAGGCTGGCGGCTACGCGAGTGGAAACACTTAGGCGGCTGCTGCTGCGTTTCCGACGGTTTCAGTTGTCGGTCCTCGGTTCTAACCCGAGGCTGTTAATGATGGACAACATCGCCTTGAACTCCGGTCCGTCCGCAGCGTCGGCGAAGATGCTCACCACTCCGAGTGCTTCTTCGCTTAGTTGGATCTTCCCTGAGCCCATGACTTTGTAGTCATCCTTCCTGGGCGCTTTCTCAACGAGCGCAGCGTCGGTAAAGACACAGTACGTTCCGTGTCCCTGCTTCAGGGCAAAATCCTTCAAATTGGCCTTCTTCTCGACTGACTGTGCCGCGAACTGTTCCGTCGCTTGCAGCACCTCCTGCCGGATGCGTTCCTTATCCAGTGGGGTCTTCTTGACATAAGCGAGCGTCAACAGACACTTGGCGTTAGCTTGGTTGCGTGGTTTGAAGGCCAACGCAAATCCGACAAGAGACCCGTCAGGCCTGTCAGCAGGGTTAGAATTCACGGTCCAAGTTTCCGGAAGTGTAAACGAAAGACTGCCGCGAGTGCCCAAGTCGACCTCGGCTGCTGGGCAAGCGATAGAAACGGCGATGATGAACCCAAGCGTGGTTAAGATGGTTTTCATCGTGCGCTCCTGTTCCCTCGTTCACGGCGTCATCCCGGCGAAGGCCAGGGCCCACGCTCTACTTGAAACGGGATTCAGATTCCGCCCCAAAGATGTCATCCGCGGGAGGCGCAAGAGTCGATGAGCTGTTTCGACTCGCAATCTCCGCGGCCTAACGGCTCGGTGGCGGAGCGGCGGGCAGCATGTTGCGAATTGCAGCGATACGCCACCCGTTGCTGGTTTTCTTCATGATTAGTGTTGCCCACATGCTCCGGTTTGTTCCGCCCGACAAGCCGGTGAGTTCGTAACGCCCATCGGCCATCGCCACGTCGGGTGCTAGAAACCGCACCTGCTCCACCGCAATCGTCCGCCTTCCTCCCGTGCTGCGCGAACTGGCCATTGCGCCTCGGACCACGGCATCCCGACCCTTCCGCCATTCGCCAGACGACACGAGCTGGTCGGCGTCTCCGGTAAACAAAGCCTCGACAGCCTTCGGATCGTTTCGTTCTCGGGCGTCGACGTATTTGCTGACAATCTCCCGAATCGGGGCTTCATCGTTTCCGGGTGCGCTGCCCTGTGCACTACACAGCCCAGCGGAAATGAAGCAACAGAGAACTGCGAACCAAGTGCGCATAGTGCCTCCCAAGTTGACGAAGTGCGATACAGATCGCGGTTGATGTTCCAAGCTCTCCATGGTCTGGCTAATGCACCAGGCGAAGGGTCACCCCAGCCCAGTGCCAGAGTCGGCAATCTATATGCGAATCGGGTTCTGGCTCCTGCCGGAATGACAAAGGAGTAGCAAGGGCAAGGTCTACCTGACTGAACTGACAGCTCTGCCGACCAACTTCTCAAGTCCCGACGTCGTCTATGAGTAAGCTGGCGGCGCGGGCGGATTCCTAGGCTCCGGGGGCATGCTGTCCGCTCCCGTACCCTGGCGGATCACATTCATCGCGAGAGCGATCATCGAACCGACATCGCTGAGAGTCGCAGGCAAGATCAGCGTGTTGGCTTCTTTGGCCAGGTTGCCGAACTGGTTGATGTACTGTTCCGCTACCCGCAGTTGCACCGCCTGATAGCCGCCTGGGGCTTGGATTGACTCGGCCACTTTGCGAATGCCTTCCGCTGTGGCGATGGCGACACTCAGAATTGCAGCTGCCTGTCCTTCGGCTTCATTGATTTTCTGCTGCTTGCTGGCCTCGGATGCTTTGATGACTTGCTGCTTTTCGCCCTCGGCCTGATTGATGGCTGCATCGCGCACGCCTTCAGAGTTCAGAATCGTGGCACGTTTCTCGCGCTCGGCCCGCATCTGTTTCTCCATCGCATGCAGAACGTCCTTTGGCGGCGTGATGTTCTTAATCTCATATCTCAGTACTTTCACACCCCAGGGCTCCGAAGCCTTGTCCAGTTCGTGCACCAAGGAAATATTGATGTTAGTGCGTTCTTCGAAAGTACGATCGAGTTCGATCTTTCCAATTTCACTGCGCAAAGTGGTTTGCGCAAGTTGTGTGATGGCAAAAATGAAATCGCCAATTCCGTACGAAGCCCGTTGCGGGTTGAGCACCTTCATGTAGAGCACCCCGTCAACCGCGACCTGCACGTTGTCGCGGGTAATGCAGACTTGCTCTGGAATGTCGATGGCCATTTCTTTCAGGGTGTGCCGGTAGCGGATGACATCCATGAAGGGAACGAGAATGTGAAAGCCTGCATCCAGAGTGCCGCTGTACTTGCCCAGGCGCTCAACAATGTAGGCGCTCTGTTGAGGCACTACCACGGCAGTCTTGGCAACGATGATGATTACCAGGACTGCCAGCACGAGAACAACAGTCAAACCGCCGGTGAGCTCTCCCATAGTGGTGTCCTTTCGAGAATGCAAGGGTAAGAACTGAAAGCGAGAACGTGAATCTCAACAAACTTAGTGCGCGACTCGTTGGCTAGCGGGCCTTAGGCCACGGGGTTTCGCCAGGGTGGTATTCTTTCCCGGGAATGACAGCGACCCTAGTTTTGGGCCTTTACATGAAGCATCAGACCGTCAACTCTCTCGACGGTGCAACGCTGACCGCGCGTCAACGAGTTTCTGCCGACGTTTCGCGCGCTCCAGGCCGACCCGCGCAACTCGGCTCTTCCAACCGCATCAGCGGGCATATCGTCGAGAACAATTGCGGTTTGACCGACAAGACTATCAACTTCGACGCCAAGCGTTGCCGGGCGCAAGCGCTTCAGCAGCGGGCGACGGAACAGGCTCAGCGCCAGGACCGAAAGAATGGAGAACATGAGCCACTGCATCCAGGGAGGTCCGATGAGATTCAGCCCGCCCAACAGACCAACCACGATGGCCGCCACTCCGAAAAAGAGCAGGTAAAGCCCACCCGGTGTTAACAGTTCTGCGAGCAGCAGGAGGAAACCTAGCAGTATCCAGATCCACCAGAGCATCGGAGCCAATCTCCAAAAGAGGAAGCGTGTAACTGCTTCGAATTTCTTCGCCGGCGTTCAGCGAAGGTTTGTTGCTGGTTGTGGTTTTACTTAAGGAAGAGAAATGAACCTGGCCCCAATGTAGTGGAAGACTCTGTCCATAACGCGCGACTTAAACTCCAAACCGGGTCTTGGCTTCCAGATCGCCGGCTAAGTTAGTAGGGAGCGCGAAATGGACGTTTTCTTTCGTGGTCTCAAACTCCTCAACCGTGACGGAACCGTGCGACTTTAGATGCTCTACGACCTGCTGCACCAATACTTCGGGTGCGGAGGCCCCTGCAGTGACGCCAACCACGCGAACCCCTTCAAGCCAACTTTCCTGAATGTCACGATAGTCATCGATCAGGTACGACCGCGAACCTGACTTTTGAGCTTCCTCCACCAGCCGGTTAGAATTTGAGCTGTTGGCCGATCCGACCACGAGAATGAGGTCTGCGTGCTGTGCCATGGCTTGAACCGATTCCTGGCGGTTCTGAGTTGCATAGCAGATGTCTTCAGAGGGAGGGCCGACAATGTTCGGAAAGCGTTCGCGGAGGGCTGCGATGATCTCACGGGTTTCGTCGAGGCTCAGAGTTGTTTGCGTAAGGTAAGCAATGCGATTCGGGTCAGAAGGCTGTAGTTGCCCAACTTCCTCGCGTGAGCTGATCAAGACCATGTGCTGTGGCGCTTCACCCATAGTACCGACCACTTCTTCGTGGCCCTTGTGCCCGATCAGAACAATGGTGTAACCCTCACGCGCGTATTTCACAGCTTCAAGGTGAACCTTAGTTACAAGGGGACATGTGGCGTCAATGACCTTAAGATTCTTAGCCTTGGCCTTTTCCCGCACCTCCGGCGACACACCATGAGCGCTGAAGATTACAGTCGCTCCGGAGGGAACCTCCAGCAGCGTATCAACAAAAACAGTTCCCTTGGCTCGCAGCTCTTCGACCACATGACGGTTGTGGACAATCTCCTTGCGGACGTAGAGTGGCTTTTCATAGACGTCGAGTGCGATGTTCACGATATCGACGGCGCGCACGACACCCGCACAAAAACCGCGCGGTTTGGCGAGAAGAACCTTTTCAAGTGCCATGGGCTGATGAGTGATCCTATGAAACGCTTTTCTAAACGGCAAGCGCTGCTTCAATCCGGCACAGTCTAGCATAAGTGCGGCAGTAGAAACCTCACCGGCATTCCTCTGGAAGGGGGAGTGTATCCACTGTGGAGTCGCCGGGAACTGACTCACCGGCCGAAAGGATTTTGTGTTTTCGATCGCTCTTATTTTCAGTCGAATCCATTTCAAGGCTGTTCCCCACACTCCTGCTGTTGGTTTTTTGGCTGTCGTCCCAAAATGATAATGACCGGTATGGCCAAAGTAGAAATGTCCTCCTAGAAGAGTCTACTCTGTTCGTTTTGTTGAAAGGAGAACAGGGTGGACGGAGAGGACCTACTGAGGATGAAACCACGCGAGATCAAGCGACTCCACCTGATACGTCAAGCCTTGGAGCAAAGGATCAGCCAAAAGCAAGCGGCCGAAGTGGCGGGTTTGAGCCCGCGACAGATGCGGCGGCTGATGAAACGAGTTGAGGCAGAGGGAGATCGAGGCATTGTGCATCGCCGACGAGGACAGCCCTCGAACCGGCGGATAGCGGACCAGACCAAGCAGCAAGTGTTGGCGCTGTTTGAGAAGCATTACCCCGATTATGGGCCGACCTTGGCCAGTGAGAAGTTGCACGAGCGTCATCGGATTGCCATTCATCCCGAAACCCTGCGCTTATGGCTGCGGCAGGCTCGACTGCCCTACAAACAGCGGAAAGCCAGACCGCACCGGCAGTGGCGGCAGCGACGGAGCTGCTTTGGCGAGATGGTGCAGCTGGACGGATCGCATCATGACTGGCTGGAAGGGCGAGGTCCCCAGTTGGTCCTGATGGGCTACATCGATGATGCCACCAGCACGGTCGAGGCGCGTTTCTATGACCATGAGGGCACGGTACCGGCGTTGGATAGTTTTCGACGCTGGGTCGAGCGCTACGGGATTCCCTGCAGTGTCTATCTGGACAAACACACGACCTATCGATCACCCCAAGCGCCCACGGTGGAGGAACAACTGCAGGGGCATGAACAGTCGCAAAGCCAGTTTCAGCGGGCGATGAGTGAACTGGGAGTGGAAGTGATCCATGCCCATTCGCCAGCAGCCAAGGGGCGCATCGAGCGGTTGTTTCAGACGCTGCAGGACCGACTGGGGAAGGAACATCCAGACGTCGCTACCACATTGAATGACTACGCATCTCTATTAAAAAACACGAACCGAAAATCAGAAGCGAAGGAAATGACTGTTCGGGCGAATCGCATCCTGGCGAAAAACCAAGCGACTAGACGGGACAGCCAGAGTGTTCATGTGCAGACGTTGATGAAACTGGGACAGAGATCACGATGAATGAAAATGTCATGCACGCCTCCTGCCATGCAATGGTCAGGAGAGAGGACGCTTCTTAAGCAGCCATGCGTGGGATTTATCACGAACAGCGGGGATCAACCCTCGATGGCTACTGGCCGTGTCAGAGCATAACCGGCTACTGGCAGCCCCGCATGACTGTTAAGAACTGCCCTAGTTACTATTGAGCTGATCAGTCGTCACAAACCCCGTAGCGTTCACCGATCTGGCTCAGTGGACGTATAGTGGTCTAACCGGAAACTGAATGTGGCTCATTGTCAGACGATAGATCCTGCCTTGTCGCCTAGTGTTTACCAAAGCGAAGTCCGATCGACTTATCGCGTCGTCGCCAGCCCACCGCGCCGCACGGAGACACAGATGCGCGTAGCCAAACGCTAAAGCACCTCTCAAAGCGCTTTTACGCCTTCGCCAGAGCATCCCGATGTGCCCAGATCTTTTCGAAAGCTTTGGCGTACTGGTCGATCAGGTCAGGTGCGGACTCCGTGAAAAGAGGCAGGCGAATGCTGGCTTTGTTCACTTGCTCACAACCAGGGAGGCTTGATGGTATCTGCAGCGGATGATGCCACCACTTGGCTTCGGTATAGAGACGGTATTGATGCTGTTCGTCATACCGAGCGCCGCTGGCGCGTACGCCTTCGCTTTTTAGCGCCCTCAGCAGCATGTCTTTAGAAAAGCCGGCAGCGGCTTCGTCAAAGAAAAGTAGATTGGCTGCCCAATGGACGCGTCTCATTTCCGGCGACGCCTGTTGCTCCGACAATCCGGGTAGTTGTGTGAGGCGTTCATTCAACTTGCGCACCTCTGCCACGATTAGGGCGTTTCGTTGGTCAAGACCCGTGAGCTGTGTGCGGGCCAACGCCGCCGCGAGAGGATGGATGCGGAACTTGGAGCCGAATCCCGTGCCCTGGTACCCTCGGTAGCGACTGTCCGCAGGAAATTGACCCGGCAGATCGTAGTTGCCAAAGGTGGTGGCGCGCTCGAAATATTCGGCAGTCTGATAGACGCCCATGCCGCCTTCCACGGCCGGCAGTACTTTGCTTGTCTGGAAGCTGAAAACACCGATCGCGCCCCAGGTACCCATCTGTTTACCGCGCAGCGTTGCCCCCTGCGCCTGTGCAGCATCTTCGAGCACGATCAAACCGTGCTTCTTGCCAAAGTCGCAGATCTGGTCCATTTCGCAGGGAAGACCCCAGGCATGCATCACCACGAGAGCGCGACATTGCGGCGTAAGACGACGCTCAGCAGATCCCAGATCGAAGCAGGCGGTGCGGGGATTGATATCCACAAATACCGGCACGTAGCCAAACAGCCACATGGGAGCCACGGTGGCCCAGGCGGTGTAGGAGGGAACGAGGATCTCGCTGCCCTTTCGCAGATCAAGCGCGAAGAACATAGACACAAGCGCACTCGTGCCATTGCAGTGCGCCTTGACATGCCTGGCTCCGAGATACTCCTTCGTGGCTTGTTCGAGTTGAGGGATCTCCTCGTAGAAACGGTTGTTGTCGAGCAGTTCGAGAATGCAGCGCTTTTCCTCTTCCCCATAACGCGGCCACTTGATGGCAGCCCGATGGCGATCATCGGATAACGTGACCGCTTTGAGCCCTCCATCAATTGCGAGCGATTCAACGCGGCGTGGCTTCGCGGCTGCTCTCGTTGCGGCTGCCGCAGATCCGGCGACGACGGCGCTTCGAACGAAGTCTCTTCTGGAGATTCGCATGGCAGGCTTCTCACACAATGTACATCTCTGGTCCGATGTTTACTGCTCCTTTTCTGATTCAGTCACTGTGCTGGAGTATCTTGGGAATGAGTCTTGTTGCAGTCTTTTGCTACTCTTCGGTCTGAAGCTCACGGGTCATTTCGATCATGGTTCGCCGAAAGCCGAGACGAGAGAAAAGTGGCAGCGCTTCGGTGTTTTTCTCCGCTGTCCAGAGCAAGACTCGCGGAACACCATGCGTGCAGAACCACTCAATAGCAGCTTCAATGAGCGCCGTGGCTACCCCGGTCCTCCGGTTCGACTCCTCCACTGCCACGTCGTGAACGAACCCGGCAGGCTCGCGCAGTTCCTTCCACGATCGTGGCTCTAGTCCAGCGTATACATAACCGACCACAACCCCAGCCCGTTCGGCCACTAGAACGATCACGTCCTCTTCGTGAAGCTGGGAACCCGGGAACCAACCGTAGCCCTCTGCTGGATTGGCGCCCGGCGCCATAAAACGCTGCTTATCGAAGGCATAGTGCGTTTCCATCAACAGCGCTCCCAAGCGGCCAAGTGAAGGCAGATCCGATTCAGTCGCGCGTCTTACCAGAAGCTTGTCCATGTTTAGGTTATAACGCGACCGTGCAGCTAAAGCCAACGGTGAACACCTTTCCTGTAAAACCTGATCACAGTTGACAGCGAATGTGCGGCGTTCAACAGAATTTTTCCGATGACGCAGCGATATGCTCACCCAATACCAAAACACTCAGCTGGACAGCCACGGGGTCTGAGGGATGGATCGTCCCCGGCTTGGCCTGATCGCACGGATGGAAGTAGGTCTGAGGCCGCAGTCGGTGGAGGCATCGTTCGGTCCCCGTCGTTCAACTGAGCTACCAGGCGCGGTGGGCACTTCCAAAAAGGCTCATCAGCTCTTCGACCTTCTTCTGCACAGCGATTCTTGCGTGGGTCAAGACATCTTTCTCAAAGCCTGAACCGACCACCTCATACGGGTTGTACCCATCACTGACCGCAGAACACTCACTTCGCATGGCTTCGAAGAAACAGCGCTTGAGGACACTGCCTACGTTGATTTTCCTGACTCCCAGTTGAATCGCGTCCTTAAGTTCTGATTGTGAGATCGATGTTGCACCGTGCAGAACCAGAGGAACGGCAATTTTTTCCCGGAGTTCCCTCAAACGGGCGAGATTGAGCTGAACTTTGCTGCGGCCGTGCACGTGGGCCTGACCGATATTGACTGCAAAGGCATCGACCTGGGTTTGTTCGACGAACGAGCGCGCAACCTCGGGATCATCCAGAGAATTGGTTTCAGGCACAACCGAGAGCTCACCCCCTACACCAGGAAGCGGAGTGAGTTCCCCCTCGACAGCCGCGCCCTTGCGGTGCGCTTTGCCTACGATTGCACTCACTCGCTTCACTTGCTCGTCGACACCCGCCTCCTTGTCGGTGTACATCACCAAGCCAAATCCCAGCTCAATGGCCTCCGAAACCCAATCGAAGTTCGGAGATTCATTAAAGAGGAGGCAGGATGGCACTGAGAGACTGCGACAAGTCTCAAGGCCTAACGCAGCGTAGATCCTCAAATTCTCCCGCGTCGTTCGTGAAGGATGGGGCAGATAAATCCCACTGAATCCTAGAATGACTGGCGATTGCGTCGACTCGGCGGCATCGGCAACAGCTTGAAGCGATTCCAGGTTCCAGCTCTCAAAGTAACCCACCGCATGGCGGCACTTTTCCGCTTCGCGCATCAATTCGTTGAATGGGACTAGAGGCATCAGTCTCTCTCTCGGAAACGATCGTCTGGTTTAGGGATGCATCGGGAATTGGTCGCAACCAAAGCCTGGCGCCTCAACTCGGCTGAGCCAATTCAACGCGAGAGCTTGGAGCTGACCTTATCGATGTCTTGGCTTCCGCCGAAGGGGTGTCGCCTTGAAAAGCCCGGCCCGCTGTTTGAGCGGTTCTTCGATGGCCATTCGTTCAATGCTCGAACCCAGTTGTACTCCGTGACAATCCGTCTCCCGGTAAAGATACTCGGCATCTTCCGGATTGACTAACGCCGCGCCGTGGGCCAGTAGAATGACGTCGGGACGAATGCTCTTCGCCATCTCAAAATGGTGTTGGCTCCGTTGAGCCATTTCTGCCAGGGATGATCCTCCCGCGTAGCCGGTTGTGCCGCCCCGAGTGATGCCCGCGTGGAAGATGTAAATGTCGGGGTCCGCTTTCGTCATCAATTCCGTGGTGTCTGCATCATTGAAGGCATATCCAATAGTCAGCATGTCCAGTTCCCGTGCCTGACAAAGCATGTCTATTTCTCTCTGGTAGCCAAGGCCGGTTCCTTCCAAGGTCCTGCGGAATTCACCGTCAAACCACGATACCGTCGGGAAATTGTGGACTCCAGACAATCCCAGCCGTTTGAAATCCTCGAGAAACAAATGCATGTCTCGAAGCACGTCCACTCCGTTAATCCCTGCGATCACAGGAACCGATTTCACCTGCGGCAGAATCTCCTTGCGCGCCGCTTGGAATACCAGTTCATTGGCGTCTGCCATCGGCAACATGCCGGCCAGCGAGCCATACCCCTGCATGCGGAAGTAACCGGTATTGTAGATCCCGATAATGTCCACACCTCCCTGCTCGATAAACTTCGCAGCAATGCCGTTACCGGCTCCCGTCATGACCAGCGGTTTGCCTTGTCGGATCTCGCTTCGAAGTCTGCCCAGAAACTCTTCCCGTGAGTAACGTTTTGCCATCTAAGCGTGCGCCCTCGTCTCTTCCTTGCTCTCTATCAGCGAAATCAGCATTTGAGCCGCCTCAGTCGCAAAATCAGGATCCTCAATGTGAGTGTTGCGTTCAATCACCTGGATATTGCCGGGGACACCGGCTTTCAGCTCCGCAAGAAAGGCCTCATCCGCTTGCGGGTTGTGAAAGCCTTGGCCTTCGACCGAATAACTGTCATACCCGGCCGCCGGGACCAGGAAGATGGCGGGGTCGGTGGTGTTCTGCAGGCGGCGAGCGACTTCTCTGCCCACTGCCGCCATTTCAGCTTGATCCAGGCGAACATCCGTGATTTGCGGGCTGTGGCGGATGAGCGTGCGATCTCGATAGGCAAGCGGCACGGTCTCCGGTTCGTTGAAGACCAGGACTTCGATGGCTCCCGGGCAAATCACCCGCGGCAGACCCAGCTTCCCCGCTGTGGTCAATCGCTCAGGACCGCCAGCCAGGAGTGCGTGATACATTTCGTTCGAAACCTCAATGGTCGAGTAGTCGAGAACAGCTCCGATGATCTTCTCCTTCATCAACTGTTCCATGGCCCGGCCGCCCGGGCCAATGGCATGAAACACGATCGTTTCATAACCGGCATCCTCCAGCACCCGAACGGCTCTCATCGCACCTTGCGTGGTGATCCCAACTGTCGTGACTGCAACCAGAGGCTTGCTGCCAGGCCTGAGTTCCTCATCAACCGAAGCCATGCCACACACAGCTCCTGCCGCATTGGCCAGAATCTTTTTCGTCAGGGGATTCAGCCCAAGGATATCGGCGACCGAAAACATCATCGTGATGTCTTTGATATCTACCCAGGGCGCGACGTTTCCCGACGCAATCGTCGAGACCATCACCTTGGGAAGGCCGTATGGCAAAGCCCGCATCACTTTGGTACTGAGAGTGGTTCCCTGCGTTCCTCCGAGCGAGATCAGACCGTGGATTTTGCCTTCTGCAACAAGCCGCTTGACCAGAGCGGTTGCGCCGGCAGCCATGATGGGCGCAGACTTTTCGCGCGTCGGGTTCTCCAAAAGTTGAGCGAGCGGCATCCCTCCCGCCTGAGCAACTTCTTCACGAGTGATGGCCGCTCTGGCTGCCGGGATACCCACCACGCCGGTGTCGATCAGCAGAGGGTCATGGCCGAGTCGCCGGATTTGTTCGGCCACGTACTGAGCTTCAACCCCTTTGGTATCGAGAGTTGCCATCACCGCGATGGTTTTCATCTGCATTGCGCATCCCGCTCGTGCTTCTTCAAGTTCTGAGAAATCAGTTCGAGCCAATGAACACGACAGACCATGGTTCGTAACGGCGGCAGACTATTCTTATTGAGGCGATTTTACTATCCGAAACCAAAGTTCAACTCGCAAAGGAACAGTTGGACGTTTGACATCTGTCCCGAATGTCGATAAGAAGCGGCCAATGCTTGAGTCGCCATGACTGCCGCGCAGAGCCGCTGAAGAGGCTTGCCGAGGCCGGATCGCGATCGCCGTGACGAAAGCCGGTCTTAAGCAAGATTGAGATACCCATAAAAAGGAGACGCCATGCCACTGCCCTCTGACGAGAAACTGATTGCGTTGAGCCAGGGCCTTCTCCAGCAGTTCGATACGATTTTTGGACTGCACCCGGGCTTTCGGCCCGCCCATGCAAGGGGCGTTATGCTGACCGGAACGTTTACTCCCTCTTCCGAGGCGCGTTCCCTGACACGCGCGCCTCACATCACCCGCATCTCAACGCCGGTCACGGTACGGTTTTCGAGCTCCACCGGGTTGCCTCAGATTCCGGACAATGATCCCAACGCAAATCCGCGCGGACTGGCGATCCGATTCCATCTCGCCGAACACGAGCATACCGATATCGTCAGCCATTCGACCGATGGATTCCCCACGAGAACAGGTCAGGAGTTTTTGGAGTTCTTACGGGCGGCCGCATCGAGCGATCCATCCAAGCCATCACCTTCTCCCATAGAAGTGTTTCTATCGAGTCATCCCAAAGCGCTCGCCTTTGTGCAAGCTCCGAAGCCTTTCCCGTCCAGCCTTGCGAGAGAATCCTACTTCGGTGTGACAGCGATGCGCTTTACCAGCAAGGATGGTGTGAGCCGCTATGGCCGGTACCGCATCACGCCGGACGCGGGGACAGAGCACCTGGATGATGCGACGGCCAAGACCCGAGGCGTAAATTATCTCTTTGACGAGCTAGCAGAAAGGATCGCGAAACGTCCAATAAGCTTTCAGGTTCGGGTGCAAGTGGCAAATGACAACGACATCGTGGACGACGCGACGGTTCACTGGCCGGAGGATCGGTCCTTGATCGATCTCGGCAGGATCCTTCTCACAAATCCCGTCGCGGAGAACACCGGTGAGCATGAGAGAATCATCTTCGATCCCATACCGCGCGTCGATGGAATCGAGCCCTCAGCCGATCCTCTCCTGGAGCTCCGTGCCGCGATCTATTTGCTCAGCGGACGCCGCCGACGGCAGGCTGCCAAGAAATAAGGCTCGCCCTGTCCTCGCTGAACACCAAATGCGCAAAGGAATGAACCGCTGGAGTTTTTCAAGGGCCCGGCGGAGTTGGGAACACACCCTCTTGCTGTCTCGTTGACGGCTCTTGCGATCTGCTCGAGTTCGTTGGCATCATGAACCCTAAGGCATCGGTGCACTGCCGATTCTCGCCCACCGATAGATGCCAACGAATGCGCTCCGTGTATAATCGCCACAATCTGAACATCTGGCACTCAGAGGAGTTGTTCATTGCCGCGTTGCGGCGCCACGTTGGATGAAAATATTCCCCTCTTGGACAAGGGGGGACTTCAGGGGGGTTCTTGGACACGGAACCAACCCACCCCGGCGCTCCGCGACCGCGTGAAGTCTTCTCAAGACTTCACCTGCTCGCCACCCCTCCGACGGAGGGGATTTTCGGAGGAGACAATATGAGGCTCCGTGACGCTGTTGCGTTCTGTCTGCTCTTCCTTTTAGCGATCTCCGCGTCGGCGCAGGAACGGGATCCCGCCACCTATATCTTCCGAACGTTTAACGCCCGCTTTCACTGCGGCGGGAAGTGGTACGACTTCCAGTTGACTATCTCGCCAGCCAGAGGGCTGCTGGGAACTATTGATCCGGACGCGGGGATTGTCGCGCAGATCAATGTCGCGTTTATGCGCTCCTTAACGCGAATGGACCCAGCCAGCTACATGCTGACTGGTCCCTATGACAGGAAAACCGGGCATTTCCGCTTGGAGCCGAAGCAGTGGAATACAGACAACCACCCCTCCGGTTTTCAGATGGTGGGGATGGAGGGCAAGTTTGATTCGGCCACTGAGACAATCGCGGCGAGAATGTTAGGTAGCGCCTGCGACTCCGTAGAAGTTGGCCAGGGTGGAAGGGCTTTGCCTCCGTTGCCTGCTCCGCCGCCCAACCGCGCTATCGATCCCAACCGGGCCGAATTTCGTGTGACCCCGAGCAATGTCACGAACGATCTGGATATGCAAAGCTTCAACTTTGAGTATTGGATCCCGACCTGGTCTGAGCCTGAGAATACGGTGCATGAGGGGGCGCCCATCGACGAGGCCGTCGATGGGATGAAGGAGGGCAAGTGGGCCTGTGTCGGTTCGCAGCATATCACCTGGGACGCCAGCGGACTCAAAGGAACGGCACCCGATCAGGTTGGCGTGGTCCCGCAGCGGTACGTCATCGAATGCGTAGGGGATTGTAAGGGCGTCTTCTACCGGCCCTGGATTGGTGCAAACGTCACGCACTTTGGCCTTTCGGCACCCCTTCCCACCTTTCACATCAAGAACGTGATGTTCGGCAACCTGAACTTTGAGTGGAGGTTCTCACGCAAGAATAACACACAGCCGGCGCCGCAGATCTATGTGCACCGCTGGACACCGCTCGTGGGTTTCGGCCCCTTCGACCCTCCACCGGCCGAAATCGCCCGTCGCCAGGCGTCCGCTCCTCCCTGCAGGGCGCCAAAACGTTAGTGGAATTCTTTGGAGTGCGGGAGCTTGCTCCCGCACTCCAAAAAAAGTCAACCGCAGCCTGGAAGGCCGCGCTGCAGGGCGTAGCCGTTCGCAAGAGAATGCAACATCCAGAATCTTAGAATCGCCCCGTGGATCTGCCCCCCTGCAGGGCCACAGGCCAGTAAGTAAATGAACGCCCGTCCCGAGGTCAATACCATGAAAGCACGACTATCGATGTTCCTGTTGTCTTGCGCGCTCACTCTCGCGGGAGCGGCCAAGAGCTTCGGCCAGTGTAATCAGTACCCACTTCGCCCCTCGCTCCTACCGCCGTGCCCGACCATCGGCGATCAGCTCACCGTGGCCCATGAGGCAGCGAAGGGCTTTGTTCGGGAAGTCGATAAGTTGAATGCCCTAATCGCCAGCGCACGGAGCCGCTACTGGAAGACGCTTCCCAATGGCCCAGGCGCTGCGGAGGCAGAAATGGCATTTATGGACGCGCTTTGGCAAAAGGACATCTACTACCTGCAGTCTTCCCTGATGGAGGGCGTCAATGGCAGAGCGCCCAAGCTCATGAACTTCATCGACATGATGGGCGGCGGAAACGTTCTTCTTGATGCGATCAGTGGCGGGGATGCCTATAAGAAGTTTCCCACGAATGTGGACGGCGGTATTAGACCCTATGCGTTTCCACTATTTGTGTCCTGGGTGAACGGACTCCGGAAAGCTGAGGGCAGGGAAACGGATGGAAATATGGCCACGCCGCTTATTATGGTCAGTGCCATCCTCGACAAATCGAACTGGCGCAAGGCCTACGAGGACGCGCGGAACTGGGCGGAGTTCATGAGCAGCGGTCTGGACGTTTCGAAATACGTAACGCCTCAAGTGTACCTGCTCAGGCAAATGGAAGCGGACGTCTGCCTCCTGCTGGCTGCGTCGAAGCCGGCGGATTTGCCCGACCCAACGGCAGCCGCCGTCGACCAATACAATTTCTTTGTCAAGACGTTCAGTGAAAAAGAAGTGCTGGCGGCCGCCGCAAAGGTCTTGCGTACTCCCAAGAACTCCATCGGAGGGCTCGCCAAGCGTGCCGACGTGGCCATTGGACCCTATTTCATGTCACCCCACCCCAGTCCCCACCTGTTGTTCCTCACTGAGGTGACCAACGCTTCACCCCGAAACTATGCAATCTCGCTCTGCATCGATGCGTACGGCCTGCCACGCGTCTTTCAACGGGAGAAATGGGCCGACGCTTTCTCGGTCTACAACCAACTGGTCGCCAAGTATGGAGAAGCAAACGTGATGGCCGCAGCGACTCGGGTGAAGGCGGCGCCGAAGGATTCTGAAGGACGATTGAAAGGTGACCCCCAATACAATCGCCAGATGTACTGGTTCGATACTTTGCTCAAGAATCCCAAGGTCGAGCTTCCCGGTGCTGTACCTCACTTCCGGGCTGGTTCCTACGATCCGCGCTGGCTGGGCAAGACGGTGGAGGTGCGTGGCACCGTTTCCCGCGTGGACCTGGATTCGAGTGGCTCCCCAAGGTATGCGACCATCCGTTTCAAAGAGGCGGCAACCGGCAACATCACAGGATTTTCTCCCCACTCCGACATGCTGCAAGAAATGTATGGAGAGGATTTTTCGGGATTAGTAGGCAAAGTAGTGGAGATGTACGGTGAAATCAATCCATGGAGGGGAGGAGGCGGAGTCCGGATTATTGACCGGGACCAAGTGAAGGTCCTCGACGCCAGCGCTCTCGGCCCGGATTTCAAGGATTCCCGGCCCGACTGGTTGACCGCCGCCAAGCCCGCCGAAGCCCAGGCAGATAACCCGCAATACCTGGCCTGGAAGAAATTTCCTCCTGGCACCACGGTCACCCATGTGGATCGAGTGCTGTTTGAGTCTCAACCTGGCACCAACCTCTACACCCGCAGCAAGACTGCCCGGACGACACTCCGGCTCGATTCGATTGACGATAAGCAAGCCGTCCTCATTGTCAAGTCAACTATCTATCAAATGAATGGACGGACCAGCAGTTCTGAAACACAAATCAGCTATCAAGCCAAGCAACCTCCAGGACAGTCTGGAAGCGCAAGGCCCCACGAATCTGGTCAGGAGACGCTTGAGATCAACGGGAAACCGATAGCCACCCATTGGGAGAAAGTGTTTGGAATTCTGGCGGGCACGTTCGCACAACCGGATAAGGACAGCTTTGTCAAAACATGGACAAGCGATGAAGTGGCCGGGGGGTTGGTGCTTAGCGCCAAACAGGAATCTCGAGAGATTCTCCAGGGGAAGCTCTATCGGAACATCACCCAAACCGTCCTGGAGACCGTCGAGAACGTCGAGCCCGAGTTCACCAAGCCCATTGCGTCCGAGCCCGCCGCACAACCAGGCACACCTAACCGCGCTGCTGCGCCGAACCCTGCTGCTCCGACAAATACGGCATCAGCCCAACCCGGAGGGAACGCCATCCCGGCGAACCCGAAGCCTGCAATCGTAAGCCCCACACCAACAAAAGCCCCTCCCGTCCCCACTCCTCAGCCACAGACGAGTGGGCTGCCGCCTGCCTTCGGTGGGAGGGCTGGATCCTCTCCGTCCACTTCCAACCAGATCGAATTTGCCAAGCACTATGGCGCGGTAATCCAGCGCGCCGCCCGGGCCAGGGGTGGGTTGATTCAACTGGAGAGAAAACCGGACGGATCAGGAGAACTGCCGGAGGGAGTCCGGGAAGCCCGCGACCGGCTGGATGCGCAACTGCGGGCAGTGGCAATGTCGATGGGAACCCGAGACACCGTCCAGGCCCAGCAAAGTCTCCGCGCAGCTGAGGAAGCCTTGACCACGATTGAACAGTTCCTGGCTAAGTAGAGGCTAGGGGGACCGACTCAGGAAAGCTCCGAGCCAACGCCAGGGGATCAGCGGAAATTCTTGCTGGAAGCTGGCCGTCCAGCAGCTGCGGGTGAACCCGGCGATTGGAAGTGGAAAGCGCAGGATGAGATCGCCGAGCACGAATACATGAATACACCCGCTCACCGTTGGTTTTTTTCTTGATACACCGAGGAGTTTCGGGGAAGCTAACCGCCGCCCCGAATGTTTAATGCGGCGGCGGAGAGGTCTTCAGAGAGACAGACTGCTATTGATTTTCTCGGAAAATCAGAACGGAGTGTTACGTGTCCCAATTGCTCTCTAACTTTGTCCATGAACTCATCGATCGCCGCAGGGCCTTGCAGCATCTGGGAGCCCTGGGAGCGGGAGTGCTGCTCGATCCGGCGCTAGAAGCACTGGCGAAGGCTTCCCCGAAACGCCGAGTCCTTTTCTTCTCAAAATCGGCGGGCTACCAGCACAGCTCGATCAAGCGGAACAACGGCGAGCTTTCGCACGCCGAGAAAGTTCTTACTGAATTGGGAACGAGCCACGGCTTTGAAGTCACAGCGACCAAGGACGGTTCAGTTTTCACGGCGGACAACTTGAAATCGTACGACGTGATCTTCTTCTTTACGCAAGGAGATCTGACGCAACTGGGCGAATACAAGGAGCCCACGATGTCTCTGGAAGGGAAGAAAGCCCTGTTGGATGCCATTCGTGCGGGGAAGGGGTTTGTCGGTACCCACAGTGCATCGGACACGCTCCACAGCGCTGGCGAGGGATTCGCCACCCAGGCTGTCGAGCAGCGCGATCCCTACATCCAGATGATTGGGGGTGAGTTCATCCGGCACGGCCCACAACAGGAAGCAACGATGAAAGTCGCCTCACCATCGTTTCCAGGGTGCGAGAAGATTGAGAAGGAATTCCGGATCAAGGATGAGTGGTACTCCCTCAAGAACTTCGCTTCCAATCTTCATGTGATCCTGGTGCAGGGAACTCAAGGCATGGATGGCACGGACTATCAGCGCCCAGACTATCCTGCAACCTGGGCGCGCATGCATGGCAAAGGACGCGTGTTCTACACTTCCATGGGACATCGGGAAGATGTCTGGACGAATCCGATTTTCCAAGCGGTTCTGCTGGGAGGAATTTCGTGGGCATCGGGCAGCGTGAAGGCGAAGGTGCCACCCAACCTGAAAGCGGTCACGCCTAAAGCAGAGACCATTCCCCCGCCGCCACCGAAGAAGTAGGTTTCTTGGGTTCCTCGAGTCAGTCCTGGTCCTTCTGATTCGGGAAAGAGTACCCGGCCAACCTGGAAATCGAGGCAAGGTTGCTTCAAATCAACTCCCCTCCACCGTCGGAGTGGCGTCCAGATCGCCTTGGGAAACGCAGTGGGGAGCTCCAAGTTTGGGGTTCGCAAAGGAATTGCTGGAGCAAATGGCGTGCTACGGGCTAACTTCTGAATCCGATCAGAGTCTCTCTGGCGCTGGTTGCACCGACAGCCCGATGGTACCAAACCCCTAGGATCGGTTCATGCAGCACATCGCTTCATTACGGCGTGCTGCGGTGACTGAATTAGCTGTCACTCAATGCATCCAAGATCTGAGTTGTCTCCTTCGGTTCGATCTGCTCAACCAAAGAATTAAGAACTACCATTTCCAAAGCAGCGATCGTGGGGGCCTCAAATAGACATCGCACAGGTAGCTCTACCTGGAAGAAACCTCGCACTCGAGAGAACAGTTGCATTGCCAGTAGAGAGTGTCCCCCTAAATCGAAGAAGTTGTCATGGATACCCACTTTTTCAACGCCCAGAAGTTGCGCCCACATTTCTGCCAGCGCCTCCTCGATCCGCGTGCTGGGCGCAACGTAGCCTTCGATTAGCTCGGGCCTGCTATCGTCCGGTTCAGGCAGAGCCTGACGATCCACCTTGCCGCTAGGCGTCAGCGGAAGCACATCAAGGAACACGAAAGTGGATGGAATCATGTAGTCTGGGAGCTTTTGCTGGAGGAAGCTGCGCAGCTCCTTGACCGTCGCAGCTCGTCCCTGCTCCGGGACCACATAGGCCACGAGTCGCTTCTCCCCTGGACCGTTTTCTCGCGCCGCCACGACTGCCTCACCCACTTCCGGGTGATGGCAGAGCATAGCCTCGATCTCGCCCAATTCGATCCGAAAGCCACGGATCTTGACCTGCCGGTCAACTCTTCCCAGGAACTCGATATTACCGTCTGGCAGATACCGCGCTAAATCTCCTGTCCTGTAAAGCCGCTTGCCGGGCTCCGGGCTGAACGGGTGCGGGACAAAGCTTTCAGCCGTTAGTTCAGCTCGTTGGTTGTAGCCACGCGCCAAACAGTGCCCTCCGATGTACAGCTCCCCAGGTACGCCAACCGGAACAGGATGTTGATGCCGATCCAACAAATAAATCTGGACATTTGCGATCGGACGACCGATGGATACCTGTTCGGCAGAAGTTATTCTGGCAGCGCAAGCATTTGCAGTTGTTTCACTCGGTCCGTAGAGATTCCAGATTTGGAGATGTTGTAGCTTAGCTACAGACTTCATGACGAGATCGCTATTGAGCTCTTCTCCACCAACAAACAATCCTGTCAGGCTTTCGGTCGGAAACTCAGCGAAATAGGACAGGTCGAGCAGACTCCTCCACAAAGAGGGCACACAATTGAGCCCTACCGCCTTCCGGTCTCCCAAGGTCCGAAGAAATGTAACAGGCTCGGCGACAATATCATCCTGAAGTATCCACACCTCCTCTCCGCGCAATAGGGGAGCAAACAGCTGTTTCAAAGAGGCATCGAAAGACAATGAACTAACCGCAGGAATCCTGCGGTTAGTCTCACCCAGCAAATTTGTGTTTACCCAAGACAGGTAGTTGACCAGGCTCCGATGCTCAATCAGGACTCCCTTGGGCTGACCCGTCGAACCTGAGGTGTAAAGCACATAGGCCAGTTGCGCGGCCGATGTCTGACAAACAGGATCTTGCTCGCCTTCTTGAGTAATGGCAATCCGGTCGCTGTCCAAGCAGATCACTTCAGTTGCCTGATGCCATAGTCTCTGGATCCCTCTCCCCTTAGTCAGCAGCATCGACAATTGCGTATCTCGCAATATCCACGCCAACCTCTCTTCTGGGTAGTTTGGATCCAGGGGCACATAAGCTCCTCCTGCCTTGAGAATTCCCAGCAGCCCTATCATCATCTCCAGCGACCGCTCGATACAGATCCCGACTAATACTTCTGGACCTACGCCTCGCTTCCTCAAATAATGTGCCAACTGATTGGCCCGGGCGTTGAGCTGCTGGTAGGTCAGCTGTTCCTCCTGGCAGACCACGGCCACCGCTTCGGAACTGCGTACCACCTGTTCTTCAAACAATTCATGGAGGCATTTGTCTCTTGGGTACTCCCTCTCTGTGGAATTCCACTCCACGAGGATTTGTCGACGTTCTTTCCCGGTCAATAGCGGCAGGTCCAAGACTCGCTTTTGCGCATCAGCAGCAATGCCTTCGAGTAGCGTCTGATAGTGCCCCAACATCCGTTCAATGGTCTCGGGAGCAAACAGGTCAATCCTGAAGTCCATTGATATTCCGATTCCATTTTTCTCCTCCAGGGCTGTCAAGGTCAGATCAAACTTGGCTGTATTTCTTCCTACGTCCAGATAGCTTGCCTCCAATTCTGCAAGTGTGAGGTCGAATCCCGGGGTATTGTGCAAGACGAACATCACTTGAAACAGTGGATTTTGACTGAGACTGCGTTCTGGCTGCAGCTCCTCTACGAGTTTTTCAAAGGGCAGATCCTGGTGTGCGTATGCATCCAGAGCCGTCTTGCGTACGCGCGTCTGCAACTCTCGAAAACTGGGGTTACCCGAAAGATCCGTGCGCAACACCAGGGTGTTGACGAGAAACCCGATCAGTCCCTCAAGTTCATCCCGATTGCGATTCGCGATCGGAGTGCCGACCACGATATCTTCTTGCCCAGTATATCGGCTTAGCAGCACTTGAAACGCTGCCAGCAATGTCATGAACAACGTGGCTCCCTCACGCTGGCTCAACGTCTTCAACTGCTTGCTCAACTCCTGCGAAAGGATCACACTCCGCCTTTCGCCTCGATAAGTCTGAATGGCGGGTCTTGGCCGGTCCGTTGGTAGTTCTAGGAGTCGGGGTGCTCCCTCCAACTGCTTCCTCCAGTATTCTAGTATTACTTTGTTAAGTAGAATCAAGGGTAATTTTAGCGAATTTGGTTCCGCACCACTTGCAGCAGCCGGTCTGCCTCACCAGATAAGGATGCATCGTGCGGAGAATCTGTTCCCACGTC
>Ga0187893_10002240_pt1 | contig 43127 bp, 63 predicted proteins | sample MA1701074metaG_FD_139574 | JGI IMG/M metagenome (GOLD analysis project Ga0187893, IMG submission 139574) | White microbial mat communities from a basaltic lava cave in the Kipuka Kanohina Cave System on the Island of Hawaii, USA - MA170107-4 metaG ... | reverse complement strand
CGTGCCTGTGGCTGACACGGGCAGGGACGCCCGTGCCACTGATTGTTAGGATTGGGTTTTAGGAGAGGCTCTTAGCCGAAATTGTAGGGCGAGCTTCCAGCTTGCCCATGATTGATGAACAAGCTGGAAGCTTGTTCTACCCTGTTTCAAATGAAAATTTACCTGATGCGACACAGCCTGGCGCAGCCCGTCACCGAGACGGCAATGCTCGATGATGAGGAGCGGACGCTGACGCCCGACGGCGAAGCGCGCGCGCATTTGATGGGACGCGCCCTCAGGACGCTCGGCTTCAAGCCGCAAACCATCTGGTGCAGCCCGCTCACGCGCGCCCAGCAAACCGCGCGCATCGTCGCGCTGGAACTCGGCGAGCCGTTCCTCGTGGACATCAAACCCATCCTCAAGCCAGGAATGTCAGTGGGCGTGTTCCTCGATTTCCTCCGCGAAAACCCCAGCCCCATCCTGCTCGCCGTGGGACACCAGCCCGACCTCGGCGACATCGTGTCGTTCTTGCTGTGGGATTTGGTCGGCGCGCGGTTCCCCGTGCAGGAAGGCACCGTCATCGGGTTGGACATCCCCGAAACCGAATCGCGCCAGAAAACTCGGATGGAATTTTTACTGTCCCCAGAAATGGCGGAGCGGATCGCGAAATAATCCTGTAGCGGCGGTCTATGACCGCCGAAAAAATCGTTCATCGAATCGGCGGTCATAGACCGCCGCTACAGTTAAATGGCTGAATCAACACAAACCAGTTCACGCCCCCCTCGCCTCATGTTCATTGCAGGCGAAGCGTCAGGGGACAATCATTCCGCCGTGGTCATCCGCGAAATCAAGGCGCGGCGACCTGACGCGGAAATCTTCGGCGCGGGCGGACCGAAGATGCGCGACGCGGGGATGGAATTGCTCGTGGACCTGACCGAGCACGCGGTTGTCGGACTCGTGGAAGTGCTCAAGCATTACGGGACGTTCAAAAAAGTCTTCAATCAACTCATCGCCGAAGCCGAGCGCCACAAGCCCGATGCGGTGATTCTCACCGATTATCCTGGGTTCAACCTGCGGTTCGCGGCTCAGATGAAACGGCGCGGCATCAAGGTCATCTATTTCATCTCGCCTCAGGTCTGGGCGTGGCGCGCGAGCCGCGCGAAACAAATCGAGCGCGACGTGGATTTGCTGCTGACGATTTTTCCGTTCGAGAAGGCGTGGTATGCCGAACACGCCCCGAAGTTGAAGGTGGAATTTGTTGGGCATCCGATGAAGGACAGAATTCAGGAGTCAGAAGTCAGAAGTCAGAAGGAGGAAAGGTTGGTGTTGCTTCTGCCAGGCAGCCGCGAAAAGGAAGTGGCGAAGATTTTCCCCGTGATGGCGGCGGCAATCGAGAAAATGCCAGCCGACGTGAAGTTCGTAGCTGCGAGCGTAAGCGAGCGGACTGCGGCGATGATGGAACATCCGCGCGTCGAAGTGCAAATCGGCAAGGCGCACGAATTGATGCAGCGCGCCACGCTCGCCATCACCGCCAGCGGCACGGCGACGATGGAATGCGCGTTCTTCGGTTGCCCGATGGTCGTGGTCTATAAAGTGAACCCGCTGACGTATCTGCTGGGTCGAATGCTGGTGAAAGTGAATTGGATTGCGATGCCAAATGTGATTGCGGGACGCGAAATAGTGCGAGAGTTCATTCAGCACGATGCGACGCCAGAAGCAGTGGCAACGGCGGCAAATGAGTTGTTGGCGAGCGAGGAGAGGCGCGCACGGATGAAAGAGGATTTGGCAAAAGTCATCGCGGCGCTCGGAGAGAAAGGCGCAGGTGGACGCGCGGCAGAGGCGATTCTGAAGGAACATTGCGCGTGATTTCTACTGTAGGGTAGGCGCTCCGCCTGCCTTCGTTTCAAAAATAAGCAAGCGAGGCGCTTGCCCTACAACTTGAGTTTGTCCTCATTCGTAAAAAACAGCGCGACGAAGTGGAACATGACGAAATATTCGAGGTTGAAGGGCGGGAAGCCGAAAAAGCCGAGGACGGGCATCTCGAAGAGCTTGAGGTGTTGCGCGAGGTTGAAGGTGTAAATCCATTTGGTGAACGCCCAGTAATTCCAGAATTCCCAGATCAACCCGCAAATCGCGCCCGCGAGAAACAGTTGGAGCGTGCGCCCCAGTTTCCCGTGTTCCCAATCGCGGAAAATAGATTGTCCGCCGCGCCAGTAGTTGATCGGGTCGAGAAAAAAAACGTAGCCGCTCCACACCGCGCCCCACCATAGTGCCCACCACGGGCTATCTACTGCGAGCCTCCACGATTGCGGGACAAGGTGCGTGGGGTCGTCAGCGCGCAGGAACGGGGGGAAAACAACGCAGAACAGCCCGAATAACATCATCGCGACGAGTGAGGCCTTGTTCCATCGGATTGCAGGCATCCGCGCGTTGGCGAACACGCCGTAAGATTTGACGAGACGGGTGACGACGAACATTCCTGGCATGATGGTGGCGAACGCGATGGGGTAGCCGATGAATTTTTCGGCGGTGGATTCTGGCAGCCCGATGTATTTCCAACCAGGCATCAGCGTGTTGTCCCAATTGTACGCCTCGAAGATGCACCAGAAGATGACGGACAGAATGCACATCAACGCAAAAAGACCGCGCTCGTTCTTAAGCCACGAGTTGCCTTCGCGCCGAAAAATCCATGCGTCGCAAAACAGGATGAGCCCCCACCAGCACACGGGTGTCGTCCACGACGAAATCAAGTTGACCCAGTCGCTCCATTCAGGCAACCAGCCGAAGCGACGCGCGACGTTGTTGAGCATGAGGACGGCGATCATCGCCAGCCCGACCCAACCGTAACGGGGAAATTCGGCGTTGGCGCGTCGGGTGGTTCGGGGCAGCGCGTCGGCTGCAACGGTCGCGTCGCTCATGGTCGCTCCTGTTTCATTCGGTGCGTGATTCGGTCGGCGTGGGTTCCACCGCGTGTTCGTTGGCGCGATTTTCGGCGCGCGGCAACCCTGCCGCCCAGCGCAACACGCGGCGGCGCGTGACCATCAACGCCCCGCAGGTGAACACAATCGGCGTCTGCGCGGTCGCGATGAAAAGCAACCGTGGCGTCCCCACCGCCGCGTCGCCAACCGCCTTTCGCAGCACCCAGCCGATCGGTTCGGTGTATTCAAACGACGCGCGCGCTGCGAACCCCGTGACCACGCACAACGGCAGCGCCCACGCGACGAACACGAGCCACACGACCGATTTGTTTTCGCCCGCGCCGTGCGGCGAACCCATGCGCAGGCAGAGTTGGGAGGAGGCGCGGTTGACGGCAAACAGCAACGCCGCGAACGCCGCCGCGAACAGCAGTGCGTTCAGCGTAAAGTAAAAATTCTTCGGCATCTGCCGCCACCAGTAAAGAAACGGGCTTAATGCCAGCATCACGGTCGCCAGCGCGACACACTCTTGCGAATGTCGCTTGAAAACTTTATCGCCGATGTTCCCCCCCGCCAGCCGCGCCGCGCCCCACAAGACGACGCCCGCGCCGATGGGTGTTGCCGTCCAAGTGAGCAAATCGAGTGTTCCGTTGAGCAGACAAAATAATACACCCAGCGCGGCAATGGGCAGACCGCACACCAGCAAGTCGAATCCACCCGCCAACGTCGAGGCAGAATCGCGCAGTTGCGTCGCCGCAGAATTGTCGCGTTGGTGCGTCCGAGAAGCTCTCACGCGCGCAGTTTAGGCGAGCGGCAAACCGCGCAAAAGCAAAAAGGCGACGGGGAAACCGACTCGCAGTTTCACCGTCGCCTCAAAAACGGCGCGGCTCACGAAATGCCCGACGCGGCGGGCGGCGCGCCCGCATTGTTCGGGTTGATGTGCAGCGCGCTTTCCAACGATTCGGAGAAGCGGCGCAGCGCGTTGACAATCTGGGGACCTTTTTCGAGGCACATCTGCGAGAATTTTTCAGCCTGACCAGGGTGACGCTGGCTCAGTTCCGCCATCGCCATGATGACGGCGACGTGGTTGTTGACGGAGTGCCGCAGCATCCGCAAGTGCCGGTAAAGCAACTGAAGCTCGGCGTTTGTCAACTCCACGGGTTGATCGTCGGTCTTCGGAATCTCGCTCGTCGTCATCTTGGTATTCATCGGTTCTCCCTCTCGGTTGTTGCCCTACTTTGAGCAGCAGATATGCCACGGCAAATCCGACTCCCGACCCGATTTGTGATTCCAAGAACGAGACCGCTCGCCACAAGGCGGACGGCGGGCTGCGAGACCGATTTTCCCGCGGAGCATCGCCGTATTTAAGAAATCCCTGTCAAATTTGAGCGGCTTTTTTGAACGCCGCCCCCAAGCGACACCCTCTCCCGTTGAGAGCCGCTAACAAAACTACCGACGGAACGCTGACGCGTTCCGCTCCGAAGGGGGATGGGAGCGGAATCGGTCACGATTCCGTTCGTTTTGTTGGCCGCTCTAAATCCCGAAGAATCGGCGCGCCATCGCCGTCGTGATGTCTGCGATTTCCCCAAGGGAACGCCCCGTGACCGCTGCCAACTGCTCCGCCGTCAGTCGGGTATGGGCTGGCTCGCAACGTTTGCCGCGATGCGGTTGCGGGGCAAGAAACGGGCAGTCCGTTTCAACCATCACACGGTCGGGGGGCAGCGAAGCCGCAACTTCGCGAAGCGCAACGGCATTTTTGAACGTGAGAATACCCGTGAAACTGATATGAAACCCGATCGCCAAGACCCGTTGCGCCCGTTCAAGGTTTTCGCCGAAACAATGGAACACGCCGCGTAATCCTGCCCCCGTAGGAGCGGCATTCCTGCCGCGATTGTCCTTCGCCAAAGACTCCTCAATCACCTTCACCACATCCTCAAACGAATCGCGCTGGTGGATGACGACGGGTTTGCCGAGTTCGAGAGCGAGTTCCAATTGCGCCCGAAAAAACTGCGCCTGCCGCGATTTGTGCGCCGCATCCGCCGCCATGTCTGTCGGGCTGGGCTGGGTAGGACGAGTTTCCAGTGCGCCCACAATCGTTGTGCGAGGCAACGCTATCTCGCGCAAATGCGTCGAGTTCCGCGACGGCAGATAATGGTAATCCAACCCCGTCTCGCCAATGGCGACGACCTTTTTGTGTGTCGCCAACACGCGTAGTTGGTCAACCGCATCTTCGGGCGCTTCGCCACAATCATTCGGATGCACGCCGACGCTGGCGAAAACTCCTTCATATTTTTCCGCCAACCGAATCGCGCGCTGACTGCTTTCCAGATTCGTCCCAATACTAATAATGCGCGTCACGCCCGCCTCCGCCGCGCGACGCACCACCTCATCGCGGTCAGCATCGAATTCGGAATAATCCAGGTGCGCGTGGGTGTCTATGAGTTCCATTGCAATCGTCCTCGTCGTCGTCCTCGTCCTCGATTAACTCGCCTTTTGCCTTGCCTAAAATCGCCCTGCTTCTTAACAATTCGACTCGTCACCAACAATCGTAATCGTCGTCGTCCTCGTCCTCGTCGTCGAATGAATTCAATTCCAGATTTCCGAGGACGAGGACGATAGACAACACTCCACTACTCCATCACTCCAATACTCCGCCCCCCCCACCCATCAACCCTTCAACCCATCAACCCTTAAACCCACGGAGTCCACCATGTCCCGTCCCGTCACACTCTTCACTGGACAATGGGCCGACCTCACCCTCGACGACGTCGCGAAAAAAGCCAAAGACTTCGGCTACGACGGCTTGGAACTCGCCTGTTGGGGCGACCATTGCGATGTGCAAAAAGCCGCGACCGACTCCGACTATTGCGCCAGCCGCCACAAGATTCTTGCGAAACACGGCCTGAAATTTTTCGCCATCTCCACCCACCTCGTCGGCCAAGCGGTCTGCGACAACATTGACGAGCGCCACCAAAGCATCCTCCCGCCGCACGTCTGGGGTGACGGCGACCCGAAAGGCGTCAACGAACGCGCCGCCGCCGAACTCAAACTCACCGCGCGCGCCGCGAAAAATCTCGGCGTCAAAGTCGTCAACGGCTTCACAGGCTCGAGCATCTGGCATCTCCTCTACAGCTTCCCGCCCGTCTCGCCGCAAATGATCACGCGCGGCTACAACCAGTTTGCCAAAGCCTGGACGCCCATCCTCAACGAATTCCGCCGCAACGGCGTCCGCTTCGCCCTCGAAGTCCACCCCACCGAAATCGCCTTCGACATCGCCAGCGCCGAACGCGCCATCCACGCCCTCAAAGGCCACAAATCCTTCGGCTTCAACTTCGACCCCAGCCACCTGCTCTACCAAGGCGTGGACTACGTCAAATTCATCCGCAAATTCGCCGACCGCATCTACCACGTCCACATGAAGGACGTTTACGCCAGCAAAACGCTCTGCGAAGTCGGCGTCTTCGGCGGCCACATCCCCTTCGGCGACCCCCGCCGCTTCTGGGAATTCCGCTCCCTCGGACGCGGCTCAGTGGACTTTGAAGCCATCATCCGCGCCCTCAACGACATCAAGTATGCAGGACCCCTCAGCGTCGAATGGGAAGACGGCGGCATGGACCGCGAACACGGCGCGACCGAAGCCTGCGTCCCGCGACGGCGGGATCAAACGCCTAGACTTCCGCTCCAGCGACCGCGCCTTCGACGCGGCGTTTGAGAAGAAGTGAACTCCCGTTAAAGGACAACAAAACATGAACGAAAAGAGACCCGAATACTTTGGTGCTAACGGCGATGGATTTGCGGCTCAAGAAGAACGCTTTGGTCCGCCACTAGGTTATGTGTCAGAAAAATTGAAGCAGTCGGTGTGGTTTACACATCACCTTTGGCATCTCGCCCAACGGGATATTCCAAAGGATTTGCCACTGCCCGTGCGCGCTGAGGAAACTGGGTATAACGTTAAAGAAGACAGTGTGCTGTCGCCTTGCTACAGTTCTTTCCGCTATAGTGTCACGGCATTTCTGGCGCTTCAAAATATGCTCGATATCGCGAATCAAGAGAAAATCTTCGAGAAACTCTTAGAGATGCAACCTGAAGAGTTTGAGCGGTGGTTGAACCGTATTGAGCAAGAAGGAAACGTCCACGGGAAATAATTGTAGTGGGCGAAGATTCGGGATCAGAGTCGCACGGACGCGCGCTATGCCAGACATCTTGTTGTGCGAGGGTCTCTGACCCCGCACACTTCGCGACCGAAGGTCTCCAACAATTTTCTATCATTGACCTCGCGCTCGCCTCTACGCATCGTGCGCTCGTGGAACGATTCAAGATTCACCCTTCCGAATCAGCGGTGTATTTCTGCACGTTCAGCGTCGTCGAATGGCTGCCCGTTTTCATCAGCGAAACCGCTTGCCAAGTCATCTGCCAGAGCTTGCGCTATTGCCATAAAGAAAAATTCCTCGCGGTGGATTCCTTCGTCATCATGCCCACGCACTTGCACCTGATCGTCTTCGACCGCGAATTTCAGACCGAACGACTTGAGCCAACGCTGCTCGCCTTCCGAAAATTCACGGGACGCGAGTTGGTCGCCCATTGCAAGAAAGCTTTGCCTGCGTGTTTTGAATCCACTCTGGCAAATGCTGCGAGGGGCAATCGGGATACCTTCGGTCAGACCGAGTGCGGCGTCGGAGACGCTCGCACAACTCGCGGCGTCGGAGACCTACGCACAACGGAAAAAGATCGCGACCACCGTTTCTGGCAACCGTCACGCCACCCTGAATCTCTACGCTCCCAAAAATTCCTCGAACAAAAGCGCGGTTATCTTCACGACAATCCTCGCCGCAAAGGACTGGTGCGCGATGGCGCAGATTGGCGTTGGTCATCAGCAAATTTCTACATCACCGACAAACCGTGTGACGTGCCGATTACACCGATGGCGTTTTGAGGAGAAGACCTACGGTCAAGAATGTGCGGGGTCAGAGACCCACGCACAACTCGTCAAAAAAAAGTTCGGCGAAGGTCTCTAACCTCGCCGTCGCCCCGACCGAAGGTCTCCTGTCCCATCCCAAAAAATATCGGCCGCGTCCGCGGTTCACTTGGACTTCTTCCCGTTCCGCCGCCGTTTGATTTCTTCAGCGAGAGCGCGAACCGAGCGTTTGCCGAGAAGTTTATGACGTTGCTTGGAATAATCGCCGCGCCCCGTCTCGAACATTTGGAGGAAACGCACCATCCCCACGTGACCGAGTTCCTCGGCGAGTGCTTTTAATCCTTTCGCGCGAATTTCTTCCAACGTAGCGGGTGTCATGGTTTTTCTCTTAGCATAGTTTGCAGCCAAATTAAACGATTCTCAACAGCCACCTGTAATTGCGATAATTCTCGCTTCGCCACACGCAAGAAACCGTCGTCAGTCGTCAGCAAAACATCCGCTGACGCTCGTTCTGCCGCCGCGAGATGCAAGGCATCCATCCCCCGAAACCCCAGTTGCTCAAGCTCAGTCGCTCGCTCAAACGATGCGCCATCGAACACCACCTGTTCGCGATGACGCGGCATAAAGCTGATGGTTCGCTCACGGCGTTCGGAGTCGGAAAGTCCCGCGACTTCCAAATCCACCGCTTCGCTGGACACCAACAGCCAACCTCCACTCTCGATTCGAGCGACGATGGACAGAATTGCTTCGGCTTCCAAATGAACACGCGTTTGTGTCTGGTCATCAAACGGACGATTCCAGCAACAAACATCGAGATAGATTTTTGGGGTCGCCATTCGCCGAGCAGAGTATGAATTCGCGGGTCGAGTTTCAACCAACGAGTTCTTGCGACTCCGCCCCCCTGCATCACCCGCCGCTTCGGAGTTTTCACCGCTACGCCGATTTCATAGTCTTCGTCAGGCATGAAATTCCCCAACGCCGACCGCGCCTTCATCGCCGACGAAAAACTGCGCGACTACTGCCTCAATCCCGAACCTCCGCGAGGACGACACAAAGCGCTGGTTCGCTTCACCAATTCCTCCGTATTGCACTCCGCGCCGCACCGTTGTAATTTATCGCCGTGAAAACCGCTGCAAACAAAGTTGTGACCGAAGCGCTCAACCTCCCGCGCGCTGATCGCGCGTTTCTCGCCGAAAAACTTTTGGAAAGTCTCGACGACGAACCGTTTGAAGTTAGCCCCGCGTGGCGCAAGGAAATCCGCCGCCGTTGTGATGAGATTGACAGCGGACGCGTGAAACTGATCCCCGCCAAAAAAGTTTTCAAAGACCTCGCGAGCAAACTCGGATGAGTCGCGTTGACTTCCATCCCGACGCCCGCGCTGAGTTTTTCGAGTCCACGCTCTACTACGAGGCGCAGCAGCAAGGTTTGGGAATACGCTTCCGTGCAGCAGTGCAAGAAGGCGCGCAGAAAATACAGTCGCGCCCGCAACTCTATCCCATCATCGAAGACGACGTTCGCCAATGCCGCGTTCAACGATTTCCCTATGGCGTCATCTACCGTATTCGCGGCGACGCAATCCAAATCATCGCCGTGATGCACCTCCACCGAAAGCCTGGCTATTGGAGAGAACGGCTGGAAAGCTAAAGACATCAGAAAAAGGGCAGTCCTTGGTATTGACAATGCCGCTTCGGAGTTTTTACCACTCCGCCCTTTTTATAACCTGAGTCAGGCATGAACCTCCCCAACGCCGACCGCGCCTTCCTCGCCGCCGAAAAACTGCGCGACTACTGCCTCAATCCCGAACAACGATGAATCCCAAACCCAAACCCATCGTCATCGTTCCTCACGCCCGTTTTGAAATGCAACGGCGCGGCGTTAGTGACGCGGAAGTCGAAGCGGTCATTCGCAACCCTGTCCAAATTCTCCCCTCGAAAAAAGGACGGCAAATTTACCAGACCAAAATCGCATCGGGACGCATGCTTTTGCGCGTGGTTGTCAAAGAGGACGCCACGGCGTATCATGTCATCACTGCTTACCCCACAAGCAAAGTCGCCAAATACTGGAGGCAACCGTGAAAGTCATTTACGACAAAGAAACCGACACACTTTCCATCATCCTGCGCGACGGCAAAGTGGCCGACAGCGATGAGCCGCGCGAAGGCACGATTCTGGACTACGACAAATCGGGCCGACTCCTTTCCATCGAACTGCTCGACGCTTCCGACCAGGTCAAACAACCTCAGTCCATCGAGTTCGCCCTCGCTTCAGGAGCAGCGACGTCATCCTTGGTTCGTGAGCGTCGTGCCGAATACGGAAAGCGGTGATGCTTTTTCGACCGCTCATTCAAGCCATGAAAATCCAATACTTCCAAGACACCGACACGCTTTACATTGAGTTTCGTAAAGAGAAAGTCGCCGAGACCCGCGATTTGGATGAAAACACGCTGCTCGACGTGGACAAAAAGGGCAACATCGTCGCCATCACCGTCGAACACGCGAGCCAGCGCGCGGATATTCCAAAGTTTTCTTATGAACAAGTCGCTGACGAGCAAACCGCCCAGATTCTTCGCGAACTCCGCGCGGATTACGGGAAGCGATAGTTTTCCAACTCTCAAATAATTCTGTAAAATTCTGTTATTCTGTCTGAAACAATCTGCGAAAAATAATCCTGTCAATCCTGTTAATCCTGTCCAAGACTGAATAACGAGCGATGAACACCAAACCCAAAACCATCGGCAAATACCTCGCGCCGTGGGACGAGGAGAAGCGCGCGGCGCTCAACAAATTGCGCAAGACCATTCGCGCCGCCGCGCCCAAAGCAGTGGAATGCATCGCATGGAGTCTCCCCTGTTTCCGCCTCAACGGAAAATTGCTCGTCGCATTCGGCGGCGCGCGCTACCATTGCTCCTTCTACCCGATGAGTTCGCGAACGATTGCCGCGCACAAGAAGGAGCTGAAAAATTTCGACACCAGCAAAGGCACAATTCGTTTCCAGCCCGACAAACCGTTGCCCGCCGCCCTCATTCGGAAATTAGTAAAAGCGCGCATCGCCGAGAATGCGGCGAAACTCAAAAAATAATTCTGTAAAATTTTGTCAATTCTGTCCGAAAAAATCTCCGAAAAATAATCCTGTCAATCCTGTTAATCCTGTCTAAAAAATATCCGCCTTATCAAACCGTTTGCCTACGCTTCGCCGACCCACTACATTCCTCCCGTGAGCACCCAAGAAATCATCAAGGCATTGTCGAAGCTGACGGAAGCTCAGCGCCATGCCGTGCGGCGCAAATTGCTCGAACTGGCGGAGCAAAACGAAAACGTCCGCCTTTGCGACCAAGCCGCCTTCGAAGCCGCACAAATGCTCGACCGCATGGAGGAGGAATAAACATGACCCAAGCTGAAATTTTAGAACAACTCAAGCGACTGCCCAAAACGCAGCGCCTCAAACTCGCCGAATCATTGCTGCACCAACTCCGTGAAGATTTGGAAACTGAGGCAAAGAAGAAAGTCGAACCGCTGGAAAAGCGTCTGGCGCGAGCCGCCAAGTCCTTGCGCCGCGATTACTCCACGAATCCCGAATTGACGGCCTTCACTGCGTTGGACAATGAACCCTTCCATGCGTAGAGGCGAAATCTGGCTCATCAATCTCGACCCAACCGTCGGCGCGGAAATCAAAAAGACTCGTCCCGCCGTCATCGTCAACGACGACGCCATCGGAATTCTTCCACTGAAGGTCATCGTCCCAATCACCGAATGGAACGACCGCTACAGCATCGCGCCGTGGATGGTGCGACTTGACCTCGACAAGCAAAACGGCTTGAGCAAACCTTCCGCCGCCGATGCGTTCCAAGTGCGTTCGCTCTCGCAACAACGATTCGTGCGAAAACTTGGTCGCGCAACGGAACGTCAACTCGACCTAATCACCAAAGCCCTCGCCGCTGTGCTGAAAATTCATTGAGACCTGACGGTCGGATTCGCGGCGAGGTCAGAGACCTGCGACGAACGAGAAAGTTGTATGGCAAAAAGTAAATCCAAAACCGAACGCCCGTGGAAGTCGCTCGACGAACTCGTGGAGTATTTCGACACCCACGACATGGGCGATGACTTGGAAGGTGTGCCCGAAGTCGAAGCGCAAGTCTCCATCACCAAACGCACGCACCTCGTTGGCATTGACGAAGCCTTATTCAGCAAACTCTCCGCTCTCGCCAAAGCCAAACGCATTTCCGTCAGCGCGCTCGTTGATTCTTTGCTCAAGGAGAAAACGACGCCCGCTCTAGTTCGCGAACGCGGCTCGGATTACAGGAAGGGCTAGGTTTTCCACCTCCGAATAATTCTGTAAAATTCTGTTAATTCTGTCCGAAAAAAATCTCCAAAAAAATAATCCTGTGAATCCTGTTAGCCGAGTCTGCGAGACGCGAAGCAATCCTGTCTGAAAAAATATCCGCCCTATCCGCAGAATCCGCGGTTCACTTAGACTTCTTCCTATACCTCGCCCGCGACTCCGCCACCTGCATCCCGCGACTGCGCGATGGCGGCAACTCCCGAATGAACGCCCACGAGACTTCCGCCACTTCCCCCGTGTCGTAATGCACAAAAAAACCACTCTGAGTCCAATCCTCAATTTCCAACCGTTCAAACTTCGCCTTCGGCGAAATCCTATTGGCGCGGCGAATCGTGGCGTGCGGCTCAAGAATGCAAAGCCCGTCCTCAAATTCCACATCAAAAGCGTCCTCCCAACTCAGGTAGCGGACGTTTTTGATGTCCACCATCTTCGCTGTGCCGAAAGGTTTTTTGAGATTCTGGGTTGTTTTCACAATCTGCCTTCTTTTTGAAGTTCGCGGACTAACTTTACCAGTTTTGCATCAGGTGTCCACCCCTCCATACCTTCCAACGTCAGAAGATTGAGACGCCCGATTTTCTTGCCTGCCTGCGTGCGGATGTGAATATGTGGCGGCGTATGATCGCCCTTCCACCAAGTGATGATATATCCTGACCGACGAACGCGTCCCATGTCCCGTAGTTTTTCCTCAGCGCGAGTTCGCGTCAACGCAATTCACAAAGTAACCCTGAAGAAACTCGGTTTAATTCTGCAAACTCTGTCCGTAAAAAATCTCCGACAAATAATCCTGTAAATCCTGTGAATCCTGTCTGAAAAAATATCCGCCCTATCCGCAGAATCCGCGGTTCACTTAGACTTCTTCCCATATCTTGCCCGCGACTCCGCCACCTGCATCACTCGCCGCTTCGGAGTTTTCACTGGCTCGCCCAACTCATACAGCGTATCGGGACACAAATCCTGCCCGCCCTTCCACTGAATGCTGCCGAGAAACGGACGCACCGAGTTGAACGACGACTCTTCGCGCAGTTCCCGAAAAATCCCTTTCGAAAGATACGGCTTCACGTCGAAGATTTTCACTTCGCCGTTCGTGAACGTCAGCCGCAACGTATAATCGTCCTGCGGCTTAACATTTTTCACTCGTGGGTTCATCGTCACGTCGCAATCTACCGCAAAGGCGCGATTTTGAAAACCTTTTGCCCCTGCACCGCCAATTCCCAATCGGCTTGCAGTTCCTCGCGGTGAATCTCAATCCACGCTTGGACAAGCTTCAACTTCGCCTGCGGCAATTTCCCCGCCAACACTTCACCGTCGGCAATCGCAAACACCGCCTCCTGATTCTGATACTTCGCGTGAACATGCGGTTTCTTGTGCTTGTCCACGTCGAAGAAATACAAGCTGATGATGATGCCATAAAACATCGAAATGACAGCCATGTCGCGATGCTTTCAAAGCCATTTCCAAATCGCAAGCCGCAAAGAACCAAGAGTTATCTGCCGCATCCGCGCAATCCACGGTCAAAACTTTCAAAAAAATCTTTCGTGTGTTTCGTGTGTTTCGTGGTTAAAAATTCCTTCCATGATTCGCCCCGACGAATTGAAGAGCGATAAACCCCTCGTCTGGTCTGCGGGCACGGGCACACATGTTTGGGCGATGTTCTGCGCGGCGCACGACGGGGACATCGCTGCTATCAAACGGCTGCTCCAAAAAGACCCGTCGCTCATTCGCTGCCAATTCGGCTACCGCACCCCGCTCTACTTCGCCGTCCGCGAAAACCAACTCGAAGTTACCCGCTTCCTCCTCGAAGGCATGCACGACCCGCTCGGACTTGCGTTGGGTGACAGCTTTTTCGACATCGCGCGCGACCGCGGCTACACCGAGATACAGCAGTTGCTCGAGATGACGCTTGCCCGCGTCCACAACATCTCGTCCAAAGGCGAGCCTGTCGCCGCCGCCATCCGCGAGCGCAACCTCAACAAAGTCCGCACGCTCCTCGACGCCTCGCCCGACCTCCTCCACGCGGGCGATTTGCGTGCCTGCCAACCGATTCACTGGGCGGTGATGACGCGCCAACTCGACGCGATTGACGAGTTGCTCAAACGCGGCGCGGACATCAACGCCAAACGAGCCGACGGCGCGCGCCCGATTCAACTCACCAACGGCGATTACCATTACCGCGGCTGGCGCGATGTGCCGAAGGATGTGACGACGACCCCGCGCGAAGTGCTCGACCATCTTCGCAAACGCGGCGCGCATGTGGACATCTGCACCGCCGCGTTCATCGGCGACCTCGCGCGCGTCCGCGAATTGCTCGATGCCGACCCGTCGCTTGCGAACCTGCCGTCCGATTACATTTCCTACTACGCGTCGTCGGGCGCGCCGCTGAAAAATGCAGCGCTGAGCGGCAACATCGAAATCGTGAAGCTGCTCCTCGAACGCGGCGCTGACCCGAACCAGCCCGAAGAAGGCATCGCCCCGCGCGGTCACGCGCTCCACTCAGCCGTCGTCAAAGGCCACATCGAAATCGTCAAACTCCTCCTCGCCCACGGCGCGCACGCGAATGTCGAAATCGAAAGTTCCGCCGACACGCTCAGCGCCGCGCTCGGCACATCGGGATATTCATTGAAGCCGAATTCCGAAATGGTCGAACTGCTTTGCTCTCACGGCGCGGCGCGGCGTGTGCATCTGCTCGCTTACAGTGGCGACATCGTCACCGCGGCAGCAATGTTCTACGCGAACCCGAAACTCGCCGACGACTCCGAAGCGCTTTGCAACGCCGCGAGTCAGGGACACGAGACGTTCGTGCGGTTGATGTTGCGCTACGAATCCGATTTGCCGAAGCGCATCACTTTTCCGCCGTGGGGAATGGGCGGCAAAACTCGTGAAATCAACGAACTGCTCTTTGCGCGCGGGATGAATCCGAGTCAACGCGATTGGCTCGGCATCACGCCGCTGCATCACATGGCGCGCAAAGGCGATTTGGTGAACGCCGAAATTTTCCTCGACTACGGCGCAGACCTCCACGCGCGCGACGAAGACATCTGCTCCACCCCACTCGCTCACGCCGCCAAATGCGGCAAACTCGAAATGGTGGAATTTCTTTTGAAGCGCGGCGCAAAAACGAATTTGCCCGACGACCCGTCGTGGGCAACGCCGTTAGCGTGGGCAACAAGACGCGGCCACACAAAAATCGCCGAAATCCTGCGCAACGCTGGCGCGACTACATAGAAAAAGGAGAACCAGATTGGCAACTGCAGCCATCCGTGATACGTTCTAATCGAATCAGTCATTGAGGTAATCATGCCCAAGTCCAAAGACATCACGCAGATTGCGCAATCGCTTCCCGTGGATGAACGGTTGCGACTTGTGGATTCACTGCTCTGCTCGCTCAATCCTCCTGACCCTGAGATTGAAAAGAAATGGCTCGCGGTTGCAAAACGTCGTCTCGCCGAGTTGCGGTCAGGCAAGGTCAAAGGCATTCCTGCTGAACAAGTATTCGCCCAACTGCGCAAAAGACTCGCGAAGTGAAACTCACTTTTCACCCCGAAGCGCAGGCTGAGTTTTTCAAGTCCGTTGCTTACTACGAAGATTGTGAAACGGGTCTCGGCGACGATTTCGCGCTCGCGGTTGACGAAGCGCTTCAACGCGTCTCGGATTTTCCCGAAGCATGGCATGTTCTGGAAGATGATGTCCGTCGTTGTCTGACGCATCGTTTCCCCTACGGTATTCTCTACAGCATCGAATCCGACCGCATCTTCATTCTCGCCGTAATGGATTTACGCCGCGACCCCGATTATTGGAAAGACAGAAAGCTGAGTTAGTGGACAAACTGAAGTTTGGTCTCCAAACGAAAAGACATCCGTCCCATCTGCGCAATCCGCGGTTAAACATTTTCCGAAAAAATCTTTCGTGTCTTTAGTGTCTTTCGTGGTTAAAAATCTCCCCGTCCACTCCGTCCACCATGTCCACTCCAGAAAATCTCGACGCACAATTCCAGCAAGCCGTCACTGCCATAGATTCAGGCGATGAAAACGCGCTCAAGAAAATTCTCGCCACTCACCCTCACCTACTCCACTCCCGCCTCGACTCCCCTGGCGCTTGGTTGCGCGACAAAGTCGGGCGCGCGGTTGAACCAAACGGTTTTTTCGCGCGCCCTTACCTGCTCTGGTTCGTGGCGGAAGACCCTGTGAGAAATAACAAGTTGCCCAAGAACATCGCGGAAATAGCACGCATCATCATCGAAGCCGCGAAGAAAGCGCGCGTGGACAATCTGCAAGAACAGCTCGATTACGCAATGTCACTGGTCGCGTGGTCGTGGGTTTCGCGGGAATGCGGCGTGCAACTCGCGTTGATTGATGTGTTGGCAGACGCGGGCGCGAAACTCGACGGCAATCCCGAGAACGCGCTCGTGAATCACAACTTCGCCGCTGCCGAACATCTCATCAAACGCGGCGCGAAGCTCAACTTGGCGGTCGCTCTCATTTTAGAACGCTGGGACGATGCCGCGCGCCTCGCGCCGACGACAAACCCGAAGCAAAGACAATTCGCCTTCGTTCTCTGCGCGCTTAACGGCAAAGCGGAGGCGCTCCGACGGTTGCTCGCGTTTGGCGTGGACTTGAATGCGCCCAGCGAAAGTCTTTACTCCCACGGCACGCCGCTTCACCACGCCGTCTGCTCAAGCTCGCTCGACGCCGTGAAAGTGCTCGTGGAAGCTGGCGCGAATCTCAGCGCGAAAGATACAGTCCACCAAGCCACGCCGCTTGGTTGGGCTAATTATGCCAGCGAAGACAAAGACGAAGAGCGCAAAAAACTTTTCACCGCCATCGCCGCTTACCTTCGCGAGAAGGGCGCGAAGTGATTTGGGGAGCACACGCGCCTCGCGTGTTGTTTCCCGCGCCCTCGCGGGAAAACTCCGAGACGAATGTGACGGACGAGGCGTCCGTCACAGCACGCGAGGGCGCGTGCGCTCCCCATTCCGTTCTTGCTTCTTGAGCGGTGCGCAAAAATTTCGGTATAAACACTTGGCAGCCCTTCCATTCACATGAAAACAAACCAGACCACATTGAATCGAGTTTATGCGATGAGCTTCGCGAGGGTCTATCCGCTCTATGTCGCGAAGGCGGAGAGGAAGGGGCGCAAAAAGTCGGAAGTGGATGCCGTAATTTGCTGGCTGACGGGTTACAGTCAGCGGGAGTTGGAGGGGCAATTGAAAAAGCAGACCGACTTTGAAACCTTCTTCAAGGAAGCTCCCAAGCTGAATCCTTCGCGGACTTTAATCAAAGGCGTCGTTTGCGGCATCCGCGTGGAAGACATTCAAGAGCCGTTGATGCGCGAAATCCGCTATCTGGATAAATTGGTTGATGAATTGGCAAAGGGAAAGGCGATGGAGAAGATTTTGAGGGCATAACAAGGCGCGGCAGCAAGTTACCCCCACCGCCGCTTGAATTGTCCCCGCCCTTCCGCTACACATTTACAGCATCAATGGCTAATAAATCACATTTCAATTCTGGTCACATAGCAATGAACAGGCTCAAAAAAAATGGGCTTGCTCATAGCAGTCACATTCGAGCCGCATTGCCGACAAAAACCATCCACGGACTTTTTACTGAAGACGCAGTTCAATTTCTGAAAAAACTGCCCGACAATTCTGCCCAGCTAATTCTGATCGACCCGCCCTACAATCTGGACTTGGCAGCGTGGGACACATTCAGCAATTACCTTGATTGGGCGAAGCAGTGGTTGGACGAAATCTATCGTGTGCTTTCTCCCACGGGCAACTGCGTGATCTTCGGCGGCTTTCAATACCAAGACCTGAAAAAAGGCGACTTGTTGGAGATAATGCACTACACACGGCATCATACTCCTCTGCGTTTTACGAATCTTGTAATCTGGTATTACAAAAACGGCATGAGTGCTCACCGCTTTTTTGCGAATCGGCACGAGGAGGCAATTTGGCTTTCGAAGACGGACAAATATTTTTTTGACTTGGATGCTGTGAGAGTTCCCTTTGATGAGGAAACAAGGGAAATGTATAAGCGGGATAAAAGGCTAATAGCAGAAAATATTGATAAAGGGAAAAACCCGACAAATGTCTGGGAAATAGGAAGACTCAATGGGAATGCAATTGAACGGGTGGGTCATCCGACGCAAAAACCCCTCGAATTGGTAAGGAGATTTGTAAAGGGGCTTTCTTATCCTGGGTCGTTGGTTTTAGATTTTTTTGCGGGTTCGGGCACAACGGGTCGCGTTTGCATTGAAGAACAGAGGCATTCAATTCTGGTCGATTCAGACGAAATGCTGCTCACATATTTTGCCAAACATATTGAGCAGGCTGAGTCGGGACTTTTTTTACCGCAGCATGAGGTGCTCACGAACCCCGATATTAAAAAAGTCTTTAGCGAAATGAGGGCTAATTCTCAAATTGATTTAACAAAATGAAAAAAGGTCAAACAAGAAGACTCACCAAGCAACACATCGCCTCAGGCGGCGCAAGCGGCATTTTTGGTGAAGACGCCAAGATACATGACGGTTCTGTTCACAATGTAGGGAAAAGCGTGTTCCTTGCGCTCAAAAAGAAATATCCAAAATATTCTTTCAGATTCAGGGAGACAATTAGCAAACAAGAGATAAATAAAAAGCTCAACTCGATAGACAGCCGCTTGGGGAAAACTCTGTTCGTCAAAGATTCGAAAATCAAACCTGACGGAGGGGTTATTGAGGTGCAAGACAAAGACCAAAAATGGAGAATTGTTTTGGTCAGCGAAGCAAAATATCAGGGCAAGGATGTGGAGAATATCAAAGCGGGAATGCTCGTCGGAAAAAATAAAGATCAAGAGCTAATGGTGGCGGGAAATGCTATCGAGAGAGTGTATAAAAACATTAACGAAATCAGAAATTTCATGCTCGATGAATCCCATTTCCCGTATGCTATTTTTTTACAGGGGTCAAATTTCGCAACCAAAACATTTCAGGTATTTAGGCCTGACGGCACTTTCGTTGAAATCAGGCACAACGCTGGCGGGATGAATAGAATCGACAGGGTAACGGCAGCCAATTATTGCATGCCGATCAACTGCAATTACTGTAAAAACATTTTCATCAGCAGCAAAAAATCTTCAATAATGCTCCAAGCCGCCTCCATTTACGCCAGGTGTAATCCTTGGACTGAACCTGAAATGAAAACGAGAATGATGAAAATAGCTGAAACCTCCATCGGCATTTTAAATCAGCTAGGGTAGTTCTGCACAGGCGTTCCGTCGGGGACGCCAAGTCAATTAAACTTCACCAATGCCTCTCTGAGTTGTTGAATTGCATCACGCACTTGCGACAGGACATTGTTCACCAAGTCGTCTCTCAATGCTTGCGCGTCGGTGGCAAACGACGGAATAGTATCCCCATGAAACCCGCAGAAATTTCCAGCATCGCGCCGTTTTTCATCGTGAAGGATGTCCCCGCCGCGATGGCGTTTTATCGCGACCGTCTCGGGTTCGAAATCATGTAACGCAATGTCGATTTTTTTAAGCCACTCTTCCAAGATGACGGTGACGCTGCACGGGTTCAAAATGAGAGACGCCGACGGCTATGTTTTGTTCTTCGGTCACCCGAATGAGCGCCCGTCGAGCACGACACGCCCCGCCTGATGCAAAGATTGAAGTCCGACTCGGAACGCTGTAATCTAGCTCCGTGAAAACCGCCGCAAGCACCATCGCAAAAATTCCGCGAGAAGCGCTCCCCGAGTTCTGCCGCCGCTGGAGCATTCGTGAGGTGGCGTTTTTCGGCTCAGTGCTTCGTGATGATTTCAGCCCTCAAAGCGATGTGGATGTGTTGGTGACGTTTTCGCCCGACGCAGATTGGGGACTGTTCGACCACGCGACGATGCAGCAGGAACTTTCCGAGTTGCTGGGACGCGAGGTGGATTTGCTTACGCGACGCGCCGTCGAACACTCAGCCAACTGGAAGCGCCGCAAGGAAATTTTGTCCACCGCAAAGGTTGTCTATGCCGCGTGACGAAACCGTCCTCTTGGATATCGCCCGCGCCGCTCGATTGACGATGGATTTCAAACGCGGCATGGACAAAGCCGCTTTTCTTTCGGACGCCAAGACGCAATCCGCAGTCCTACATCAGTTGCTCATCATTGGCGAAGCAGTGAAACGCCTCTCGCAGGATTTCCGCACGAAACATCCTGAGACGCCTTGGTCGTCCATCGCTCGAATGCGGGACATTTTGATTCATGCTTACGACGTTGTGGATTTGGACGAGGTCTGGAAGACCGCCGACAGCGATGTGCCGAAACTTCTGAAGCAGATAGAACCGCTGCTTCCGAAACCCTGATGCCCAACACTCCAACCAAACAAATCCTCGGCAGCGCGCCGTATTTTCTCGTCGCGGATGTGAAGAAGGCGGCGGAGTATTATCGCGATGTGCTCGGGTTTTCGTATCCGTTCCTGTGGGGCGAACCGCCCTCGTTCGCGATGCCGAAACGCGATGGTCATATCGTGATGCTCAGCCAGTTCTGTGACGCGCAGCGGATTTCGCCGAACCGCAAGACGGCGGGTGACGACGATAGGTGGGACGCGTATTTTTGGGTGCTGGATGCGGAGGCGCTGTTCCGCGAATTCCAGAGCAAGGGCGCGAACGTGGTTTACGCGCCGACGATTATCGAGGCATACGACATGAAGGAATTTGCGGTGCAGGATTTGGACGGCTATGTGCTCGCGTTCGGTCAGGATTGGTCGAAGAAGAAGTGAGCCGCCTAGTTGTGCGTGGGTCTCCCGACCCCGCACATTCAATGACCAGAGAGTCTCCTGTCGCTGCCATCGGGAGACCTGACGGTCGGATTCGCGGCGAGGTCAGGAGACCTTCGCCAAACCAGAACTGCGCTAGTTTCGATAAAATGATTTCGGGCGCAAGGGACTGCACCCCCCTACATTCAGAGAAACAAAATGAAAAAACAAAAAATCAGCGCATGTCTGTGGTTCGACCATCAAGCCGAGGAAGCGATGAATTTTTATGTCTCCATTTTCCTGAATTCCAAAAGGGGCAGTATCACGCGCTACGGCGAATCGGCCTCGAAGGTTTCGGGGCAGAAGAAAGGTTCGGTGTTGACCGCGGCCTTCACGCTCGACGGGCAGGAATTCATGGCGCTCAACGGCGGGCCGATTTTCAAATTCACCGAAGCCATCTCGTTCATGGTGCACTGCAAGACGCAGAAGGAAGTGGATTATTATTGGCGGCGTCTGACGCGCGGCGGGAAGGAATCGTGGTGCGGCTGGCTCAAGGATAAGTTCGGCGTGTCGTGGCAAATCGTGCCCGAGGGGATTGACAAGTATTGGCTCGGCAAAGACCCCAAAAAAACCGAGCGCGCGATGAAGGCGATGTTGAAAATGAGGAAACTCGACATCAAAAAATTGCAGCGCGCGTATGAGGGAAAATAGAGAGAGAAGTTTCTGACACAATTAACAGAATTCACAAAATTATTTCCGAAGTAATTCTGTTAATTTTGTAAATTTTTTCCCAAAAAATATCCGCCTAATCCGCGCCAGCCGCGGTTAAAAATTATGCCCATCGAAGTCAAAGGCAGCGCGCCGCTTCTGCAGGTTTTCGACATGCCCACTTCCATCGCGTTTTACTGCGACAAACTGGGCTTCAAGCTCGTTCAACGGTCGCAGCCCGACCAAAAACATTTCGATTGGGCGATGCTGCAACTCGGCGACGAGCAGTTGATGCTCAACACTGCTTACGAACAACACGAGCGTCCGCCCGCGCCACATCGCCGCGCATCAATTAGAGTAGGACAAGCAGAAATTCCCCAAATTGGAGGGACGCGCTCTGTCGCGTCTGATTCGCCAATGCGGTCACGACGGAGCGTGACCCTCCAACTCGCTCTGCGTCAATCTTCTGAATCAAAATGGGGAAGTTCTGTAGGACAAGCTTCCAGCTTGTCTCTTGACTGAGGGACAACCAAGATGGTCGTCCTACTTTGCAGGACAACCAAGATGGTCGTCCTACTTTGCAGAGCACAGGCGAGACGCCTATGCCACCATTTTCGGAGTAAGAAACTCATGAAAAAAATAAACACCAACAAAATCAAAGAGGAAAAATGGACTTCGCCCAAGGGGAAATTCGGCGGCGCGAGCCGCGAAGTCTCTATCGCGCTCGGTCGCAAATGGAATTCCACCGATTTGAATAAGCGCCACCCGTTCGATGTCGAGATTTGCCGCATTCCCGCTGGCAAAACCAATTTCCCGTATCACTCGCACAGCGCGCAGTGGGAATTTTACCATGTAATTTCAGGCAATGGCATCGTGCGCCACAAAGGTGGCAAGACACGCGTCACAACGGGCGACGCGTTCATCTTCAAACCACGCGAGCCACATCAAATAATCAACAACAGCAAAAAGGATTTGCTCCTCTATGTCATCGCCGACAATCCCATCGGTGAAATGTGGTATTACCACGACAGTAAAAAGTGGGGCGTCAGATTGCCCACCCGCCGCTACATGCGCGGAGAAAATCTGGATTACTACGACGGCGAGGAATGAGCGTGCAGCCCAAGTTCATCGCTGCACCTCCTTCCACCGATGGCAATGCACCGGGTGATCGTTGACCAAGCCTGCCGCCTGCATGTAGGCGTAGCAGATGGTTGAGCCGACGAATTTGAACCCGCGCCGCTGCAACTCTTCGCTCATGGCATCGGACTCCCTCGTGCGCGCAGGGAGTTGTTGGAGTGTTTGGCGGTCCGGGTCGAAATCGGGGAGAAAACGGGACGATGAAGAAAGTTTCCCTTCGATTGCGGCAGTCGAGTCGCGCGCCTGTTCGCTTCTTGTAATAAGATGCGCGTTTCGCACAGACCTGGAAGATTACGAAGGTCCGCCCGACCCAAAAAATCTCAGCCCAAGCGCTCCAACGCCGAGACCCGCTGCTGCGCTTCGTCCACCATGCTCTCCAACACGCGCTGTTTGTCCTCGAGCCGCTGCAATTTCAGCTTGTAGCGCGTCGCCTGGTTTAACGCCTGCGTGATCGCCTCCGCCATCTCCGTGCATTGCGTCTTGTTCTCGCGCAGTTGATTTTCCATCGTGCGCAACCGCTCGCGGAGAACATCGAGATCGCCCGTTTCCTCGACTTCCACGGCGGCTCCCTCCTCTTCGGGCGCGGGTTCAATTCCTTCGCCCGCCTGTTGCGCCTTGGCCTCCATCTGCGCCTGAACCTCGTCCCACAGCGGACCGCCAGGCACGATCACCTCCTGGTCGCAGGCGGGACACATCACGATTTCGCCCGCGCCCTCGGCGGAAACAATCATGGACTTGCCGCACATGGGACACTCGAACGCGATGTCCTGCTGCGCGGATGCGTCGGCTTGTTCAGAAGCCTCTTCAGAAGTCGTTTCAACATCGTCGCTCATGGAATCACCTTTAACTGAGGTTGAGGGTTGGATGACCGCGCAACTTTCCCGCAGCCGTTTTGCGCTGTCAATCTTCAAGTGACAATTTGGATGCAAAAATGGTTGCAAAGTTCCGCGTCCGCTGAAAAATTTCAAAAAATCTCCACGCATCTCAAATCCCCAATTTCAAATCTCAAATCCTAAAGCCCCGACGGGTAATCAATGAACACCCACGGAATCTTGAATTTCCGCTCGATATGTTCCGCCAGTGCGCGCACGCCGAACATCTCCGTGTTGTAATGTCCGCCATAAAACAAATTCCCCCCAACTCCTCGGCATCCAGGAATGTCGGGTGCGACCCTTCCCCCCGTCACGTGGGCATCACGCCCTTCCGCAATCGCCTGTTTGATTTCGCCGCCTCCTCCGCCGTGAATCGGCACGCGTCCACTGCTGCCGCGATTTTCGTCACGCGCCCTGAGTTGGCGATTTGCAGCCCGTTCATCGCGCCGTCAAAATCAGGCGCCTCCGCCACCCGCAAATACCCGTCAAGAGACGCTGCCAGTTCGCTCAATTTTTTCATGTGCCGAGAGTAGCGGATGAAAAAAACGCGACGCAATCCACTTGGAGGGACGCGCTCCGTCGCGTCCGTTTCCCGATTTGTTTTGTTGTTGATGATGAGGAAACTCGGTCACGACGGAGCGTGTCCCTCCATCCGCAGGTAAAAGGGTAATTCAATCCACCCAAATTACCGAGGGGGCGACTCTACCACCAAGACACAACGAAAGCCAAGGAAGTGACGAGGCGGGACGTTCTCCCGTTTTGCGGAATACCAGCCCCGCCCCGCCGCCGCGTCTTTGGCTCACCGCGTCACAAAACGCGGGAGCGCGGGTGACTTGCCCTGGGCTTTCCGTCGGAACGGTGACGGCATCCCATGACGCCGCCATTCTCTCCTCTGGAAGGAAAGCGCTCAACGCACCACCAACACACACCGAAACCCGATGTTGTTGTTGCGATTCGACGGGTCGTTGTTGTTGCGATACGACGACACAAGGTTGTCAGGATTGTTGTTGTTCCACGACGCACCCCGCAACACACGCGACGAACCCGATGACGGGCAAGCCGCCGTAGGGTAGAACAAGCATCTTGCTTGTTCCTCATCTCAAAGGGACAAGCTGGGAGCTTGTCCTGCCATCTTCAAAAGCAGTGGCGACGACATTCTGCCAACACCAATCCTTCGCCGCCCGATTGTTCGCGCACAAACTGAAACCAGCCGCGCATCGAAGGCCAAACCTTCGCAATTTCTCTGCGGTCGCGGTTCACCGTTCGCCTTAAATGCGACACCCGCTTGTGAAAACGCATCACATTTTCCCGCAGCACGCGCGTCCGCTCTGGGAAAAATCGGAATCCCAAAAATGGCACGCCGTCCCGACACGCCTGCACGCGGCATTTTGTCGGGTGCGCTTTCAGCCTTTCTTCCTCTAATTCCATCTGCAGCCGCGCCAGCGCGTCCCAAAGAAATTTCTTGGAATCGGAAAACAACACGAGGTCGTCCGTGTAACGCGCGTAGCCTTCGGGTCGAATCTGTTCCTGAATGAGATGGTCAATGCGGCTGAGGTAAAGATTAGCGAACAACTGGCTGGTCAGACTCCCGATTGGCAAACCGCGCGGACGCGCGGTGGGCGTCAGCAAATCATCTCCCACAAACCACGCAGGCGGTTCTTCCGTTGTCTGCCACGAATCCACGATGCGGTCGAGGATTTCGAGCGTCGGACAGCATTTGATGTGGCGGCGCAGCTTGGTTTTGAGAATCTCGTGGTCTATTGAGGCGAAATACTTGCTCACGTCCGCCTTCAATGCATAGCGGCACCGCTTCACCAAACGACGGCAGCGTTCCCGCGCCGCGCCCGTGCCTTTTCCGATGCGCCAGGAATAACTGTGGTCAATGAAACTGCGCTCCAAAATCGGCGCGATGACGTTGCAGACGGCGTGATGCACGATGCGGTCGGGATACGGCGCGGCGCTGATGATGCGCTCCTTCGGGTCATAGATGCGGAAGGAGCGATAGCCGCTGGGCTGCCAGCTTCCCGACAGCAATTCCTCACGCAGTTCGCGCAGGATCGTTTCGCGGCGCAGTTCAAAGTTCTCGGTATAGAGGCGGTAACGTTTGCGTCGGCGTGAAAGCCGCGCGGCGCGTTCCAGATTGTCCCATGAGCAAATCTGCTCAAAGAGATTGCCGTGCCGTTTCATCGTGCGGAGTTGTTTTTGAACAGAAGGAAACGAAGAGAACAAAGGATTTTTCCTGACCTCCGTTGCTTCGTTACCTTCTGTTTGAACTTTGCTTCAATCGCGGTTCGCGTTGGGCAGGATCAGGCGCGTGATGCCGTCGGCGAGCGTCACGTCGTGGAAGTTGATGAGCAATCCGATGGGCGCGTCCAGCAGTTTCAGGTAGCTCATCAATTGCGCCTTGTGGATGGGCAAGATTTTCTCCACCGCCTTCAACTCCACAATGAGACATTCATCCACATACACGTCGAGCTTCAGCGGCTCTTCAAAGACGAATCCTTTGTATTCGACGGGGACAATGACTTGGCTCTTCGCGGGGATCTTTTGCAAAAACAGTTCCCGCATCAGGCACTTCTCGTAAATGGATTCGATGAGTCCCGCGCCTTTCTCACGGTGGACTTCGATCGCCGCCCCGATGACCTTGCCGCTCCACCCGTCGGCGCGTTGAAATTTAGGGTGCATGACGGGAGAGTTTTTACAGAAGAAAACGAAGAGAACGAAGATTTTTATTCCCCCCTTCGTTGCCTTCGTTACCTTCTGTTCAAATCTTTCCGTCCCGTCCAGCCGTGCCACATCCGCCCAATCTCGTCTATCTCACCGATGGCGAAGCGCAACTGCTCGGCGCTCAACACACCGCGCTGGTGGCTTAGGCGAAGGAAGACGCGCAGTTTTTCCAACTCAAGGTTCACGGGCTGATACAACACTTCACGGTCTTTGCGGTAAATCGCCTCAATGAAATATTCCAGCAGCCGCAGCGCAATCGTCTCAATCTTCTGCACCAACCCGAAGCGCATGTTCTTGGGAAACTTTTCCGTGCGCTCCAAAATCCACGCCAGCAAATCACAGTATTTTGTATAGATGGGTGGACGAATGTTTGCCATAAAAATTTTTCCGACCAGCACCGCTGACGCGGTGCTGGTAAAAAGGAAAATGGTAAATTAAGCCCTCAACGCACCACCAACACACACCGAAACCCGACGCCGTAGCTGCGAAGCGACGGGGCGTAGTAGTTGCGATACGACGACACAAGGTAGTCAGGAAAGTCGTAGTACCACGACGCACCCCGCAACACACGCGACGAACCCGAAGCATCGTCACACCATTCCCACACATTGCCGCCCATGTCATACAATCCAAAACGGTTGGCATCAAATTGACCGACAGGCGCGGTGGTCGCGTAACCGTCGTTGTAGCCGTTGATGATGCTGAAATTCGGAAACACTCTTTTTACGGATTCGTCAGCATAATTGCCCGCTTTCCCCGTCGGCGGGAAATTTTCGCCCCACGGATACTTCGTCGGTCCGACGGCAACGCTCCATTCCTTTTCCGTCGGCAACCGATATTCCTGGTTCTGCGTGATTGTTCCCCTATCTTGCTCACGCTTGGTCAGCCATTTGCAGAAATCCTTCGCGTCATTCCAACTGACGAGCACGGCGGGATGCGTCGGCTCCTGTTTGAAACTCGGTTTTTCCCACTGCCGCCCTGTCGCCTTGCAGAACGCCTCATAATCCTGCACCCGCGTTTCCCAGACACAGAACAGCACGTCCGTGCCTTGCACGGGATAGAACCACATCCCCATGCTGTTCTGCCAGCGTTCGCCAGCGGCGGGACCGTAATAGGCGGCAATCTTCGCGTAGAGTTTCCGCGCCTCGTCGTGCTGCGGGTCGAGTTGGAGCAATTCCGCCAGCGCGGGCAAGGCGAACGTCTTTCCATTCTGTTTGTTGTCGTTGGCTTTGGCGGTAGCGAGCAGTTGGGCGATGCGCTGCTGTTTGATGATCTCGCGGGAGTCGCTCTCCAACTGAGTCATCTTCGCGCGGTCGGCGTCGTCCACGCGCTTGAGCGCCAATTCGAATTTCTGCTCAGCAAAACAGAACCACGCGGCGTCGGCGAGCAGTTGCCCGCTGGCGTTGAGCAAGTCCAGCAGGGCGAGGACGGAGTCGGTGGTGAGTTTGGCAAATTCGAAAGTGCCTCTCGGCCTAAACTCTGTCCGATTTCCAATAGTCATCATGACACCCAAACTCATCTCATCAGCAGTCACTTCCGATATATCTCCCTCAATGCCCTGCAAGGTAACCCGCGTTCCTTTCTTTTTCTTCACTTCGTCAGGAAACGCGCTCCAAAATTTTCCCGCGCGTTGCACCGCGTCGCGCCACGCGGCGATGACGGTATGAAAATCCTTGAGCGAAGCGTCGTCAAGTTTGTCGGCAGCGAGTTTTTCCGCATCGGCATAGCGGCGGTTTTTGAGATGGTCGAGCAGTTGGGTTTGAAAATCGGTGAACGCTTTGGCGCGGGATTCGGCTTCCTTCCGCTCGCGTTCGGGTTGTTCGGCGGCAAGTCTGGCGGCTTCCTCCTGTTTGCGTTTTTCTTCGGCTTCCTTGTGGCGGCGGTCGGTTTCGGTTTGCCATTTGTCTTCCCATTCTTTGGCGCGCAGCGCAGCGGTCTGCGCCTCAGACGCTCCCGCGAATTGCTGGGCAACTTGTCGGTATTGCGCGGCGATGTTCTGCCATTGGTCGGGGTTCGCGCGGTTGGCGTCGGCAAACTGATTGGCAGCGAGCAAGGCGCGAGCGGCGAGGGAAATCGGCGGGGGTGGGTCGTTGCGTTTGGCGAGCAGAGCAGCGTCGCGCAGTTGGGCGGCTTCCTGCGCTTCGGCAGAATTGGGAAACTGCCTGATGAAATTGTTACATCGGGCGATGACGAGGTTGTATGCCTTTGAGTTGCTTTGATAGAACGTCTTGAGTTCGGCGAGTTGGACGGCGGCGGGGTTGGGCGGGGGCGGAGGGGGAGGTTTTTGGTTCTGGCTGGAGAGGGCGAAGAACGTGCTTATGAGCAGAACAAGCAGAACACCGACGCCGCCCGCAATATAAAGCGGCGCGCGAGATTTTTTGGAGGGCGGAGGGCTGAAACTTGAAACCATGTGTTGATCCACAGGCGGGACGCCTGTGCCACCAACGGATTGCGGTTGCGGACGCGACGGAGCGCGTCCCTCCACGGGTTGTTTGACGCGGGGTTGCGGGAGGGGTTGTTCCCACGTCATGCCGTCGGGGTTGAGGGGAACGGCGAGGTTTGACCGCTGACCTCCGACTTCTGACCTCTGGATTCCCCCATTCCGTTTCACCGACGACTTGCCGTGGAAGATGAGCGGGATTGGGGGCGGTTTGTTTTCTTTCGCCAATCGCAGATCGCGCAACACGTCGCTCCAATTTTCATAGCGTTGCGCGGTATCCTTGCTGACCATTTTTTCGAGGATGCGGACGGTGTGAACGGAAATCTGGGGAACGGTGTCACGGGGGTCGTCGAGTTGTTCGTAAAGTTGACGCGCCATCACTTCGGCGGGGGTGCCGCCGTGGAATGGGATTTGTCCCGTGAGCGCGTGGTAGAGGACGAGCCCGAGAGCGTAGATGTCAGTGCGGCAATCCACGTGTTGGGCGCGGGCTTGTTCGGGGGACATATATTGCGGCGTGCCGTAAACCTGTCCGCTGAGACTTATCAACGTGGTTTCGCCGAAGTATTTGGCGAGACCGAGGTCGCAGACTTTGACGTTGCCGTGGGTGTCCACGAGGATGTTGTCGGGTTTGATGTCGCGATGGATGAGGTGTTCGGTGACCCACGCGTGGCGCAGGGCGTCGGCGACGCAGAGAGCAACGTTCAGCGCGAGCGGTTCGGGCAGCGCGCCGTCGCGGGCGACCCATTTTTGCAGGGATTCGCCGTGGATGAATTCCATGGCGTAGTAATAGAACTCGTCCACTTTGCCCGCGTCGAACACGGCGACGATGTTGGCGTGTTGGAGGCGGGCGGCGCTGCGGGCTTCGCGGAGAAAGCTGTCGGTGTATTTGGGGTCGGAGGCGAGTTTGGGCGAGAGCAGTTTCAGCGCAACAATGCGTTCGAGGGAAATCTGTTGCGCGCGATAGACCGCGCCCATGCCGCCTTCGCCGATTTTGTCGAGGATGGCAAACCCGCCAATCTGCTGGTTATCGCCGAACTGGTTGAATGAAGTGGTGGGCATTGCTGAGTTGGAGGGACACGCTCCGTCGTGTCCACTGGATTCGCCGCCAACGGTGAGGAAAATTGGACGCGACGGAGCGCGTCCCTCCATTTCAGCCGCCGAGAGTTTGCGAAAGATGGCGGGGTGAATCAAGCCGAGAGTTCCGTAGGATTATTCTGGAAAAGGCTTGCGGGCTGAGCGCGTTTGGAAGGACACGCTTTGTCGTGTCCGCCTTCGTCATCAACGCAAAGGAAATAGGACGCGACGGAGCGCGTCCCTCCACATTTGAGCGCTACTTGTTCTTCACCTGCTCCGCCCTGTCCTTCGCCCATTTGTGATAGTTGCCATCCACCGCGTATTTCTTCGGCGACTCCAACACCTTCGCGAACGCCTCGCGCGCATCCTTCCATTGCTTCATCTCCTGATAGGTCGCGCCCATCTCGTAATAATGCGCGATGCCCCGATTATTGATTTCAATCGCCTTCTTGAAATTGGCGATGGCGTCTTCCATCGAAGCGGGCGGCAGTTTGCCGTAGATCATCTGCGCAAAGAATTTGAGGAATCCGTTGAGCGACGCCACTTCGCGGTTCCAGACACCGAGGACGTGGTAGGCAAGGTTTTCCTTCGGGTTCAATTCCAGCGCCTTGTCCGCGTTGGCTTTGACGCCCTTGCTGAGTTCGACTTTTTTCTTGCCGCCCTCGAACATCGCGATCTTGCCTGACGTGATGGCGATGTAGAGGTAACCCTTGCTATCGTTGGGGTTGAGTTGCGCCGCCTCCTGCGCCAGCGCGTGCGCCTCGTCAAAAAGTTTTTTCTGCGCGTCGGATTTGTCCATCAACAGCCCCTTGTCGTTGATGGAACGCGCAAGCTTCCACGTCGCCTCATAGTTTTTGGCGTCCGCCTGTTTCGCGGCGCGATAATGCTCAATCGCCTTGTCCACCTCACAGGCGTCGAACGCGGTGTCGCCCGCCCGCAACGACTCCTCCACCGACGCGCCCAGCGCGACGCATTGAAACGCAAACACAACGAGCGCGACGCACGCGCACACGAACGCCCCCCCCAGATTTTTGTCATTCATATTCCCTCCTTGTTGGAATACGCGGCTAAAGTAACTGCATCCAGAAAGTTTGCAAATACGGTTTTTCGCCGGGCGCGACGCGGAAATCGAACGGTTGCGTCTCAAACTCCACTGTTGCCACCTCGCGTCCGCACGACCGCGCCGATTCGCGCAGCACTTTTTCAAATTTTTCTGGCGCAAGCGTCCGCTGGTTCGTTGAACAAAACAAAATTCCGCCCCGTTCCACCAGCGGCATCGCCAACTCCGCCAGCTCCCGATAATCCTTTGCCGCGCGAAACACTTTCCCCTGCTTCGTCGTCGAAAACGTCGGCGGGTCGAGCAACACCACGTCCCACTTGCGATCGCGCTTGCCGAATCGTTTCAGCCAACTAAACACATCTCCGTAAATGAAATCGTGCGCATCGGGGTTCAAGTCGTTTGCACGGAAATTTTCCTTTCCCCATTCAAGATACGACTTCGACAAATCAACGCTCGTCACGGTCGCTCCCGCCTTCGCCGCCGCCACCGAAAATGCGCAGGTGTAGGCGAAACAATTCAAAACGGTCTTTCCTGCCAGATTCATCGAGAGCAACCGACAGCGGTTCTCGCGTTGGTCGGGGAAAATCCCCGTGGAAAAACCCTCTCCGAAACTGGCGATAAAATTCAATCCGTTTTCTCGAACCAGAAACTGCTGCTGCGCCTGTTCACCCCCGTCAATCGCAATCGGCTTCGTCCGATTCTGCTTGGTGATGAACTGCTCGTGTCCTTCGCCAAATTTGCCGCGCCATTCCTCCGCCGCTTCCTCACTCTGCCATTGAACAAGCAATCTGCCCGCGTAGGCATCCACGACGACATCGGAAAAACCGTCCGCAGAACCGCTGACCAGCCGAAACACATCGGTTTCGTCGCCGAGAAACAGTTCGCGAAACTCCCGCGCCGCAAACATCGCGTCCATCTCGCCAAACGCTTTCGGCAACGGCGCTTCTATTATGATCTGCTCCCCTCTCGACGGGTGCCCGAACGCGAGGCGATGCGCGTGCAGCATCAGACGCGGCGCGGCGATTCCGCCATAGAGGGTGTCGCCCACAATTGGAAACCCGTTTTCCTGAGCGTGCCGACGCACCTGATGGGTCTTGCCTGTGATCGGACGCGCCTCCAATAGAAAAAATTTTCCGAACTGGCGCAACGACTTGAACTCCGTCACCGCATCCTCGGATTGCGCGCGGATGGCTTCCTTGCGCGGACGCGCCGCCGCTAGAAGCGCATAGGTCTTTTCCACGCGATGCGACTCAAATTGTTGGGCGAGCGATTGATTGGCTTGCGGCGTCTTGCCGAAAACCATCACGCCCGAAGTGTCCTTGTCGAGGCGGTGCAGGATGGAAAGGTTGCCGTAGGAGCGGTTTTTAACCGCGACCTCCTCGTTTGCGACTCGCGATTGAAAATCGCTCCCGCGCTTGCAGAGCCACTCGTAAATCCCGTCCTGCGCGAATCGGTCGGGCTTGTGCGTGTTGACGCCTGACGGTTTGTTCACCGCCAGCAGATGCTCGTCTTCAAAGAGTATTGTAGGGCAAGCGCCCCGCTTGCCCATTGCCGATTCCAATGGCAAGCGGAGCGCTTGCCCTACAATTTTACCTTCATTGCTCACCATTTCTCCAAAATCCAAATCAACAACGGCGCAAAAAACAGCGCAGGCAAAAAGTTTGCGATGCGCAGTTTCTTGATGTCCAGCAGCCCCAATCCCAACCCGATGATGAGCAATCCGCCTACGGCGGTCATCTCCCATTTCATCGCCTCCGTCAGCCATTGCTCCAGCCCGCGAGCGCCGAACGTCAACGCGCCCTGCACGACCAGCACTGTTCCCGCCGAGAACATCACGCCGACGCCGAGTTCCGCCGCAAACGCCATCGCCGAAAATCCGTCCATGATGGACTTGATCGCCAGCAACTCGAACCCGTTCCCCAATCCGTCGCTGATGCAGCCCATCACCGTCATCGGTCCCACGCAAAACAGCAGGCTCGTCGTGACGAATCCCTCCGTGAACCGTCCGCTGGTCGCGCCTTTGTCAAAACGCGCGCGTAATTTTTCACCGAGCGCGTCGAGTCCGTCCTGAATCCGCAGCAGTTCGCCTGTGACCGCACCGAACACAAGACTCGCCAGCATCACCAGCGCGGGCAACAGGCGCGCAAGCGCGGAGAGATTTTCGGGAAATTTCTTCACCAATTCTGGCGCAACCTTTCCCAAATCCATCGCCATCGTGACGCCGATAAAAATTGTGAACAGCCCCAGACATTGCAGCACAATTTTCTGGATGCGTTCGGGAAGCTTGGCGCCAAGCGCCAGTCCGATGCCGCCGCCCAGCAGCACCGTCGCCACGTTGATTGCCGTTCCCAATCCGCGCATGGCGCACGCTAACAAATCGGTTTGCGGCGTAACAAGTTTCGATTCGTGATTTGAAAAGGTCTCAGCGCCTTCCTAAAGTGACGCGTTGTGATACCGCTCAAGGACAGCATCCCTTCGAGACGTTTCCCTGTGGTCACGGTGACGCTGATCGCCGTGAACGCGGTTGTGTTTTTCTACGAGTTGCAGCTCGGCAGAAAACTGGAATCGCTTTTCCTCGAATACGGTCTGGTGCCGCTGTTCTATAGTTCGCCAAATGGTGCCGCAGAATTGTCGCTTGTGGAACTCGCGTTGCCGTTTTTGACTTCGATGTTTCTGCACGGCGGCTGGCTGCACATCATCGGCAACATGTGGTCGCTGTGGATTTTCGGCGACAACGTGGAAGACCGACTCGGGCGCGGGCGTTATCTCGCATTCTATCTCGTCTGCGGTTTCGCAGCGGGCGTGATGCACGTTGCCAGCACCATCGCGGGCGTCAGGCTGGGGACGTTTTCCCAGGAATCGCTCCTCATCCCGACCATCGGCGCGAGCGGCGCGTTGTCGGGCGTGATGGGGGCGTATCTCGTGACGTTCCCGCGCGCGCGCGTGCTGACTCTGGTGCCGATTTTCTTCTTCATCCAATTCGTCAACCTGCCTGCCTACGTTTTCCTCGGGTTTTGGTTCGTCATGCAGTTCTTCAATGGGGCGTTTGGTCTGCTCTCTGGCTCGGACAGCTTCGGCGGCATCGCATGGTGGGCGCACATCGGCGGGTTTGCGGCGGGCGCGTTGTTGATCAAATTGTTTCAGATTGGCGCGCCAAGAGATGGTCGCAACGCTTGAAGATGATTTCCCGCATCTTTGAAATTTGAAACCGAGTCCGCGAGACGCGGCGGAGCAATTTCAAATCTCAAATCTACAGACTGGCGTGCCTGGCGGGACTTGAACCCACAACCTTTGCCTTCGGAGGGCAACGCTAAGGCAACGCAGTTTCATAGGGGAATCGCAGGAGATTCCAATGAAACTATCAAGCGCACCTATCAAGGGACATCCCAAAACCGCCCCGATTCTTCCGCGACAAGTCTTGCATCGTGTCGGCGACAACCTCTATCGCAGCGATGCCTCTGACATCCTCTACGGCATCCTCACCAAAGAAGGACGACAGATTCGCCGCAGTCTCAAGACTACCGACAAAGCCGCTGCCCGTGTTCGCCTCGAAAAACTTCGGGCTGAAATCCTCGAAGCCGACGCGAAACACAAAGACACCGAGCTTGCCCGTCTATCCTTCACCGATGCTGCCGAGCGATGGCTGCACGCCGTTTCCGCCACGCTACGCCCAAGCACTGCCTCACGCCGACGCTCGACAATCAAGGCGCTGGCAATCCACTTCCCTCAAATCATCGGCAAAATCACCCGCGCCGACGTGGACAAATGGAGCGCACACCGCAGCAAAGCCACTGCCCCCGCCTCCTACAACAAAGAAGCCGAGACACTACGCCTCACGCTGGCATTTGCTGTCGAACGGGGCGCATTGCAGCGCAACCACGCCGAACACCTGAAACGCCGCAAAGTGACCAAGCCGAGAATTGCCGTGCCGACACGCGAGCAATTCCGCCTGCTGCTCGCAGAGCTTCGCAAAGACTATCACCATCGCGGAGCGGGCGACATGGTGGAATTCCTCGCCGCCTCTGGCTGCCGCCTCGGTGAAGCCGTCAACATCCGCTGGCGCGACGTGGACTGGCAACGCGGCACGCTGACAATTGGAGCGGACGCCGAGACAAAAAACGGCGAGCATCGCGTTGTGCCGCTATTCCCACCTCTGCGGGCTTTCCTCGAAGCACTGCGCACACGCCAACCCGACGCCACACCTGACGCGCTCCTGCTGCCGACGAAAAACGCCAAAGTCGCCCTCACCAACTGCTGCCGACGTTTGGGACTGCCCGTCTTCTCCCACCACAAAATGCGCCACTACTTCGCCACCAACTGCATCGAACAAAACATCCCGCCCCACATCGTCGCATCATGGCTCGGACACAAAGACGGCGGACAACTCGTCTGCCGCACCTACGGACACCTCCGCGCAGAAGCCAGCGAACTCTTTGCGCAACGAGTCACTTGGCAAACCCCCGCCAACATCATCACACTCCCGCCCCAAACCGCCACACCCCACACCCACCAACTCCAAACCGCCGCCCCCTAATCCGCGCCCCCCACCACAATCGGCTCACCCGCAATCTGACCCTCCCACGGCGACGGAAGATTCACAATCGCCACATTGACTGACGCCCTGCCCGACGGCGACTCCTCAAAAACCCCGCACACACGATACGCCAACTCCAACGCCCGCAACTGCGCCCCGTGCGCAGCAGACCCGTCCGCATTCCGCGCCTCCAACAACTCACGATGCTTCGCCGCCAACACCTCTGGCGTCACACCCGCCTCCTCCAACGCCTCCCGCATCGCCTGCCGCACCCCCGCGCTCGACAACACCGACGCCCCCGCCTTCAACGCCGTGCTCTCGCTATAACCCGCCCGCCGCAACAACTCCCCATCCGACAACGGCTTCACCGCCCCCATGTTTTCAACGACGGACTTCGCCAGTCTCCTCTGTTTTGGTGTGCTCATATTCCTATCCTTTCCTATGTGCGCGCACCCCTATTGGCGTGCTTCTGTTCAAGCGTTTGTATGGTTAAGTTTGATTCCCAGAGTTTTTATTAAAGTGGACACTCAGCGGACGCTCTGGCGGACACTACAGGGGACACGCAGCGGACGCCGTTCGAGCCGTTGCGTTTCCTCTTGTCCGCTTTAATAGGGCTGTCCGCTTTGATAGCAGCCTTGCTTGCCTTCATCTCCTGAATGAAGCGAGTCTCGCGCTGCCGCCGCTCTTTGTGAAAATTGTCGGAGTAGGTTTTGCTCTTGAGCAGCCGTGCCTCCATCTCCTCCAGCGTCATGCGGTGGGAATAATAAGTTTGCCGCTCGTTGGCGCGAGTCCGTGCGAAGAACCCCCGCTCATGCAGCGCGTTCAACGTGTAATTGATTTGCCGCAACGTCAGCGGAGTCGCGCCGTCTGTTCTGCTGGCAATCTCCGCTTGCATCACAGCGGGCGATTTGTAGCCAAGCATTCGACACTGGATTTGCTGCCGTGTGACCCGCACGGGGTAGGACTTCGCGCCAATGCACGAATACACGGCGCTCAATACCGCAAACTCCCGATAACTGATTCCGCAGTTGTCACGGCACTCGAACACCAAATCCTTTCGGACTCGCACTTCAACGTCGCGCCCGTGCTTTTGCGCGAACGATTCGTTGAAGCCACGCAGTCGCTTCCACTGCTCCAACGGGTAAGCGAGACTGTTCACGCGGACGCCAATCGCTTCCGCCCCCAGCATTGTCGCGACGTGCTCGGCTTTCCCCTTTTTGAAATCCCTCGGCGTCGTCGAAAGACGCGCAAACTGCTCGGCTTTCGCTTGGCAACTCTCTGAAGTCAAGCGGTTGTAAAATGTGAGACCCGCCTCCACAACCCCGAACAAAATAATGTTCCCAAGACGCGCCTTCAATTCCGCTTCAAACGCCAACGCGCAGAGTGGAAACTGGAAATAGGCTTCGCTCATTGAATTCTTCCGAGTTCGATGCGCTTGTGAGTCAAACTGTGCAGGGCGCGTATCGGTAGAATCCTGCCGACTTTGTCGCCGCTGAAAACCCGTTTTTCTTCCAACGTCGGCAAGATGGATTTCAACAAATCCGCACTCAGCATGAAGCAGGACGTTTCTCTTATGAGCGCGTAAGTCGTTGCCTGCGAAACGCCAATACCTGATGGAGCGCCGTGCGAATGGGTTTCGAGGAAAAAATTGTTGGTGTCTTTAGCCCTGTCATCACACTTAAGTTCAACCGTCCCTCGCAGAAGCACATCGTAGGCAGGGTTGCTTCCAACCGCAGCTTGCGAGAAAAATCCAGCGGCATCGCACCAACGGCGAAACAAAATTTCAGCCGCCTTCCCCCGAATCAAGTCGTGCTCGAAGGTGCTCATCTTCTCAACGCCTCCAAACTTCGCCGCTCCAATTCCAAGCGGATTTTCTCGACTTGCTGCCCCGTAAAAAGATGGATGCCGCCTTTCGTCTTGAACACCGCCAACCGCAACTCACGCGCTACACGCTTCACACTCGACGGGTGGCAAGAAATTTCCCGCGCAGCGTCGGCGGCACTGCAAAATTCAACGTCGGCGGGCGTCTCGTAAATCAAGGTTGTTTCTGTGTTCATCTTGGCAAAAAAATCCGCTCTGACAGGCACACTATCGGCTAGCCATGAACAAAGAAAAAGTTCGCTAGGGGTGAGCAGACCTACTGACCTGCTCACCCTTGACGCCCCAGAAGCGTCGGTGATTATTACTCACGCAGAATCGGTTTGAAGTGCGTGTCATACTCAAGAATCATTGCGCGAGGATGATGATAGAGCTTCAAATCCAAGCGAGCGTCTTTTACCATTCTCACTAGTTTTTCTAGCTCTGATGCCCTGCCTTTGCCGCCTTGAAAGAATTTCCGCAGAACAAAATCTGCCGCCGCTTTTTGACTCGCACTCCACAACCCTGCGCTCATCCAACAGGACAAAATTTGTCCCTGCAAATCGCGCCCATCACGCTTGCCCGTCAAAACTTTTGCGAACCTCTGAAAAAACTCCGTGTCTCCCAAAACTGCCGCCTCACAAAATAGCCGCGCGTGTTCTCGGAAAAGTTCTGCGTCGTCCTCTTTCCCACTCCGTAACCGCATGAGAAAAACTTCCTGCAACAAGAAGTAGTTAAGCCGCCGCGCAGCATCATCCCCCGCTGTCACATCCAACTTTCTCACTTTCCATTTAATCCACTTCGACGCCAACGCAGCCACCCAAGTCTTGCGTGCCTCCTCAAATCCCTCCCACCTTTGGCTTTCGACTAAAATCTTTCTCGTTCCTAGCCTATCCGCCCACCGAAACGCCAGCCCCCCGCCGTCTTGAAAAAATCGCTTCCGCTCAATTCCACAACTCGCGCAATTTTCTTTGCCTCTTTCTTCTTCATCTTCCACCGTCCTTTCACGGTGAAGCGGTGGGCGCAGCAGTGGAAAGGCACTGCCACGCCCCGCGCGAGCCGTCGCCCGCTCCCGCTCAATATCAATACCCCACCACCATCGCCGCCGCTGCCTCTGCCTCTTTCACCACATCCTCAAATGCCCGCGCCTTGCTCGGCTGCGCCTGTTTCAGTTTCTCCGCAACCTCTGGCACCGCCTCCAACAAACTCAAAATGTAACTGCTTTTCACCGCGTAATTCACATTCTGCGGCAAATCGCCCGTCAACTTGAACGCCTTCACCGCGTCCAACTTCGCCACCACCACTCCCACCACGTTCCCAAACTCATTCACCAGCGCCCCGCCAGAATTTCCCGCCTGCACCGCCGCGCTGATTTGAAAATGGCGCGGGTCGTCCCGCATCCCCGACAAACTCGCAATCTCTCCCTTGCTCAATTTCGGCGACTCTCCCTGCAAATCCGTCAGCGGAAATCCAATCGTGAACACCATCGCCCCCAGTTTTCCCTCGCGACTGTTGACAATCGGCAACGCCGAGAATTTTCCCTCCACCTTCAACAACGCCAAATCATTCGACTTGTCCACGCGCACCACTTTCGCGGGAAAACTTCCTGCCTTCGTTTTCACCACAATCCGCCGCGTATCCTCCACCACATGAAAATTCGTCAACACATACCCATCCTCAGTCACAAAAAATCCCGTCCCTCTCGACTTCTCAAGTATCACCCCAATTTCCTTTTCAGATTCAGCATTTGCTCCCACTTGTTCGGGACGCGCCACAAATGCCGCCGCTCGCCTTTGCCCTTCTGCAATCTGCTCCCGCGTCATTTGCCGCTCCAACCAATCACGAAACTCTTTCGCAGTTGAGTTGCCGCGCGCTGCCGCCACATTCGCCCACCGATACGCCTCGACATAATCTTTGGGCACTCCTTTCCCTTCGGAATACATCACTCCCAAATCAGACTGCGCCTCCGCAACCCCCTGCTCCGCCGCTCTGCGATACCACTTCGCCGCTTCTTCATCATTTATTGGCACTCCTTTTCCCTTCAAATACATTCCACCAAAGAAGAACTGTGCGTTTGCTGCTCCCAACTCCGCTGCTTTGCGAACCCACTTCGCCGCCTCCGCCAAATCTTTCTTTACGCCTTCGCCTTTGTAATACATCAAACCCAAATTATACTGCGCCTTCGCAACCCCCTGCTCCGCTGCTTTGCGATACCACTTCGCTGCCTCCGCCAAATCTTTCTTTACGCCTTCGCCATTCAGATACAACAACCCTAGATTGAATTGCGCCTTCGCAACCCCCTGCTCTGCTGCTTTGCGATACCACTTCGCCGCCTCCGCCAAATCTTTCTTTACGCCTTCTCCACCAGAATACATTACACCCATGCTGAACTGTGCGTTTGCTTCCCCTTGCTCCGCCGCCATTCGGAACCACTTCACGGCTTGCACCGCGTCCTTCTCTACGCCCTCCCCGACTTGATAACGGGAACCGAGCAACCATTGTGAACGCGCATCCCCGCCCTCCGCTTTCTTGCGAATTTCTTCGAGTGACGCAGCAGGCTGCGCTTTCTCCGCGTCTTGTTGCCCTCGACAAATTTCGGGACGACAACAGAACGCCGCCACCATCACCGACAACAAAAGAATGATTTTCAGAAACCGTTTCATAAAACCCTCCACGCGATTCAACCACGCCACACCAAGCCCGTCAACCCGTTCCTGCTGCATCATTGAGATGGTAGGATTCTCCACACCCTAACGCGACGCTTACTACTCGCTGTGCTGATTCATTGCTTGCCTTTTGGTAGGGGCGTGATACAAAGCAACAGCCTGATTAGGGCGGCAACAAGAAAGCAAATTCCTTCCGATTATGAAATCTCTACACCTTCTCCCCCTGTCCATCTTTCTGCTCCTCCTCGCTTCCTGCTCTTCCTCTGCCCCTCCGCGCCAATCCTATCAACCACAGTTCCCCGATTACTCCACTTATTCCACACAAGAACTCCTCACCACACGCGCCCGTATCCATCAAGAACTTGCCATCGCTTCTCAACCAGTCCCTCCCATGATTCAACCAATTTGGTCTGATAATTCCAACTTCTCTCAGGGCATGGCGGCAGGTCAGCGAAACGCCCATGCCGCCGCCCAATACCGACAGCAGCAACGTATCGCTTACCTCAACTCTCATCTCTACGCCATCGAAGGCGAACTCCAACGCCGCGTCGTTCATCAACCGTCCAATCCTACACCGCCTTAAACGTTTGCACACCGTCAACCCGTTCCGCTGCTGGAAAATCTCCCGCGCCCACTCTTACAAAAACAACACCGCCCAAAAGAGGGACACCCCCGCGTCCCCACCGTCCCCTGCGCGCCCAAAGAGATTCCTTTTCCACGCTCGCCAGATTTCTCCACCTATCAAGTCCACCTATCAAGTCACCCTTGATAACTGACGATTTCGCTTGATAGGTAAGAACACCCAGCGTAAAAGAAAAACCACAGATTCTCCTATGAAAAAATGGCGTGCCTGGCGGGACTTGAACCCACAACCTTTGCCTTCGGAGGGCAACACTCTATCCAATTGAGCTACAGGCACACGACCAACGCGCGCAGTATAGGCTTCGCCCTCCCGCGTGGCAATGCGACTTTCGCAGCCGAAAACTTGATTGAAACAATTCCGTCGGAGGCGTATTTTCCCGCCGACGAAGGAGTCCAAATGAAAACATTCCTCATCATCCTCGCGCTCGCCGCACTGGGTTATGGAGCGTATTACTTCATGATGCAGGTCAGGGACAAGACCGAGCAGCGACAAGGCGATTGGAAGACCGAAAAGAAACTCGAAAGCGTTCTCGGCAACGAAGGCACGAAGTAGCCGCCGCCTTTCCCGCGCTTTCCGCCGCCGCAACCGACTTTGAGCAATTGTTGGTCGGCATTTCTCATCGTCTTCACTTCGGTTCTCCGCTATAAAATCTCTATGACTCGCCCCGACAGCCGCAAGCCCGACCAACTTCGTCCGCTCCGCATCCAGAAAAATTTCGCCACGCACGCCACAGGCTCCTGCCTCATCGAAATGGGCGACACGCGCGTCATCTGCGCCGTCACCGTCGAGGAATCCGTCCCCCGCTGGATGAAAGAGCAAAAAGTCGCAGGCGGCTGGATCACCGCCGAGTATTCGATGCTCCCCTACTCCACCCACGACCGCAAACCGCGCGACATCACTAAAGGCAAACTCGATGGGCGCTCACAAGAAATTCAACGTCTAATCGGACGCGCGATGCGCGCTGTCGTGGATTTGAACGCGCTCGATGCGCGCACGCTCTGGATTGACTGCGATGTGTTGCAAGCCGACGGCGGCACCCGCACCGCCTCCATTACAGGCGCGTATGTCGCGCTCATCCTCGCGTGCAAAAAATTGGTGAAAGAGAAGAAACTCGCCGCGATTCCCGTCAACGGCAGCGTCGCCGCCACCAGCGTTGGCATCGTTAACGGCGCGTTGCTGCTCGATTTGAATTACGAAGAAGATTCCGCCGCCGCCGTGGACATGAACGTCGTGATGACCGATAAGGGAGAATTCGTCGAAGTGCAAGGCACCGCCGAAGAACATCCGTTCACCGACGCGCAGATGAAAGCGATGCTTGTTCTCGCAAAGAAAGGCATCTCGCAACTCATCGCGGCGCAACGCCGCACCCTGTAGTCGCAGGCTTTATGCCTGCGTCCGCACTTCCAATTCGCAGGCGTAAAGCCTGCGGCTACATCTCCAAGACCTCTGGATTCATCCGCACATAATGAAAAAGATACTGCTGCGCGTAGCCCGCGTTGGATCCGAGATACGATGACGCGAACTCGCGTAATTTTTGCGGTGTCACTTTTCGTTTCTTGCGAAAATACAACTGCCGCAGCGAACGCCCGATCCACACATCAATCGGACACGCTTCGTGTCGCCCATAACCGAACAGCAACACGCAATTCGCGATCTTCTCCCCCACGCCGTCGCATTTCATCAATTCTTCCCGCGCACGCGCGGTCTCCATTTTCGCCAGCGCGGACAAATCCAACTCGCCCGAATCAATCCGACGCGCTGTCGCCAGCAGATACTTCGCGCGGAAGCCGAGTTTGCAGTCCCATAACTGTTGATGCGTCGCCGACGCGATTTTGTCGGGTGACGGAAAGGCGAATGCGCGGGGAGCGCACGCGCCTCGCGTGCCGTTTTCCGCGCCCTCGCGGAAAACACCGAGAATGACGGAGGTGGCGGACGAGGCGTCCGCCCCAACACGCGAGGGCGCGTGTGCTCCCCAATCCACTGGTATTTCTTCTCCAAATCTTTCGCATAAATTGCCGATGATTTGTTTGATCTGCACAATCTGCTTCGTGCTCGACGCGATGAAACTCGCAAGCGTTTCCCACGGCTCCTGCCGCAACATTCGCATTCCATAATTTTGTCTCACCGCCTCGCGGAAATGCAGATCGTCAGGAAAACTCGCGACGATTTGCTCCAGCGGATCGCTCAGCGCGAGATAATGCGCGAGAAATCTGGCGTCCTCGGTTTGCGGCTGACTTCTCCATTCAATTCCCTTCTCAACTTTTCGTAACCAAACCACACGCTTCCCAATCACCCCGCGAAAACCATCTTTGTCCCGACTCCACCGAAATGCCTGACCGCAATCCAGCGTCGCCGCGAGATTGATTTCGCCTTGTAGAAAACGCGCGATTGGTTCCATGTGTGTTGTAGCTGCGCTTCTGCGAAGCGCAGATTGATTGACTTGAGTTGATCCTGCGCTTCGCAGAAGCGCCGCTACACCAGATTTATTTTGCCAAATTCGTCTCGGCATTGTATTCAATTCACGGGGCGTCCCGAAAACTTTCGG
>Ga0187893_10002238_pt1 | contig 43150 bp, 41 predicted proteins | sample MA1701074metaG_FD_139574 | JGI IMG/M metagenome (GOLD analysis project Ga0187893, IMG submission 139574) | White microbial mat communities from a basaltic lava cave in the Kipuka Kanohina Cave System on the Island of Hawaii, USA - MA170107-4 metaG ... | reverse complement strand
GGATATCACCGCCATGCCATAAGACAGCAGCCACAACCCGGGCAGATACTGATAATGCCATTGCCTGGCCAGCGCGATCGTGATCGAGCAAGCCACCATCACCGCGGGCGCGAAACTCAGAGCGAATCTCCGCCCCGCCGAGCCGAGCAACGGTGTTCCCGCCAGGCGGGATTTCACAACCATCGCCCGCAAACCCACCACCAGCGCGAGAATCGCGGCGCCCACCCATACTTCCAGCCAGGCAACTCTGCTTGTCTGGAGACTGGCGATCAAACCGGCTACGGTTGCAATGATTCCCATCGCGACGCCGCCCTTTCCCGGTACGGCCGTGAATAGCTGCGCTCGTTCCATCGTCTGGCGGATGAATCGCAGATGATCCATGGCATGTTCATGGATCGATGTCGGGCCTTGAGGCAGTGCGGACATCGAGCTCCTTTAGAAGCACTTTACCACGTAAAGGAGGGGCTACACTGAGAGGGAATGTCCAAACAATACGACTCGCCACCCACGATGACCATTGACCTCACTAAGAAATACGCGGCCTCATTGGAAACCTCCCGCGGCACGATCGTTGTGGAGCTCGACGCGCAGCACGCCCCCAAGACTGTCAACAACTTCGTCTTCCTCGCCCGTGAAGGATTCTACGACGGCACCGTATTCCATCGCGTAATCGCCAACTTCATGGTTCAAGGAGGCGACCCGACAGGCTCCGGCCGCGGCGGCCCAGGCTACCGCTTCGAGGACGAAACCAAAGGCAATCCGCTCCAGCACGCTCGTGGGGTCATATCCATGGCCAACGCGGGTCCCAATACCAACGGCTCCCAGTTCTTCATTACGCATGTTCCTTGCGACTGGCTCAACGGCAAGCACACTGTCTTCGGGAAGGTCCTGAGCGGTCAGGATGTCGTGGACAAGGCCCAGCAGGGCGACCAGCTCGTCAAGGTCACAATCACCGAATCATAGTGGGGGCGGCCTGGGAGGCCGCCGCAGGCCGAGGGCCTGCTCCAGGTGTGCCCACGGCACCATGGCTCATTCGTATCGGAGGGCGACGTTGGGGTCGACGCGAAGAGCACGGAGAGCCGGGGCGAGAGTCGCGAGAGCAGCCACGAGTGAAAGTACCGCGGTCACCGCAAGGAACGTCAGGGGATCATTCGGGCTCAGGCCGGGGACCAGGAACATGGTGAGAGGTTGCGTGGCGAACCAGGCGAGCCCGAGACCGATGGCGAGTCCGAGAGCGACGAGCTGAAAGCTGCCGGCAAAGACCATGCGCAGGATCGAAGCGGGTCGTGCTCCGAGGGCGACCCGGAGTCCGATCTCGCGAATGCGGCGTGCAACGGTGTAGACCAAGACCCCGTAAAGACCCAGCGATGCGAGAAGGAGACCGAGCAGACCGAGACTGCCGAGGAGCCCGGCGCCGACCCGGCTGGGGAGCAGCGCAAATCCCAGAGTGTCGCGCATCAACTGGACTTCGACGGCGGCGGTGGAATCGAGTTCTCCAAGCAGTTGCTGGATGGGTCTCATCAGGGGCGCCGGTCTTTGCCCGGCACGGACGAGGAAGGTGATCTGCGTGTTGCGGTCGAGCCTTGCGCGGTAAGGCATGTAAAGTGCGAGGGTCTGATTCTCGCCAATAGTGTAGTATTTGGCGTTTGCAGCGACGCCGATTACGATGGATGGCTGGTCACTGAGGCGGAGGGTGTGGCCAATGGGATCGGTGTCGCCGAATATTTTGTGAGCGAAAGCCTCATTGATGATGATGGTTCCCTTTGCCTGCAGGGTCGGGTACTCTTTGCCGCGGAGAATAGGAATCTGAAGCGTCCGGAAGAAGTCGGGACCAACCTCGTTCGGAACGTAATCAAGACGTGTTCTCTCAGGGCGCAGGTCCGTGCTGGCCTCTGTGCCGTGGCGGCTTAGATCGGTCAAAGGGAGACGCTGGGCGACCGACGCCGATTCGACTCCAGGCATGGCCCGCAGGCGTTCAAGCGCGCGCGTCACGAATCCCAGCGCCTGCTCTCGAGTTTCGTACTTGCCTGGCACGAGGCGAACCTTGGCGGCGACGGTGTGATCCAGATCGAAGCCTACCTTCATGGTTGTGGATCGCGACAGATTGCGAAGGAAGAGAAATCCCGTGGCCAGAAGTAAGACTGAGAGGGCAAGCTGGCCGACGACGAGAGCTTGCCGCATCCGGCTGCGCTGTGGGATTTGACGCTGGTCGATCTTGAGAGAAGCGTGAAGACCACCACGCGAGGAGCGCAGTGCCGGCATGAGGCCGGCGATGAGGGCGCTGGCGACGGCAAGCGCGATCGAGTAAGCAAGCAGTCGCGAGTCGGGCTCGATGGCCAGTTGAACGTTCAGGGGGAGCGGTAACTGGATCTGGTTGAACAGGCGGGTTAAGGCGAAGTTGAAAGCAAAAGCCGCAACGCATCCGGACAAGGCCAGGAGAAGGCTTTCAGCCAACATCTGCCGGATGACACGGCCGCGGCCGGCTCCGATAGCCATCCGGATCGCGAGTTCCTGCTGGCGGCTAGAAGCGCGAGCGAGCAAAAGGCTCACAACGTTGACGCAAGCGATCAGGAGGATGAGCGAGACAACCAGCATCAGGAGTCCGAAAAAGGCGAGGAATGGCGGGCCGTCCATCGCTTCAAGGCGCTCCAATCCCTGCACGCCGTAAATTCTGAGATCGTTCTCCCATTTGAGATTGCCGTCGGGATAGGCGCGGTCGACGTCCCTAGCCGCGTTCTTGAGGCGCGCCAAGGCATCGGCGCGGCTCATCGCTTGCGGTAGACGGGCGTAGAAGGCGAAGATTTCGTTGGCGCGCGCGGGTGGAAGATAGAGGTCGGGGGCGAGCCCGAAACCCATTATTGTGCGGTGATTGGATGGCAACACACCGATGACGGTGTATGGACGACCGTCCAGCACGAGCGCCCGCCCGAGGATCTCCGGATTTGCGGTTAGGCGGTTTTGCCAAAAACGGTGGCTTACAACGGCCACCTGCTGGTCGCCCGGATGAATGGGACGTCCCATGGCTACCAGCGCGCCGGTCATTTGGAAGAAATTATCCGTGACGACGACCGCATGGAGCCGCGCTGTGTCCTCGCCATTGCGCCAGTTGACCTGGGCTTCTTCACGGAAGCCAGCTATGTCGGCAAAAGGTTTCAGGTCGCGCAGGTGGCGAAGGTACTTCAGCTCGTTGTGACTGTTTCCGCCGAGTCTAAAGTAGATCAGAGTTTCTGGCTCGTGGACCGAAGGCCGGCTGAACAGAAACTCCATTGTCAGGCTGAAGATGGTGGTGTTGACACCAATTCCCAGCGCGAGCGAGAAGATGGCCGCGAGAGCAAACGCGGGATTGCGGCGAAAGGAACGGGCGGCATGGCGAAGGTCCGAAAGAAGGTCTTCCAGCCCCCCGAATTGCCAAGCCGATCGGGATTCTTCCTGAAGCTGCGCCGGGCGGCCGAACTCACGCCGCGCCTGCGCTTCCGCTTGGATGTGTGAGAGTCCCGTTTGTTCAAGCTCCTCGATGCGAGATTCGAGATGGAAACGGATCTCCGTTTCGAGCTCCGAGTCGAAGCGGATGCGTCGTCCGAGGTAGCGAAGACGGCGGAACAGGTCACTCATGGGTCGCCTCCTAGGTGGATCGCAGCACGAGTTGAATGCCTTGCACCAACCGGTCAAACGTGTGGGACTCGCGCTCCAATTGCTTTCGACCTTCGCGGGTGAGGCGGTAAAAGCGTGCCTTGCGGTTGTTCTCCGAGATGCCCCATTCGGCCTCCAGCCAGCCCTTGACGAGCATCCTGTTCAACGCCGGGTAAAGGGAGCCTTCTTCGATTTCGAGAATGCCGGTGGAATGCTCTTTAATCAGCTTGGCGATGGCGTAACCGTGGAGTGGTCCAGTGGCGAGGGTGCGCAGGATCAGCAGGTAAAGCGTGCCTGGGAGGAGATCGAGGGAATCAGTTTGGGCGGGCATTTCCCTGTCTAGACTATATATAGTCTGGACAAGGGTAAAAGTCAAGATCTTTGCAATACTGAATTCCGCATGCAGATCCACCCGGAAATTCTGTTGGGGAACGATGGGATCGAGGTGTCGGAAAGCGCCGACGGCGTGCTGGAGCTACGGCAGCCGTGGCTCGATCTGAAACGGAGGTGGACGACCTTCGGCGTCTTTCAGGCCGGGCTTTTGGGGGTGCTGATGTTGATGACTTTGCCGGACTCCTGGCATGAACTGCTGCCGGTGGGATTGTTGTGGCCCCCTCTTGGATATGCTCTGGCGACGTTGTTTTTGAACTCGACGCATTTGCGGATCAAGGGGGACGAGATGCGTTGGAAGCACGGGCCGCTACCATGGCGGCGTGGCGGGCGCGTGATGAAGTCCGAGATCGAGGCGATTACGTATGGGCGGCGACGGCGGCCCATGAGCCAGGACGAGCTTGCCCGGCAGAAGCGGATGGGTAATCAGAAGCCGGTCTACTTCGGAGTCGATGTGCGGATGAGGGACGGGGAGAAGACGAATATTTTCGACTCGATGAAAAGCGAGTGGACGGCGGAGATGACCGCGCGAGTCTTAGCAAGGACTCTGGGCGGCGTCGCCGTTGAGGAGAAGGACACGCACCCATCCCAAATCAGCGAGCGGGCGGCCAAGATCATCCTGATTGCGGGTTTGTTGGGGTTCGCTGCCCTCGTGACGTTGCTGGTGCTATGGGTGAAGCTATGGAGGTAAAATGGGGCGACCTCAGGAAGATCGGCAGCGAGAAAGTCGGATCGCCATTCCCGCCGACCTCCCTTGTCGAGCAAGAAACTGCGATGTTGAATCGGCAGCGCGTCACCCTGTTGGAATTGCTACCGAGCCTGGCGGATGCTGCCCGCATCGGAAGGTAGATCGCTCAACATGGCTCGAACGTCTTGGATCACTCTTCTGGCAGCCGTCGTTTTGTCGAGCTTCGCAGCCGTGGCGGAGAACGGCGGCAAGGTCTGGTGGCCCCAGTTTCGGGGACCGAATTCCTCGGGAGTCGGCGAAGGGCGGCCGCCGGTTCACTTTGGCCCAAACCAAAAGCTTCTTTGGAAAGCTGCTGTCGGGTCTGGACTGTCGTCGCCCATTGTTTGGGAGGGACGTATTTTCCTGACGGAGTTTGATCGGACGAACAAGCATCTCGCCACCGTATGCATTGATCGGCGCACGGGAAAGATTCTGTGGCGGCGTAGCGTTGCGGCGGGAGAGATCGAAAAGGTCCACGAACTCAATAGTCCCGCCGCTCCCACGCCTGTCACGGACGGACAGCGGGTTTATGTCTACTTCGGATCTTACGGGTTAGTGAGTTACGACCTAAATGGAAATCAGCAGTGGGAGAAGCAGCTCCCGTTACCGGAGAACCCCTACGGCGCGGTCGCTTCACCAATTGTCGCTGGTGAATTGTTGGTGCTCAACCATCAAGGGAAAGACTCCTACCTGCTCGGCGTCAATCGCCGCGACGGCCGGACAGTCTGGAAGACGGACCGCTCCTTGTTTCAGTACGGATGGTCGACTCCCGTGCATTGGCGCCACGACGGCATCGACGAGATTGTCGTGCTGGGAGGTGACTTTAAGCCGAACCAGCGGCTTATGGCATACAATCTTGCGGATGGAGCGGAGCGATGGTGGGTAGGTGGACTGCCGCCGTGCGGCAAAAGCACGCCTGTCATCGGCGGCGGATTGCTGTTTCTGGCCGCGCCGGACATTATTTTGGAGCCGGCTGCTGAAAGGAGGTACCCTGACCGGACCGCGCAGATTTACGCCAACAACGCGGCTCGCGTGTTGGCTGTTCGCCCGGGGGGCAGCGGCGATGTGAGCCAATCCAACATCGCCTGGTCGGAGAGGAAGGGTGTGCCCGGCGTGCCTTCGCCTCTGTACTACCAGGGACGCCTTTATACCTTCCAGAACGGCGGCATCGTTTCCTGCCGAGTTGCAAATACAGGCGAGCTGGTATACAGCGGACGGCTGGGAGAATTGGGCTACTACTACTCCTCGCCAGTGGCTGCCGACAATAAGGTCTACATTGCATCCGCCGATGGTGGAGTGGTTGTGCTGGATGCGGGTGTGGAGTTGAAGATACTGGCCAGAAATAAGCTCGATGGCGCGATCCTGGCCACACCGGCGTTAGTCGACGGGAAAATCTATGTGAGGACCGAAAGTCACCTGTACGCTTTTGGAAATTAACATCGAACGCCCGAGACGCCGCAGGCACACGATCACCGCAACTGGCCGGCTTATTTGGCCGCCTCCGCCGGCGGACGGTCCACCACGTCCAGCTCGAACTCGCTGGTGGTCTCGAAGTCGATGCTGGGTGCTTTGCTGGCGAAGCTCGTGAGCAACACTCCCGCGGCCGCGCCTGCTCCTTCCGCCGCGGGCATTTTCCTTTCCGGATGACTGCGAGCACCCAGCGATTTCTGATCGAACCGACGTCTGCGCCCTAAGTGGCTCGACCTCTCCACGGGCTCCCAGCGCCCGCCCCCGGGGGCTTGTGAGGACGGCGTCGCTGATGTGCGGCTAGTTCTCTGGCAGCGGCCCGATTGTTGGCATGCACACGCATGTGATCTTCGGTGAACATCACTGCACGCGCCCGCTCCCCTTCCGAAGCCTCTTCCAGAAGGCGCCGGCAGAGCAGGGGCAGATCCTGGAGGGCGATCTGATACTTGCGAATGAGCAGAAGATCGGCGCCGACGGTGAACTTGGTTCGTGTTCGATCAGCGGCAACGCCATGGAAGGCGAACCGGCGAACGTTGTTGTCCTGGTAAAAGCCAGCGAAAATGAATTCCACTAGAGCGCCAATTGTAGCACCTGGGAAGAGTGGTTAGACGATGGGAGTGCTTGTTTCACGTTCAATCAGGCGACGTTTTGAATTCCTCGGTTTCCCTTCACCAACATCCGGTTTGGGCAAGTCAGTTCCATGGCGAGTAACGCGCGGCAGATTCAATATAGGATTGAAGCTGGTGTTCTGAATTGCGGTATTCTTCTGTCATCTGCTTCGTGGAGGTTCTATGTTTTCCAAAGCCGTTTGTCTCGTCCTCCTTGCCGTTCTCGCGAGCAGTCTGAACGCGCAGGTTCTCTATGGGTCCCTTACGGGAACGGTTCACGATTCTGTTGGTGCGGTCGTACCAACGGCCTCTGTCACCGCAACCAACACGGGTACCGGTCAATCACTGAATTCCACTACCAATGATGCCGGCTCCTACACTTTCACCAATCTCCTGCCCGGCTCCTACGACCTGAAGATCAGCGCGCAGGGCTTTCGTGCTCTTACACGTTCGGCCATCACAATCACGGCCAATACGGTACGCCGCGAAGATGTGGCGCTCGAGCTCGGCCAACTGACCGAAACTGTGACGGTTCGCGCGGCCGCCGTCGCACTCCAGACAGATAAGACCGACCTCCACACTGAGCTTGATTCAAGAGACGTGACCAATCTTCCGCTTCCCCGCTACCGCAACTATCAGAGCCTGGTCAATCTTGTTCCCGGCGCGACGCCCGGTGTCTATCAGAACACCATTCAGGCGGCGCCCGCACGTGCGCTCTCGACCAATGTCAACGGCGTCAACCGGAACAACAACGCCACGCGCATCGATGGCGCCCTCTCGGTCTTTCTGTGGCTACCGCATCACACTGCCTATGTCCCCCCAGCGGAGACGATCGAGACGGTCAACATCTCTACCAATGACTTCGACGCCGAACAAGGCTTGGCCGGCGGCGCGGCCATCACCGTAATTACAAAGTCCGGCACCAACGACATACACGGTTCCGCGTTCGCCTTCAACGACAACAGCCGCTTTCGCGCCCGTCACTTTTTCAACACGGGGCGCAAGCCGGTCAACAATCAGAACATCGATGGCTTCACCGTGAGCGGGCCCATTCGCCGCAACAAGCTCTTCTATTTCGGCGGATGGGAGGCCAATCGCGAGCGACTGGGATATACCAGCCCTCTACTTACACTCGCAACAGAGGACCAGCGGCGCGGTGACTTCAGCGCCTACTCGACCACCATCTACGACCCGCGCACAGGCGTAGCTGACGGAGGCGGACGCACTCCATTCCCCGGCAACATCGTCCCGCTGAACCGCCAAAGTGCGATCACGCGGAAGCTCCAGGACTTGGTACCGGCGGTGAACCGGCCCGGCACCGTCGGCAACTTCACTGCTGCCGGCACGCAGAAACTCGACAAGGACAACTTCGATACGAAGATCAACTACAACCGTCGCGACGGTCACACCATCTGGGGCAAGTACTCAATCATGAACGCGGACGTCGCGTGTAGCCCTGCTCTGGGAGAAGCCGGTGGTGCTCCCTTATGTCAGGGCAATATCGGTGATGGCGTGTTGCGGACGCAAGTCGCAACGCTCGGCCACACGATGACATTCTCGCCCACCTTCCTTTGGGACGCAGCGCTCGGCTGGACGCGCCAGGGCCAAGCCGTCACGGGCTTCCGTTATGGCGACTTTTACGGCCTCAAGACTCTCGGGATCCCCGGCACGAACGGCAACGGCACCGATATTCGCGAGAGTGGCGTACCTGTCTTCGAAATCCCCGGTTACACGCGTCTGGGTAGCGATACCGACACGCGCCCCTTCTTCCAGCACGACAGCTCCTTCACGATGCAGCAGAATTTCTCGTGGAACCGCCCGCGCCACGACTTGCGTTTCGGTTTCGAGGCTGTCCGCCATCACCTCAACCATTACTCGCCGGACGGCGGCGGCGGCGGCGGACCGACAGGGATGTTCATCTTTTCCCAATCCATCACCGGGCTTCGCGCGGGTCCTGCTCTCACGCAGTACAACTCCTATGCGACTTTCCTTCTCGGCCTCCCTGAGGAGATGCGCAAGACCATCCAAATCGAGAAGATGAGCGCCTACAATTACCAGCTTGCCTGGTACCTCCGGGACCGCTGGAGCGTTACGCAGAAACTGACTTTGTCGCTCGGCCTCCGCTACGAGTTGTTCCCTCTGCAAACACGCTCCGGACGCGGCGGTCTCGAGGGCTACGATCCCAACACCAACCTGGTCTCGCTCGGCGGCATCGCCGGCATTCCGCGCGGTCTCGGCATCTCGACGAGCAAGAAGCTGTTTGCTCCGCGTGCCGGTTTCGCTTACCGGCTGAATCAGACGACGGTCATCCGGTCGGGCTACGGCATCGCTTACAACCCAATGCCGCTGGCGCGCCCGCTCCGCGGCTTCTTCCCGCTCACCTATTCCAATCGATTCAACTCGCCCAATCCCTTCACTCCGTTTCGTCCCATCGAGCAAGGTATTCCGGACATCGTCGCGCTCGATCTCAGTCCGGGGCGAGTGCCCCTTCCTCCAACTGCGTTGATGCGATTCATTGCCGGAGACAGTCTGAACCGCGGCTACGTCCAATCGTGGAATTTTACCGTCGAGCGCCAACTTCCTGGTCAGGCCATCGCTTCGGTTGCGTACGTAGGCACGCAAACTACGCGTAGCCTCGCCGATCTCGATATCAATGCCGCGGCGCCTGGTACCGGAACAGCCGGACGTCCGCTGTTCGCGCGTTTCCAGCGGTCGGTCGAGACCTGGGCCTGGAACGGCTACCTCAGCGCCAACTACCATGCTTTACAAGTCGCGGTGAACCGCCGGGCCGCGGACGGCCTTTTGATCAAAGGCGCCTACACATATTCGAAAGCCATTAACTGGACGGATGAGGACGGATGGGCCGGCGTGAGCTTCAACTATATCCCTCACTTTCCTCGAAATCGCGCCAAGGCCGGCTACGATATTCCGCACATGTTTCAGGTCGGCTTTGTCTACGAGTTGCCAGCGGGGAAAGGCAAGAAGTATGCGAGCTCCGGGGCGGCCAAGTGGATCCTCGGCGGTTGGCAGATCAACGGCGTTTTTGCATCCTATCAGGGACGCCCGTTCACCGTCGCAGCCAATGCCGCGGGACTGAACGCTCCGGGAAGTTCTCAAACCGCCGACCAGGTTAAGGAGGATGTCGAGAAAACCGGCGGCGTCGGCGCCGGTCAGTTCTTCTTCGATCGCTCCGCATTCGCCGCCGTGAACCAGCCGCGGTTCGGCACGTCCGGCCGGAATATTCTGCGAGGTCCTGGCGCCGTCAACGTAGACCTCGGCGTCTTCCGTAAGTTCACGCTGACCGAGCGGTTCACACTCGAGTTTCGCTCCGAAGCGCATAACTTTTCCAATACGCCGCACTTTACCAATCCCGGCAATAACGTAAACACCGGGACATTCATGCAGGTTCTTGGCGCCACCGAAGATCAGCGGCAGGTTCGCTTCGGCTTGCGGCTGGCGTGGTAGGGGAAGTTGCAAGCCGGGAGGCTTGCGCCACACATACAATAGATAGCGATGGGGAATCGTCTGAGCCGCCGCGCGCTCCTCCGGCAAACCGGGTGCGGGTTCGGACTGCTTGGACTTCAGAGCCTTCTCAGCGCCTCGCCTCTACTACCCAGGGAACCGCATTTCACGCCACGGGTGAAACGGGTGATCTTTCTGTTCATGCATGGCGGCCCTTCCCATCTGGACACCTTCGACCCCAAGCCGCGGTTGTATGCCGATAACGGCAAGCCGGTTCCGTTCAAGCGCGGCCTGACTTTTGGCGAAGGGTCCGTGAACGGATTGATGAAGCCGTTATGGGAGTTCCAGCAACACGGCCAAAGCGCGATTCCAGTGAGCTCGTTGTTTCCGAATGTGGCAAAGTGCGCGGATGATCTGTGTGTGATCCGTTCGATGGTGGGCGATGGCGTGGACCATGGCGCGGCTCTGCTGCAACTGCATACGGGCGTTTTTTCATTCAAGCGGCCGTCCCTTGGTGCGTGGCTGCTCTACGGGCTGGGAACGGAAAATCAGAATCTACCTGGATTCGTGACGATCAAGCCGTCGCTCGGACATGGCGGGCAGAACAACTGGTCCAACAGCTTTCTTCCGGGCGAGTTTCAGGGGACGGCGCTCGGCAATTCCGCGATGAAGGTGGAGGAGATCGCCAATCACCCAGTCCCATACTTGGGGAAGGCAGCGCCCACCGATGAGCAGTGGTACGAGCTCGAGCTGCTCCGGAAGATCAATCGGACCCATGTGGAACGCAACGATCATGATCCGGAGCTGGAAGCGCGCATCCAGGCATTCGAGCTCGCATTTCGGATGCAGGCGCAGGCGCCACAGGCGTTCGAGGTCGAAAAGGAATCGGATGCCACCAAGCGGCTCTATGGCTACGACAACCCGGTGACTCGTGACTTCGCCTGGCAATGCATGCTTGCGCGAAGGTTGTGTGAGCGCGGCGTACGCGTAGTGCAATGCTGGCATAGCTACAAGTGGGATCAACATTCCGAGCTACTCAAGCTGCATACTCAGAACGCGGCGGAAGTGGATCAGCCGATTGGTGGGCTGCTCACGGATCTGAAGGGTCGCGGGCTATTGAGCGACACGCTCGTCATTTGGGGCGGCGAATTTGGCCGGACTCCATGGGCGCAGAATGAGGATGGCCGCGATCACAATCCCTACGGCTACACCATCTGGATGGCAGGCGCCGGCATAAAGAGAGGATTCATCTACGGCGCCACGGATGATTTTGGCTATCATGCTGTCGAGAATCGGATGCATCTGCACGATCTGCACGCGACGGTGTTGCACCTGATGGGACTCGACCATCTCAAGCTGACTTACCCGTTCGGAGGCCGCCAGTTCCGGCTGACCGACGTGGCCGGATCGGTGCACCACGAGATTTTCTCCTGATGAAACGACTGTTGCTGCTCTCTGTCGTCGTGGGTTCCGCGCAGATGCCGGAGGGGGTGGAGTTTTTCGAGTCGAAGGTACGGCCGCTGCTTGCCGCCAAGTGCACAACCTGTCACAACACTAAGATGCCAATGGCGGGGCTGAATCTGAGTAGCGCGGAATCTTTTCGCGACGTGACGCACAATGGCACGCGGTTACTGGCGGCCGTCACCTATGAGGAGAAGGTGAAGATGCCGCCGACGGGGAAGCTGGCCGAAGAGGAGATCGCATTGTTGCGGCGCTGGGTGGAGATGGGTGCGCCATTTCCAGGCGATTCACCTAAGGCAGAGAAAGCCTGGAAATCCAAGCAGGATCACTGGTCGTTTCAGCCGGTCCGAAGCGTCGAGCTGGCGAAGGCGCGGGGCACTGCGTGGGTTCGTAAACCAGTGGATCGTTTCGTCCTAGCGCGCCTGGAAGCGCAAGGAATCCAGCCTGCGGAGCCCGCGTCGAAGCTTACCTTGCTACGCAGGGTGACATACGATTTGACCGGGTTGCCGCCAACTCCCTCCGAAGTAGAGGCGTACGCCGCCGACAAGGCGCCGGATGCCTACGATAAAGTCGTCGAGCGTTTGCTTGCGTCGCCGCGCTACGGCGAGAAGTGGGGCCGTCATTGGCTGGACGTCGCCCGCTACGCCGACTCGACGGGCATGGATGAAGATCACGTATATCCGCACGCGTGGCGTTATCGTGACTATGTTGTGGATGCGTTCAACAAAGACAAACCCTACAACCAGTTCGTAATCGAGCAGATAGCCGGTGACCTGCTGCCTCCTCCCGCTCCTGGCAAAGTGAATACCGAGGCTCTGATTGCCACAGGGTTTCTTGCGCTTGGACCAAAGCCGCTGGCCCAGCAGGATCGCACCAAGATGATCTACGACGTGATCGATGAACAGATCGATGTGACGTCGAAGGCGTTTCTTGGCCTGTCGGTGGCGTGCGCGAGATGCCACGATCACAAGTTCGATCCGATTCTTACACGGGACTATTATGGTTTGGCTGCGATTTACGCCAACACCAGGAACTTCCGCGATTTGGGTCGTCCCGGTTCAGTGTCCTACATCTACTACGGGCCACTCGATCTGGCTGCCAACGAAAAGTACCAGCAGCATCGCCAACGCATGTATCGCAAGCGGATCGAGATGGAGGAGGCGCACTACCGCGATCTGGCGGCTCACCACGAGGGCCTTTCCTCCCGTATTGCGGATTACTTTTTGGCTGCATGGCAGATACACAAGCAAAGCCGGTCCGCGGACCAGGTAGCTATGGCATTCACACTCGAACGGGAGACGTTGGAAAAGCTGGTGAAGGTATTGTCCGCACCGGATCAAACCGAGTGGAAAGAGTGGAGAGAGGCGAACGCTGGCCGGATCGCCGAAGTCGCGGCCAACTACGCCGCTGGTTTTCAGAAGTCAGCCAAGAAGTGGGAGGCAAGGCTCGGGTCCTGGCGAACGAGATTCAAGACTGAGTTCGAACGAGATCGGGCACTGCCCGACCGTCCGAAGTGGAACAAGGAAGACGGCTCGGCTTATGGGCTGCTGGCTCTTGATGGCGGCCCCTTTCAGGTGCCGGCGACGGCACAGGTTGCGGCGTTGCGCGTCGAGTGGAAAAAACTCGAAGAAACGTTGCCGCCGGAGCCGGAGATGGCCAGCGCCGTTTGCGACGGTCCAGAAGTGAAGCAACACATCTTCGTGCGTGGCGATCATCATTCTCTAGGTGAGCCGGTCGGGAGAAGTCTGCCGCTCGTGTTGGCGGGCAACCGGCAGCGGGAAATGGCGGGCGGGAGCGGGCGTCTCGATCTGGCGCGCTGGCTGGCATCACCAGCGAATCCGCTGACCGCGCGTGTGATGGTAAACCGCATCTGGCAGTGGCACTTTGGCGAAGGGATTGTGCGCACGCCGAACAACTGGGGCGCGACAGGCGAGAAGCCGACGCATCCGGAGCTGCTCGATTGGCTGGCAGGGAGGTTCATCGAATCCGGTTGGTCGATTAAGGCAATGCATCGTGAGATTGTGCTCTCGAGCGCTTATCGCATGAGTACACAAGCGACGGCCGAGGCAAGGGCGAAGGATCCAGCCAACCGGTTATTTTCACGGTTTGCGATGCGGCGGTTGCAGGTGGAAGAGATTCGCGACAGCCTGCTCGCGTTTGACCGGTCGCTCGATGCGACGTTCGGCGGCACGTTGCTTTCGGGGAAGTCCAAGGGACGCGCCAATCCCGATGAGAACCGCCGGCGGACGCTGTACACTCCAGTGCGCCGCGGTTCTATCCCGGCGTTGCTGGCCACTTTCGACTACGGCGATGCGACAACCTCGTCGGAAGGCCGCACCCGAACCAACGTCGCTCCCCAGGCGCTGTTCATGATGAACTCTGACTTTGTGAGGGAACGCGCTCAAAACATCGCCAAGGCGCTCGTACAAGAGAGTGGGCCGGATGACACGGGGCGACTGCGCCGGCTCTATCTGACGATACTCGGGCGCGAGCCGGAGGCGGGAGAGGCCGATCAGGCGTTTACGTTCTTGGGGGGAGTGGAAGAGAAGACTGAGGCGTGGGTCTCCTTGTGTAGAGTGCTCGTTTCATCCAATGAGTTTGTGTTCCTGAATTAGGATCGGAAGCATGGCATAGACGATCCAGGCAGTTATCGGGTTGCGGAAGTCGAAATATCTTGACTCGGGAGTTAAGTCCAGAGTGTATCCTAAGGTTCAGCGAGGACTTCCGTGGCGAGAAACTTTCAGATCGGCGTCGCGACTGCACACACCGGCCTCAGCGTCGACGCGATTCGGTTTTATGAGCGCCAAGGGCTGGTGAAGTCGCCACTTCGGTCCGAGGGAGGCTTTCGTCTTTTTCGAGCGGAAGACGTCAAAGACCTTCAGTTCATTCGAAGCGCGCAGGAACTTGGCTTTTCTCTGGACGAGATCCGGGACTTGTTGCTCCTGCGGAACGGAGCACCGAAGCCTTGCGCACACGTGGAGCAGCTTATTGGAGAGGAAACTCGCTTCCGTGCAGGCTAAGATCATCGTCTTGAAGGCGCTCGAAGCTGAGCTCAACATGGCCCTGGGCGAATGCAGGAATGCCCTGCGTATAAGACGATCGGCGGATGGACCTGACTGCCCGGTTCTGGAACAGATCGCTAAGCGGAGTCGAAAGAGGTGAGGATCGAGTTGCTCTACATTCCGGACTGCCCCAACTACGCCCTGGCTGTCCAAACTGTCAGAGAGGCGCTGCGCGAACGGGGACTGCCGGAAGAAATCGTCGAAATCGAGGTGTCCGATCCGGCCCAGGCAATCGCACTTTGTTTTCCTGGGTCTCCGACGATCCGCATTAATGGCCAAGACATCGAGCCGGGAATGACCGAATGCGGTCACCATGGCGTGGCTTGCCGTACCTATCTGCTGGAAGGAAAGCGACAAGGGATTCCCCAGCGCGAGCGGATTAGCCAGGCTATCCTCGCGCGACCCAGCGTGTCGTCAAAACTGGCCCTACAGTATTCCCTCAAGTCGTCGCCGGCTTTCTCGCCGACCGGCTGCCATAGGTAACGTCATGACAACTCGCCGAAGTGTACTCTTCTTCTTCATCCCTGCTGTAATCCTGGTTCTTGGAATTGCGTATTATTTTGGTGGGCACAAAACCCCTGCGAATCAGCCCCCGCTCTCAGATCTGAACAGCCAATCGATCGCGGCATTCCGAGAGCAATTTAATCGCGACTCCGACAAAGTTCGTGTCATCCTCTTGCTCTCCCCAACTTGATCGACGTGCCTACGGGGGGCCTCCGTAGTAGAGGAGATCTTGACACAACACCCAAACGCGAGAGTCCAGGTCTTCGGAATCTGGGAGCCGATCTTGGTGACGGACTGGTGGGGACCGACGAGCGCTGTACTCGGCCGACTCTCGGACAAGCGCGTGACTCAGTTTTGGGACAAGGATCACGTCCTCGCCAAGCGATTAGCCCAGGATGCTCGCGATCCGCAACCGAAGCCCAACTGCTGCGATCGTGGCGGATATCTATGGGATCTTGCCGCCGTCTATCCCAAAGGCGCACTGTGGGGCGCGACGCTTCCGCCTGCGATTGTATTCGATGGCCCGGTGGTCGAGGTGAAGGATCGAATTGTTGAGACGTTAGCGCCGCGATGATCGTGTTACTGCTCTGTGAGCACCATATAGTGCTCAATCACCTTGCGCACGTAGCTTTGCGTTTCCTGGTAAGGCGGGACATCGCGGAACCGCTCAACCGCTCCGGGACCCGCGTTGTAGGCCGCCAGAGCCATTGCGACCTGCTCGGGGTGCTCCTGATACCTGAGTAACAGGTCGCGGAGATAACGCACGCCGCCATCAATATTCTGTTTCTTATCGTGCGGATTGGCGCCAAGATAGGCCGCCGTCGCTCGAGTGAGCTGCATCACGCCGATCGCACCGGTCGGAGAAATTGCCGACTGCTGGTTGCGGGATTCGGCATGGGCCACCGCGGCCACTAGCTCCGGCGGGATCCCGTGCTTGCCGGCGGCGTCATGCAGCATCCGCTCTGTCGTGCCGGGCGGCGGGGGCTCCTTCGGCGGAGGAATGGGCTTGGCGGGTGGCGGGGGTGGCGGATTCAGAGGCTCAAACCGCTCGACTTCGGCAGCGGGGACGTGTTCGAATCCATGCTGGCTATAGAGCCAGATGTTGTCGCCTTCGCGTTCATAGCGATCTACTAACAGCTTCACGCCGTTCTTTAAAACGACATACTCGGACGCCTGAAGGAGGGGACAGAGAACCGCCATCGCAGCAATGAGCCAGGTGGACACAGGGATTTCTCTCCCAAGTCCATCGGCGGAGCGCGTCCGGCCGTATGCCAGGCCTTTACCCGAGGGGGCTACCTAAACGAACCGAATCAGCCCCCAGAGCAGCAGCACATGACAACCCCAGATGACTACCGCGAAAGGCAACTGAAACCGGACCACCCCAAACGGGTCGCGCATGTTGAGCAGCGCCACCGGCACCACATTGAAATTCGCTGCCATGATCGTCACCAGCGTACCGCTCGCCCCGGTGGTTAGCGTCATGATACCTGCCATCGCCGCATCCACGCCGAAAGGCTTCACAATGAGCGGCACCAACACGCCCGAAGCGATCACGGGAAAGGCCGCAAACGAATTTCCCATCACAATGGTGAACAGCGTCATGCCTGCAGAGTTCGCCAGCACTAGTAAAAACAGGCTGTTTTCCGGAACCGCATAGCGGATGCCCGAGGCAATCAAGTCGCCCACCTTAGCCGCCGTAAACACCACGCCCAATGATGCGAGTAACTGGGGCAGAATGTTCACCGCGCCCATCGCTTCATTGAGGCGATGTCCTTCCTCCATCATCACCTGAATAGTGCTCCGCGTGAGCACCAGACCCGCCGCCATCGCCAGGACCGCACCGATGCCGAGACCGATCAAGGCCCCGCGGTTTGCATCCAGCTTCATCAGCCGAAAGACCACTGCCGTGCCAAATGTGACCGCCGGGATCATGAGGACCGGGACGAAGATCCTGTAGCCCAAGCCAAGCGGCTTCGACCCGATTTCCGCGGACCGTCCGCCGAGCGATCGCCCGCCAACCTGGCCTGCACCATCCATCGCCACCATCGCCAGTACCAGCAATCCTGTCACCCAATGCGGAAGGACACTGCCAAACGCAAAGATTGCCCCCAAGACAAACCAGAAGCCTGCGCTCCCCATCCGATGCGGATTGTCCCTATCGCGAAACGAAAGCCACGCAAAAACCCACAACACCAAGCCAGTAAGACCAAACACACCCTCAAGGCCGTTCACTTTGCGTCCTCGCCCTGCAGCCGCCGGTCCAACAAATGGAACTGAATAGCTCCCAGAACCACAGACAGCGCCGCAATCGGAGTCGCATAAAACACCAGACTCCAAACCGAGACGGGACTGCCGAGCCCGGTAAGCACCCCATAAACCAACAGCACCCCTGGTTGCACCGGTGAGAGATTCTGACCGTAGAAATTGCCGTAATTCTCGCTGGCGCTATTGGCTGCTTTGATCCGCTCCAGTTCTCCGGCGGAGACCGCGGGCAAGGCGCCGGCCGACATGGGAAAGATCAGCGGCCGCACAAAAATCGGATGCCCGTTCAACCGGATTCCCATCATCCCGTGCAGCACCCGAAAAAGCTGATAAACGATCAGCAGCCGACCCACCGTGGCCGCGCGAAACTTGAGGATCAGCTTCGCCGACTGCTCCTGCAACCCGTATCGCTCCGCCAGTCCTATCGCCGGCAGCGTGATCAGAAACAGCGTCATTAGCCGGTTATCGGCGAACCCGCGCCCCAGCATATCGACGACGCCCTCCTGGCCGGCTCGCGAGAATAGTGGCAGTCCAGAAACCAGGCCCGTCGCCAGTGCCGCCGCCGCCACCACTAGAGTCGTGCGCAGTTTCAACGCCAACCCCGCAACAATGATCACAACTCCGATCAACTTGGTCCATTCCGGCATAAGCGATTATGGTACCCGATAGTTTCGGGGTTCTGATCACTGCTGCTACCATCAGTCTGATGCTACGGCGCTCATTCCTGATGGGAGCAAGCGCTTCGGCGACCTCCGCTTCTCAATTTCAGATCGCCACCTTCCAGGCCGATATCACACCGCCCATCGGCTCACCGTTGTTCACCGGCCCCGCCCGCTCGATCGTCGATCCGTTGGAGGTCCGTGGGATCGCCCTGTCAGACGCTGGCCAATCCTTCGTCATCGCCGCCGTGGACTGGTGCGAAATCCGCAACAACTCCTACGACCTTTGGCGAAGCACACTCGCTGAAGCGGCTGGTACGACTCGCGAGCGCGTACTGTTGAGCTGCGTCCATCAGCATGATGCGCCTTACACCGATGTGGGAGCACAGCACATGCTCGACGAGGTGAAAGCGCCCGACAAGCTCTGCGACGCGGCCTTCGAGCGCAACGTGGTCCAAAGGGTCGCGGGAGCTGTACGAGCCGCCGCCAAACGAACCCAAACTGTCACCCATATCGGCGCCACCGAAGCGCGTGTTGAGCAAGTGGCTTCGAACCGCCGTTATGTTCTCGCCGACGGCAAAGTCTCTTTCGGGCGCACCAGCGCCACCCGCGACCCTGCCATCCGCGAAATGCCCGAAGGCCTCATCGATCCGATGCTGAAAACCATCAGCTTTTTTAATGGATCCAAACCGATCGCCGTGCTCAACTGCTACTCCACCCATCCTATGAGCTACTACGGCCAGGGAAACGTCTCGGCCGATTTCGTCGGTATGGCCCGCCGCCGGATGCAAGCGGAAACGCCCGGCGTGTTTCAGATCTACTTTTCTGGAGCGAGTGGCGATATCATGGCCGGTCGTTACAATGACGGCAGTCCCGGCAACCGCCCCGTTCTCGCAGGACGCCTTCATAAGGCGATGTCGGATGGCTGGAGGGCAACCAAGCCAACGCCGCTGAACTCCATCGGATTTCGCAACGCCCGCCTCAACTTCCTGCCCCGCCGCACGAAAGGCTTTACAGTGGCCGAGATGTACGAAGTACTCGAAGACCCGAAGGCTCCACGCCGCGCCAGGCTCGACGCGGCGTTGGGTCTCAGTTGGAACAAGCGCCTCGATCGCAAGGTGTCTATTGACGTGCCTGCCCTCCATTTCAAATCGGTTTCGATCGTCCTGGTGCCCGCCGAAGCTTTCGTTCAATATCAACTGTGGGCCCAGCAAATGAGGCCCAAGTCACTTATGATGACGCTCGGTTTCGGCGAGTGCGCTCCCGGCTACATCCCGACAAACGCGGCCGTCTCCGAGGGCTACGACGGCCACTACAGTTGGGTAGATTTCAGCCACTGTGAAGAGGCATTTCGCGCAGCCCTTCAGCACGCGCTTGCCTCTGATTAAGCACTATTTTTAGAGAAACTTTGTGGGGCAGCTTTTAAAGCTGCGGCCGATTTTAAATCGGCCTTCGGCATCGCTGACGAGCGGGGGCGGCGGTTACAAACCCGCCGCACAGGATGCCATCCTGCCCCACAATCGCGGGACCTCAGTTCTGCTTGGATAAAATAGGATCTGTGGAAGTATGCGAATCTTAGCGCTAGCTGTGTGTCTGACGGCGGCGGCCGCGGAGCGGACAGTCGAGTTCAACCGCGACGTGCGGCCGATCCTTTCCGATAGATGCTTTCTGTGCCATGGTCCGGACGCGAAGAACAAGAACATCCCGCTACGGCTGGACGTGGAGGCCGAGGCTAAGAAGAGGGTGATCACTCCGGGCAAACCGGAACAGAGTCTTCTCATCCAGCGCGTAACGGCGGAGAAGACGGCGATGAAAATGCCTCCGATACACACGGGGTTGAAGCTGAGCGAAACGGAAGTCGAGACGCTGCGCCTGTGGATTGCGCAGGGAGCAAGGTGGCAGAAGCACTGGTCGCTGATTCCACCATCGCGTCCCGTGTCGCCGGACGTTCGATCGAGGGGCTGGGTTCGTAATCCCATTGACCGGTTTGTTCTGGCGCGACTGGAGCGGGAGGGGTTGAAACCATCGCCCGAAGCATCCAAGGAGACCTTGCTGCGGCGGGTTTCGCTCGATCTCACTGGGATCCCGCCCACTGTCGCGGAAATCGACGCATTCCTTGCGGACGGTTCGGCGGGTGCGTACGAGACGGCCGTGGATCGGCTGTTGGGGTCGCCTCGCTACGGCGAGCGAATGGCGATCCGGTGGCTGGACGCCGCCCGCTATGCGGACACGAACGGTTACCAGTTTGACGGCGAGCGCGTCATGTGGCGCTGGCGGGACTGGGTGATCGAGGCGTTCAATCGGAACCTGCCCTTCAACCAGTTCACAGTCGAGCAGATCGCGGGCGACCTCGTACCGAACGCGACTCTCGATCAGAAAATCGCGACGGGATTCAATCGCAACCATCGCGGCAACACCGAAGACGGAATCGTGCCGGAAGAGTACGCGGTGGAGTACGTTGTGGATCGTCTCGAGACTACATCGACGGTGTTTCTAGGGCTGACGCTTGGGTGTACCCGCTGCCACAATCACAAGTACGACCCGTTCACCCAGAAAGAGTTCTATCAACTGTTCGCTTACTTCAATAATGTTCCCGAGTTCGGCCGTGCAATGAAGTACGGCAACTCACCACCGCTGATTCCGGCTCCGACAAAAGAGCAGCAGCAGGAGTTGGCCTCCATTGAAGCGAAGATTCGCGAGCAGGAGCAGCGCCTAGATCGAGATAGAGGCAGGATCGACGCCGCGCAAAAACAGTGGGAATGGCAGGCGGCCGGATGGGAGCGATATTGGTGGCCCGAGTCGGCGCTCGAGCAGTGGATTCCATTCGAACCGGCGGGCTATACGGCTCCAGAACGGTTGGGAATGGCCGGTAAGTTCGATGGGAATCGCATGTCCGAGTTTGCGGGAGCGGCGGCGTTTGATATCGACGACCGGTTCAGCTTGTCGGCCTGGGTCTTTGGGGAGGAGATTCCGGAAGGCGCCGTGATGACTCGCATGGCGGATCAGCCGAAAGGCAAAGGTTTTGGCGTATACATCGAGGGCGGACGCGTGCATGTGCACATTACCAGCAACTTTGCGGATGACGCCATTCGGATGGAGACGGAGCCGTTGATCCAGGCGAAGCGATGGCATCAGGTCACAATGACGTACGACGGATCGGTGCAGGCGGCTGGTGTGAAAGTATATGTCGACGGCAAGCCTGTCGAAACCAAAGTGCTACTCGATACCCTCTATCGGCCATTTCGCAACGCTGGCCGCGTGTATCGAGAGACCTTTCGCGTAGGCGGCGGTGGCGCGAGGAAGTTCAAAGGATGGATCGATGATGTGCTGGTGTACTCGCGCGTACTCGATCCGGCCGAGGTGGAAGTGATCAGTCTCGGCCGCTCTGTCGCGGAAATCGTGAGGAAGCCTGCAGCGGATCGCGGCGTTGTCGAGCAGCGCATGCTCGACTGGTTCTACCGCGAAAACGAAGACCCCTGGCGCCGGCTTCTGGATTTGCGGCTGGAAAAAGACAAGCTCGAACGGACCTTCCCAACGACGATGGTGATGGCTGAGAGCCCGGTCAAGAAGGACACGCACTTCCTGATTCGCGGCGCCTATGACAAGAAGGGAGACAAGGTTGAGCCAGGCGTGCCAGGCGAACTGCCTCAATTCCCCGCCGGCGTGCCGAACGACCGGCTTGGATTCGCCCGCTGGCTCGTGGATCCAGCGCATCCGCTCACCGCTCGTGTAGCGGTGAACCGGTTCTGGCAGATGTATTTCGGCACGGGCCTGGTGAAGACTACCGAGGATTTCGGCACGCAGGGCGAATGGCCTTCGCATCCTGAGCTGCTCGACTGGCTTGCGACGGAGTTCGTACGCACAACTTGGGACGTGAAGGCGATGCAGAAGCTGATCGTAACGAGCGCGGCGTATCGCCAGTCTTCGAAGGGCGGGCCCGAGGTGATGCAGCGTGATCCTGACAATCGCCTGCTGGCGCGCGGTCCCAGGCACCGCCTGCCTGCCGAGATGATTCGGGATCAGGCTTTGCACGTGGCCGGCCTTTTACAGGAGAAGCTCGGCGGGCCTTCCGTGAAGCCATATCAGCCGGCGGGTTTATGGAACGATCTGGCCATGCAGGACATGTACTACGTCCAGAGCAAGGGGCCGGATCTATACCGGCGAAGTCTGTATACATTTTGGAAAAGAACGATTGCACCGCCGATGATGATGACTTTTGATGCGGCCAATCGCGAAGCGTGCGTAGTTCGCGACAGCCGCACGAACACGCCGCTGCAGGCGTTGAACCTGATGAATGACGTTACGTTCCTCGAGGCCGCCCGGTTTGTGGGGCAACGGATGATGAAAGAGGGCGGCAACGCGGTGGAAGATCGATTGCGGTACGGGTTCCGGCTAGTGACGGGACGGCGGCCGTTGGCAGCAGAAGTCGAGGTGCTGCGGTCAAGCTTGCAATATCATTTGGACTACTTCGCCGATGAGGATCGCGCAAGGAAGTACCTGGATCAGGGCGACTCGAAGGCTGACGCCGCCCTGGCTTCGCGGGAACTCGCTTCCTATGCATCCGTTGCGAGTCTGCTGTTGAATTTGGATGAAGTGGTGAGCAAGGAGTGATGGTCATGGATCCGTTGCGGGAAGGCCGTGCTCTGGTAACGCGGCGCCATTTCTTTGGACGCACTGCGGCGGGAATCGGCACGGCAGCGTTGGGCTCGCTGCTCGGCCAGTCACATCCTGCCTCCCCTATAGCAAAAGCCAAGCGCGTCATTTATCTGTTCCAACATGGTGCGCCGTCCCAACTCGATCTCTACGATTACAAGCCGAAGCTTCGCGCCCAGTTTGGGAAAGAGCTTCCCGATTCGGTGCGCATGGGACAGCGGCTCACCGGGATGACAGCGTATCAAGCCAATTTCCCGACTGCGCCTTCGAAGTTCCAGTTCCATCAGCGCGGACAGTCCGGCATGTGGCTCAGCGAGTTGTTGCCGTATACCGGCCGCATGGCGGACGACATTTGCCTCATCAAGTCGATGCATACGGAGGCGATCAATCATGATCCGGCGGTAACGTTTTTTCAGACTGGATTCCAATTGGCGGGCCGGCCGTCGATCGGATCGTGGATTGCGTATGGGCTGGGATCGGAGAACCAGGATCTGCCGGCGTTCGTGGTGATGGTGTCACAGGGCAAGGGAGGATCGCAAGCGCTGGCGGATCGTCAGTGGGGCAGCGGGTTTCTGCCGACCAAGTATCAGGGCGTGAAGTTTCGCGCAGGAGCCGATCCGGTGTTGTACCTGTCCAATCCCCCCGGATATGAGGGGACTGCGCGCCGTCGCTTTCTGGATGATCTGAACAAGCTGAATGAGCTGAAGCTGGGCGAGTATCAGGATCCTGAGATTGCCACACGAATCGCGCAGTATGAGATGGCTTTCAAGATGCAGTCTTCGGTGCCGGAGCTAACAGATATCCGCGAGGAGCCGGAGTCGACGTTCGAGCTCTATGGACCGGATTCCCGCAAGCCGGGAACGTATGCGGCCAACTGCGTGCTGGCGCGGCGGCTTGCCGAGCGGGGTGTGCGATTCATTCAATTGTTCCATCGAGGATGGGACCAGCACGGGAATCTTCCAAGGGACATCCGGTTACAATGCGAGCAGACGGATCAGGCTTCGGCGGCGCTCCTGACTGATCTCAAGCAGCGCGGGATGCTGGACGAAACGATCGTTGTGTGGGGCGGGGAGTTCGGCCGGACAGTATACTCGCAGGGATCGCTCACCGAGACGGATTATGGACGGGATCATCATCCGCGCTCTTTTTCAATGTGGATCGCGGGTGGAGGCGTCAGAGGTGGCGTGACTTACGGGGAAACCGACGAGTTCAGTTACAACGTCGTAGAGAATCCCGTGGATGTGCATGATTTGCACGCGACCATCCTCCATTGCCTGGGAGTGGATCACACGAAGCTGACGTTTAAGTTCCAGGGGAGGCACTACCGGCTGACCGACGTGCACGGGCGAGTGTTGCGGAGTGTGTTGAGCTGATCCGCCTGTTGCCCCGCTCGGCAACTCACTTCGGGCCGCCGTACTTCGCTTCCCGCCAAAGCTCGTACCGCAGCATTTGGCGCATCTCTTCGTTCAGCCCAAGCAGCCGTACAGTTGCCCGGCCAGCCGGAGTGAGGCCCTGTATCCCAACTCCCGAAGGCATGAGAGTTTCAACCCCCAGCGCAAAATGATCCGCCCATCTGTCCTGTCGAGGATGAAACAGCGGTGCGATCCATCGGGTTTGTGGATCAATACCGGTCAGATTTGGACCCTTCTTCAAGTTGCACTGCCAACGGGCGAGCGCAAGATTATCGAATGTAGACGATCCACCGTGCTGTCGGGCGACAATGTGTTCGATATGAAAAGGACGCCGGAACGCACCTTGCGGGAGGAGACAGTACTCGCAACAATCGCCGGCGCGCAGCCGCACCTGGCTCGCGAGCGCATTCATGCCGGAGGGTGGAGGGCTTGACGGGCTTTTGATTGCCAGTAAGCAAGTAGGTCGCCTACGTTGACGTATGCTTCCAGTTCCGCTTCTTCCTCGTCGGTCAGCGTTCCTTCATTAGCTTTAGTGTTGAGGTCGTCGATGCGAGCGGCATCGTCTTCTGGGAAGTCGAGCGCCAAAATGCCTTCCGCGAGTGGCCTTGTCATCCCACGTGCCGAGAAGTCAAACACGCTTTGCAACACCTTGGCATGGGGCTTGGAATGGAACGTGGAGCGGGCCATCTTGCTCTCAGTTTACTCTGGTTCCGCAAACCGCGGCGGGTGGTACTGTGCTAAATCAAATAGCGCACTACCCGGCGGGTATTGCGGAGTGTGTTGAGCTGAATCGCCGAACCTAAAAGGAAATCCGCGCCCCTATCTGCATTTGCCGTGGCGGCGCGGCGGCCGTGATCAATCCGTACAGCGCATTGTCAATATCACTGCTCGCCGGTTCACGGAAATTCACATGATTGAGGGCGTTGTAGGCCTCGAACCGCAGCTCGAGCTTGACCTTCTCCGTAACTGAAAAATGCCGGAACACCGACAGGTTTGTGTTCGAGTATCCCGGCTCACGGCTCGTGTTCCGCCCGAGGTTACCGATGCCGAGATTCGAAGATGTCCGAAACGGAAACCCGCTCGTTCCGGGCACCATCAACCACTGTCGCGCGGCGCCCTCGAAACTCGGATTCGAAACCTTGCCGCTGAGATTCCCCCGATCCACGACGTCCGGGCGCTGCGTCGACAGTATCAGGTTGGTGTTCGCCTGGCGGATCGTCAGCGGAAGGCCATCCGAGGCCGAGATCAACCCGTTGAGCTGAAAGCCTCCAAGCACGGCAGAGACGACGCGGTTTCCAGCAAACCGGCGACCGCGTCCAAACGGCAACTCGTAGACGGCTCCTAAGGTGAATACGTGTGGCCGGTCGAGACTCGAAATCGCCCGCTCGATCGAAGCATACTGCCACGGAATCTGGAATGAATCACCGAAGTTGGAAGCATTGTCGATGTTCTTCGAAAACGTATAGTTGGCGTCGATGCTCAACCCGGCTCTGAACCGTCTGGTCGCTTTCATCTGCAGCGAGTGATAACTTGCAACGGCGTCATAGTAAACGGCACTGAATCCCGAGTACACCGGAAACGGACGCACATTCTGAATCGGAACGCGATTGAGCACCACCTCCGCCGCCTGCTCCAGTCCCGGATTGTTTGCGCCAATCGTTCGCGAAACTTTCAAGCTCCGGCTGGCTACGTAGCCGATCTCAAGTACAGTATTGAATCCGATGTCCCGCTGCACACCCAGGTTCCACTGGAACGTATATGGCAGCCGGTCCCGCGGTACATACGTCACCGAGGATACCGTCAACGGGCGCAGCGGCGTTGCGGCCGCAAACAGCTCCAAGGGGTCCGGGACCGAAGTCGCTCCCTCCACCTGGAAACCCTGCGTGAACATGAATGGTTGCGCGCGCCCCAAACCCGGATCCGGAAACGACTGCGCCCGCGTCCATCCTGGATACGCCACCCGCTCGCCATTGTTAACCCACAGGTTGGAATGAAACACGGCGAACCCCGTCCGCAGCACTGTCTTGTCATTCCATGAATAGGCTACTCTCAATCGCGGCGAGAAATTCAAGTAGTCGTTGGCGAGATCCAGATTCTGCGATGCGTTCCGCCCGGCTACGAGCAATCGCCCTGTTGCCAGATCGACGCGCGAGTAGACGTTGTTCTTCACGATCTGCTTGGTCTCGAATTCGTAGCGTAGGCCAAGATTCAGAGTGAGCCGTCTGGTTACTTTCCAGTCGTCTTGCAGGAATAGGCCCAGGTTGTAGTTCACCCGGTTTACGGGAATCTGAGGGACAGGATAATCCGCCGTCTTGATCGCGCCCACCAACAGGTCCGCGAGCGCGTTCACGGGATTGTTCCGCCCGGCCACACCGTTGCCCGTGATCTCTCCGGTGAAGTTATAGGTTCCCGCGTTATAGTCGCCAGCCGTGTACCAGAACTGGTTCTGATATAACTGGCCGCCGAACTTCAGTGTATGGCGCCCGCGCAACCACGATGCGATGGCCGACAGGCTTGCGGGCTGATGCACCCAGTCTTGATAGCGGGCATCCCCGAAGGTTCCGTATCCTCCGGATATGTTGATGCGCGGGAGTGTCGTCCCTACCTTACGCTGAATGCCCAGTTCTTTGGTGACATCGAAATTGTCGTACCACGGGTCGATAATCCGGGGATCGCGTTGCGCGCTACCGAGGAACTCCATGGTCAGTTGCGGCGTGAGAATCCGTGTATAGCCCGAAGTGATCCGCCGGATATTGCGAAATCGCGGCCCGATCTCAGAATTCAGCACATTGTCGAAATCCCGCACCAGATCGCGTGGACCTTCGTTGACGTGCGAAAACGTCAGGAAGAACTTGTTCCGTTCGGTCGGATGGTAGTCGACCCGCATCGTGCCGAAGTTCTTGTTGTCGCTCCGGCCGGCCCTCCGCACACAGTTATTGGTCTGAATCCCGAACCTTGGATTCCCAATGCCTTCGACGTTCGGTGTGGGGAACAGCACCATCAGCTTTTGCGCCGCAGGATCCAGCCGGCTGGCAGGAATCACGTTGTTCGGGAACGGCACGTTGGTCCCTGGCTCGAACACGGTGACCGGGAGCCCGCGAAAATTTCCCGAACGGTGAGCCACATCCGGAATCGTGCGCACTTTCGATAGCGGCACCGAGTCACGAATCCCTTCGTAGTTGGCGAAGAAGAACATCTTCTTGTTCATTCCAGGAACCGGCCCGCCGAGCCAGCCTCCGAATTCGTTGCGAATCAGCGTTCCCTTGGGTATGCCGCGCGCATTGTCCTTCCATGTGTTCGCCTAGAGCGCATTGTCGCGGTGGAATTCATATATAAGGCGCCGTGAAAGTTCTGCGTTCCGCTCCGCACCTGAAACGAAATCACGCCCCCGGACGTCCGCCGTACTCAGCCGAGTAAGTGCTCGCCATCACTTTGAATTCCTGAATCGCCTCGATCGACCCAATGCGTTCGGCGATCCCGCCAATATGAGTGGTCGATACCCCGTCGATGACGTATGCGTTCGATCCCTTCCGGCTTCCGTTCAAGCTCATATCGGAGTCCTAGGCGAGGCTCGATGGATCGTCGCCGGCGGCGGACACTCCCGGCGTCAGCGCAAGGAGTGCATATGGTATCTGCCCATTCAGCGGAATCGACTCGATGTCTTTTGCGGTGATCGTCTCGCTGATCTCGGCCGTCTCTTGCTGCAACGGAGTAGTCGCAGCCTGCACGTCGATCACCTGCTGCACATCACCTACTTCGAGCGAAACGTCCAGCCGCATCTTCTGCGCGGTCTCTAGCCGCAACACGGGAACCTGCTTCTTCTTGAATCCCGCAACCTGAAACTCGACGCGGTAAGCTCCAGCAAGCAAGGATGGAAAGGAGTAGACACCTTCGGTGTTGCTATGGCTTCGCACGACGATCCCAGTGTCCTGGCTGGTGATCGTGACCTCGGCGTTCGGCGCCGCCGAACCTGACTGGTCGGTCACAATCCCCGTCAACGTCGCGACATTGGACTGTCCGCAGGCTGCGGCGGCGCGAATGCAATTACAAAGGCGAAACGAAGCATGTGCGGACTCCCGTGCATGCCACTCTATCACGATCAATCGGATCGCACCACTGTGAGCCGGTGGATGCCTCTGAAGCGCGCTCAATCAACAGCACACACGTTAATGTGGGCCGCCGCAACGGTTGAGATACCTGGATGAACAGTAATTCCCCTTCAACACCCAGCCTTCTTCAATGCGCAGTTCCCGGCTGCGCGCTCGGCCCCGGTCCGCGCGTGTCACTTTGCAAATTTAATGGCGTAGAACTTTGCATGCTATTTGGCGTAAGCTCGTGCCATCATCCGAATCACTGGCGGCAACTTCCGTTTGCTCAGTCGTCTGCTCACGCAAATGGAACGGATTCTCGAAATCAACTCGCTTCAAAGAGTGACGAAAGCCGTCGTGGAGGCGGCCAGAGAGAGCTTGGTCATCGGACAGTTCTAAGATCTGATCTATGCTAGGTCTGTTGAGATCCTGCGAAGGATGGAATGCCCATGAACAATGTCAGAAACGCTATCCGTCAGCTCAAGAAGTCGCCAGGGCTGACAACAACGGTGATCAGCATACTGGCGCTCGCCATTGGAGCCAACAGCACGATTTTCAGCGTTGTGGATGCAGTTATACTGCGGCCACTTCCGTATGCTCAGCCGCAAGAGTTGGTGGAGGTTCAGAGGACCAATCGAGGGGTAGTCGAGGCAAGCGCGGTATCCTATCCCGATTTTTTCGATTTGCGGCGGCAGAACCGCACTTTTGCGCATTTGGTTTCCTACCATGACAGGACGTTCACTCTGACAGGCATAGCTCGGGCGGTGCAATTGGATGGGGAGGTGGTTTCCAGGGATTTGCTTTCCATGCTCGGTGTTCGTCCGGAGCTAGGTCGTGGATTCACCGAAGAGGAAGAAAAACGGGGGACTCGCGTAGCGCTCATTAGTCATGGCCTTTGGGAATCACACTTTGCGTCGGACAAGTTGATTTTGGGACGCAGCATCAGTCTCAACGGGACGCCTTACGCAGTCATCGGAGTGATGCCCTCATCGTTCCGTTTTCCCATTGACCAGCCACTGAATAGCGTTTGGACAAGGCTCAGCGTTGATGACGATCCAGCCAATGGTACGTCCTCGGTCGCCAGACGTAATTTGCGGTAGCTCAATGTGATGGGAAGGCTGAAGCCTGGCGTAACCGTGGCGCAGGCGGATCAGGAAATGAAGGTGATCGTCGCGTCGTTAGCTAAGGAGCAACGCGACCCAAACAAAGACCAAATCTCAGCCAGCGTGGAGACCTACCTTGGGGTGATGCTAGGAGATACGCGCACCATGCTTGTCGTCATACTCGGCGCTGTCGTTTTAGTTCTGTTGATTGCATGTGGCAATATCGCAAACCTTCTGCTCGTCCGAGTGCGCGACCGCCAGCGACAAATCGCAATTCTTTCCGCGCTCGGCGCGAGCAGGCGTGAGATCATAGGGCAGTTGCTCGCAGAGAGCTTGACACTCGGTATAGCAGGGGGTCTTGCCGGGCGCGGTTTGGCCTTTTTATGCACACCGGCGGCAATCCGATTAATTCCCAGCGGTATCCCCCGTGCGCTTGACGCCGGGGTGGATTTGAGAGTGGTTGGCTTCGCGTTTCTGATGTCATTGGCCTCGGGGTTGGTCTGTGGAATTTTCCCAACAATAACAGCGCTGCGGACCGACTTGGTCTCGACATTGAAAGCGGGCACGAGCGCCAACATTTCGGTACATACCTGGTTGCGCTCAGCAGTGATCGTAGGCCAGACGGCGCTTGGGATCATGCTGACAGCCGGCGCAGGGCTCCTGATTACCAGCTTTGTGAACCTTACGAATAGAGATAAAGGCTTCAACCCCGACCACCTGTTGACGCTCCTCTTCCAGTTGCCGAACTACCAATACAAAGATAAATATCCGCAGTTTTACCAGCGATATTTCGAGAAGCTGCGCTCGTTACCGGGTGTGGAGTCGGCGGGTGGCTCAAGAGTACTCCCCATGACCGCCGGGAATCTATGATGGGTTTCGAGAACCCGGATCGTCCGGCCGTAGACGGTCGGAAGCCCCGCGCTCAACTGACCCCGGTGTCGACAGGGTACTTCCACACAATGCACGTTCCGCTGCTCAAAGGCCGCGACTTTCGGGACAGTGACGACATGAACTCGACGCAAGTCATGATCGTCAATCAGGCGCTCGTACGGAAGTATTTCGCGGGGGTAGATGTGCTGGGGAAGAAACTGAAGCCAAACGCGGAGAATGGCATGGCCGGTGGGCCGCCATGGAGGGAGGTCATCGGCGTTGTCGGCAACACGCTCCATTCATCAACGCAACGGGAGGCGCTTCCGGCGATGTATCTCCCAACCAGTCAGCTTCCAAACTGGTGCGCCTGTATTCGGTCGTTCGCACATCGCTGGACCCGTCCAGCCTTCGGCCCGCCGTTGAGCAACTGGTCTTCTCTATGGACCGCGATGTGCCGGTGACACAAGTGCGGACAATGCGAGACCTGCTCTCTTTGCAGCTTTCACAGCCGCGGTTTGCCATGATCCTGGTGGGGTCGTTCGCCGTACTGGCGCTCATTTTGACTGCAGTAGGCATGTACGGCGTGATGATGTACTCAGTCGCGCAGCGAACGCGGGAGATTGGCGTCCGTCTGGCCCTCGGAGCGCAGCGAGGCGCGGTATTAAAAATGGTCTTTCGTGATGCGGCGATTCTGCTGTTAACAGGTATTGCAGCGGGTCTTGCGGCGACAGGTGCGTTCGCTTCCGTGCTCAGAACGATGCTCTACGGAACAGACTCGCGCAACCCACAAGTATTGGCTGCGGTTTGCATCGTCGTAGCGCTGTCAGGCTTTCTAGCCACTCTTCTGCCCGCCCTGCGCGCCGCTGCAGTGGAGCCACTGCAGGCGCTCCGTATGGACTAGCATCAAGGGTTTGCACAAAGGTTAGTTTCTGCAATGAAACGGCAATTCCCGTGTTTCTGTGGATATCTGCATTGCGAAAACGTATTGCTTAATGTAAAGTAATGGCAACGATTATTGCAATGGTTATAGGCTACGCCAGAGTCTCAACCAATGATCAGGAGACCGCCACGCAGGTGGCGGCATTGAAGGCGGCTGGATGTGAGCGGATTTATCGCGAGAAGGCCTCAGGGGGACGGTGGGACCGGCCTGAACTCCATCGACTCCTCGATCAACTCCGCAAAGGCGATGTGCTCGTTGTATGGAAGCTCGATCGGCTGTCGCGCTCACTGCGCGATGTCCTGACGATTATGGCACGGCTCGGCGAAGCAGGAGCTGGTTTCCGCAGCCTGACTAAGGCTATTGACACCACAACCCCCGCGGGTCGAATGATGATGCAGATGGTGGGGGCGTTCGCAGAGTTCGAAAGGGCTATGCTCCGGGAAAGAACAAAGGCGGGTTTAGATTCCGCCCGTCGGGAAGGACGCATTGGTGGGCGCCGTCCAAAGCTGTCGCCTCAGCAACAGGCCGAGATCAGGAAGATGGTTTCCAAAGGCCATAAGACGGCAGCCGACGCTGCCCGCCTGTTCAAAGTTCACCCTGCCACCGTCTCACGGCTGATGGCACGAGCTTACGCCAAATAGCATGCAAAGTGACACGCGCGTGGCAGCATGCCGTCTAACACAGCACCGAAAAAAGATGATATCGTCCTTCCAATAGGAGCATGGGATGCGAAACTTGCTTTGGGCTATTGTTCTGATACCCGGATCGCTGTTCGCGCAGGGGCGCTCGTCGATCCTGGGCCTCATCACCGACGAATCCGGCGCCGCCGTTCCTAAGGCCGCCGTCACCATCGTTAATACCGGCACGCAACAGCGCTGGACCACGGAAACCGACGAGACCGGCACTTACACAGTGCCCGCGCTCGAACTGGGGGCCTACGAAGTCACGGCCGAAGCCTCGGGCTTCCGGAAGACAACTGTCCGCGCCATCGCGCTCGAAGTCGATCAGCGCGCTCGCGTGGACATCAAACTCCAGGTAGGCGAAGTGACACAGCAGATCAATGTCGACGCGCAGGCGGTAACGGTCCAGACCGACGATGCCACTATTTCCACGGTGATGGATGCGGCCAAGATTCGAGAATTGCCGCTGCCAGGCAATCGGAATCTCTTTCGACTCGCTTTGCTCGCTCCCGGCATGAGTCGCGGTCCGGCATCGAGCGTCACCACATCCGGGTTCGGTCCTGGTTTTGGCATTGCCGCAATGGGGCAAAAAGTTCACAACAACCAGATTTTGCTTGACGGCGCGGTGCTGAAGACTGCCATTCACGGCTCGGTGCGGATGCGCCCGTCCGTCGAGGCGATCGAGGAATTCCGCGTCGAAGCCGGCTGGTACTCGGCCGAGTACGGCACGCAGTCCGGCGCGCAGATCGTAGCTACGATCAAACCCGGGACGAACGATTTCCACGGCGTGCTGTTCGAGTTTCTCCGCAACGACAAGCTCGATGCCCGCGGATTCTTCGACCCACCGAATTCTAAGAAGGTCCCTCTACGGCGCAACACCTTCGGAGGCGTGGTTAGCGGACCCGTCTGGATTCCCAAACTCTACCACGGTAAGAATCGAACCTTCTTCACCTTCAACGGGGAATTGTTCCGCGAGCGGCGTAGCTCGCAAGGTTTCGGCATCTACCCCACCGATCGCATGCGCCGGGGGGACCTCACTGAACCGTTCTTCCGCCGCTCTGATGGCTCCTTAATCCCCATCCAAGACATCGATGGCGGGACGCTGTTCCCAAACAACCAGATTCCCGCCAGCCGAATTTCGCCGATCGCGCAGAAGTTCTATCCGTTCTGGCCGTCCCCAAATTTCGGACCAGCGGAATTTACTGGGACCAACAACTTTTCCGGAGTTTCCCGCAACGCCGACAACGACGATCAGTACTTCGTCCGCGGCGATCACAATTTCAACGAACGCAACCGCCTGTTCGGCCGCTACGGCATCCAAACCGTCCAGCTCCCGATCTTTCCGATCAATCCCCATCCATTCTTTGTGCAGCGCCGGCCACGCCGCCAGCAGAACGCCACCATGAACTACACGCGCGTTATTTCCCCGACGCTGCTCAATGTCGTGAAGCTGAGTTACAACCGCGACATCTTTAAGGCGGTGGACGATGTCAGCGGAACAAACTTCAATATTCTCCGCGATCTCGGTATCCCTGGTCAGACCAACAATCCCCTTGATACGGGACTTCCTTCGATCGCAATCACTGGGGTGTCCGGTCTTGGCACCACGGACATCAACACCATCTGGGACGAGTCGCGACAGATCTCCGAGCAACTCACGTTCACCCGCGGCAAGCATTCGGTGAAGATGGGTTCGGAGTATACGATGATCCGCCTCGACCGGCGAACCGTATCTTTCGTGAAGGGAGCGTTCAATTTCTCCGGGATCCATGCGGGGGCCATCGCGACAGCCACAGAGCGCGGGCGCCTCGCGTGGGTTGATTTCCTGCTCGATCTGCCCCAGCAGGTCCGCCTTGGCTTCACCGATCAGCTTCCTCCCGGCGCCGACCCCGGGACGTTTCCGCGCACTCGCTTCTGGCGCTGGCACAACTACATTACCGACGACTGGAAGCTCACGGCCAAGCTCACGATGAACGTCGGTGTCCGTTATGAATACAACTCTGCGATCGAGGACATCGGCGGGCAGTCGCGCAATTTCGATTTCACGCGCCAGGATCTTTACCCGGCGGTGCTCACGCGCGGGCCCTTGAACGATCCGAGCAAGACGCTGTTCGCTCCTCGCATCGGCCTCGCCTGGCGTCCGTTCGGGGGCAACTCGACTGTCGTCCGCGCCGGCTACGGCATTTTCTACAACGTCAATATGATGAACATGTTCGTTCCCGCGCTCGCGGCCAATCCACCCAACAATCTCAATATCAATGAGCTCAATGCAGCCGGAGTCGTGCGCATCCGCATGCGCACCGCGGACCAGGCCAAGGCGCTCGCCATTAATGCCGAGATCAATTCCGCTGACACGGAGCGCGGCGTGGGCGACGTACAGCAGTGGAACCTCAACATTCAGCGACTGCTGCCCAAAACGATCCTGCTCGAGATCGGATACGTCGGCTCCAAGTCGGCGCACTTCGATTCGCCTCGCACGGTAAATCCCTTTGTGCAAGGCACGACTCAGCGTATTTATCCGGGATGGGGACCGATTGAGAACATCTCGCTTGATGCGGCCGGCAACTACCACGGCCTTCTGATGAAGGGCGAAAAGCGCATGGCTCGCGGAATCACATTTCTGCAAACCTACACGTGGTCCAAGACGCTGTTCGACTCGTTCGCCTGCTGCGGCGCGCAGCGTCATAACAATCCCTATGCGTGGCGTCTCGAGAAGGGACTGGCTGAAACCGACCAGCGGCATCGCGGAACGACTGCGTTCCTGTGGGAAATGCCTTTCTATAAGGGCAAGCGCGATTTGAAGGCTCAAGTCTTCGGTGGCTGGCAGTTGAACGGCGCTCTGACGCTCGAAACCGGCATGCCGATGCATCCGAGCCAGAGCCTGAAACCCATTGACGATGGTTGTCCACGGTGCAATCACCGCCCTGATCGCATCGCAGACGGCCGCCTGAGTGGCGATCAACGCACGCTGGATCGCTGGTTCGATACCGCCGCGTTCTTGACGGCACGCGGCCATTACGGAACGAGTGGCCGCAACATCCTCTCTGCTCCCGGACTCTCCAGTCTCGACTTCGCCGTATTCAAGAACTTTCCAATCACTGAAGGCAAGGAGATCGAGTTCCGATGGGAGAGCTATAACTTCACCAATACACCTCCGTTCAATCCACCCTCACTCGAGATCAGCACCGGCAACTTCGGCAGGATCACGAGCGCGGGACTTGGCCGGGAGATGCAGTTCGCGCTACGCTTCCAATTCTGAATTATGAGACTCCCTCTTTTCCTAGCCGCCGCCTGGGCAATGGCTCAAGTGCCGCCCACCGATTCGCGCAATACCTACACCCCGAATACTGACACGCATTTCACGATGCCCGAGTACCGCACGCTCGCCGAGTGGGAAGCGCGGAAAAAGCAACTCCGCGAACAAATCCTGTTCACCGCCGGTCTCGATCCGATGCCCGATCGCCCGCGCCCTCGAGCGGAAGTGTTTGGCCGTATCACCAACAACGACTATACGATCGAGAAGGTTCTGCTCGAAACCCGGCCAGGCTACTACCTGGGCGGCAACCTCTATAAGCCGGTAGGCAAAACCGGAAGACTCCCGGCTATCGTTTCACCTCACGGCCATTGGAGCTACGGCCGTATCGAACACTCGTTGCACGGCTCGATCCCGGCCCGGTGCATCAACCTCGCGCGCCAGGGCTACATTGTCTTCGCCTACGATATGGTTGGCTATAACGATACGCTTCAGACGCCGCACTCGTTCGCTGGCAAGACCGAGCAGCTCTGGAACTTCCACCCGCTTGGATTGCAGTTGTGGAACTCGATCCGTGTCGTTGACTGGTTCCTGACGATGGATGATGTCGACCCTGAGAGGATCGGTGCGACCGGAGCATCCGGCGGCGGCACACAGACCTTTCTGCTCACCGCCGTCGACGATCGAGTTAAGTTTGCGGCTCCGGTCAACATGATTTCAGCGATCATGCAAGGCGGCTCCCCCTGCGAGAACGCGCCGGGCCTCCGCGTCGGCGTGTTCAATGTCGAAATCGGTGCGATGATGGCGCCGCGTCCTCTGTTGATGGTCTCAGCCACTGGCGACTGGACCCGCAATACGATGAAGGAAGAATACCCCGCCATCAAAAAGATTTACGAACTCTACGACCGCGGGGCTCAGGTTGAAGCGGTGCAGATCGATGCACCGCACAATTACAACAAGGACAGTCGGGAAGCGGTCTACAAGTTCTTTGCTAAACACATGCTGAAGGCGAGCGATATGACCGCATATACCGAAAAGAGCATCCGCGTCGAGCAACCCCAGAATATGCTCGCCCTTCACGGACGCTCACTCCCCGGGGGATCGCTGACATATGACGGTTTGTTCGCGCAGTGGAGATCATCGTCGGATGCGCAGATGAAGACGGCCTCTGCCGCTGAAAAGCGACGCCTCTTAAAACTGGCGTTAGGCGTCGAATGGGCGGACGACGTGATCCATCAGAATGGCGCCCTCGCACGACCCAAGGTGAAGGACCGGGTGCCCGCCCGCTGGACTCCAGGCAAGGGAAGCCCGATTCTCGCGGTCAATGCTGGCAATGAAACCGGAGGCGGACGGCCCATACTCGCGATCGATGCCTTCCAGACAGGCTCGGCTAAGGCTCCCCGCAACCGCGGCCATCGCCACTTTCTCACTTTCAATCACAGTGACGATCAGGCTCGAGTGCAGGACATCCTCACGGCCCTCCGCTGGCTCGGCACGCAGGCGACAGGAACACCGGAACTCGTCTGCGGCGGGCAAGCGTCCGTATGGTGCCGCTTCGCCGCGGCTGTTGCGCCCGTGAAAGTGAATCTGCGCGATTCCGGTTTCGCATTCGCCGGAACCGACCGCGAGTTTGAAGAACACTTCTTTGTGCCCGGCATCCAGCGTGCCGGCGGTTGGCAGGCGGCGCTGGCGCTAACTTCGCACTGAGACTACACGCAAGCCGGAAGCTTGCTTATTCGAAGTTTGGTTATTAATGACAGCCTAAACAGGTGAATCGCTTGTCGTGACAGACCACGCAAGCGGGCTTGTTCAAATTCGCCCGGCTCGTGGAGTGGATGTCCACGTATGTGGGCGTATGGTCGGCGGGTTTCAGGTGCGGGCCAGGGGTGTGGCACTTTTCGCAACTGAACGGTGGATCGATCTTGGTGTGGCATACCAGACAATCCTGCATGTTGGGAAACAATTCATTCGAGACGGATTCGTTTCCTTCGATCCCTCGGTGACAGGCAGCACAGGCGTTCTTGGTGTTGAGCGTCGGGCGAAGGGTCGGCGGAGGCGGGAGACCTCTCGTAGACAGGTGATACCTCTTGCTGTCCACAGCAGCCGCGATGACAGGGGCTAGATTGCCCATCTTCAGATGAAAAGCGTGGCTAAAGCTTGAAACCAATAGCTTCGCCGGCCGCTTGACCGGCAGGTCTTTCTCATGACATCGGCGGCAGATCTGTTGGGCGGGGAGGTTGTTGTCCTGCGCCTTCGCGCTCGAAGCTATGGTCGAGTGACACGAAATGCAGTCAAGCTTGAGTTGCAGATGGAGCTTGTGGGAAAAGGGCTTGATCTGGGCGAGAGCGAGCCCGCCCAGCATATGGAAAAGGATCAGCCCTTGTAAGAGATGCGCCAAATCTTGTTTCCGCCGTCGTCGGTGACCAACATGGATCCATCCGCCAGAAGGTGAATGCCCACGGGACGACCCCAGACTTCGCGCTTGTCCTCGTGCAGCATCCAGCCGGCGAGGAAATCTTCTGGGTCACCGGCAGGCCTGCCATCTTTGAAGGGAACGTACACTACCGAGTAGCCAACGCGTTTGGAGCGATTCCATGAGCCATGCAAGGCGAGGAAGGCGCCGCCGCGATATTTGGCAGGGAAAGACTTACCGGTGTAGAACTGGAAATCGAGTACGGCAGTATGAGCACCGAGGGAAACATCAGGCTCAACGGTTTTCTTCACCAGATCCGGGGCTTCGCCTCTGCGTCGCGGATCTTCATTCGGCCCGAAATAGGCAAAGGGCCACCCATAGAACTGGCCCTGCTTAACCTCGGTGAGGTAATCTGGCACAAGGTCGTCACCAATCAGGTCGCGCTCCTGAATGGAAGCGTAGAGGCGGTCCGTTCCGGGATACCAACGGATGGACACCGGGTTTCGCAAGCCGGCGGCGAAGATCTCTTGACCGGAGCCATCGGGGTTATAGCGATTGATCGCGGCGCGCTCCTTCGGCTCACCTGAGTCGACGTTGGAACCCGATCCGATGGAGACGTACATCTTTTCACCCTTGCGGTCAAAGATCACCGCACGAGTCCAATGGCCCTTGCCGAAGTCCTTCATCGGAACAACTTCCTGGCCTTCCCCCACCGACATCGCCTTCGCGTCGTATTTGTAGCGCTTCACGGAAGTGGTCTCCGCGATGTAGAGGTAATCCTTCCAGAAAGTCATGCCGAAGGGACGGTCGAGTCCACCGATCAATTTCTTGGGGGCGTCGGCCTTGTTATCTTTGTTCTTGTCCTGAAGGATATAAACGGAACCATTAGGCACCGAGTCGCTCAGCAGTATTTCACCTGAGGGGCCCTGGATCATGTAGCGCGGCTTCTCGAAACCACTGGCAGCATACTCCTCGATGGTAAAGCCAGCCGGGAGTTTCAACTGTGCGCCGTCGGGCCGCGGGATCACCTGTGGGCGGTTGTTGGCCGAAGGCGAATGGTTCGGAGGAGGGAGCTTCTTCTTGGTGGGGCCGACGGCAGCGAACAGAGCGGCAGCGACAGCCAGAACAGCGATGAAAAAGGATTTTCGCATGGAGAACCTCGACACCCGTAGTGTATCAAGAACCTGTCTAGTCCTTCGGAAACGGCCAGACGCGCTCGATCGTCCGCGAAAGCATCCATTCCTTGTCCTTCGCATTCAGAAAGTCCATCTCGTCGCGAACGACGGCAAGGGCTTGGGCATAGGAGCCATGGCGGTTAACGACGGGCCAATCAGTTCCCCACATCAACCGGTCCGGTCCGAAGCCCTGATGCAGCCTCTTGACTTGAGGCCATGTGTCGCGCCAGGGGAAGCCCTCCTTGGACAGGGACCAGGTGTGCGAGATCTTGACGAAAACCTTCGGGAAGGACTTGAGACTGAGCAGTTTGTCTAGTTCCTCCGGCTGGCCGATGGGGGAGTCCGCCATGTGGTCTATTACAACCGTCAGGTCGGGGAACTTTTCGACGAGTCCTCGCACGTCCGGCATGCGTGCAACTGGCGCTAGAACGGTCATGGGGACCCGGAGGTCACGGCATCGCTTCCATAGAGGCGGCATCAATGGGCCTTTGATCCAGTCGCCCGAGGCGTCCCTGCCGGGCGAAATACGGACTCCCTTGAACCCCTGCTGTTCGACGAGCTTGGAGAGATGATCGGGCGCTGCCGGGTCTTCCGGATTGACGCGGGCAACTCCCCGGAAATACTGAGGATACTTCTTGAGGACATCCGCCAGATACGAATTGTCCCAGCGGTAATGGATCACTTGAATGATGACCGTTTTCGAAACGCCGTTCTTACGCATCAGCTCAAGGAGCATCTCCGGTGTGGCGTCTTCGGCTGGCGGAGATTTGGTTTCTTTGGCCCAGGGATAGCGCGTATCTTGTTTCCACACATGGACATGGGGGTCGATGATTCGATAGGCATCGGCCGCTTCTGCACCGGTTGCCAGGAGCGATCCGGTCATGAGAGTTCTCCGCGTCATGCGACTGTTTTATCACAGTCTTCCCAGGATGGGAACTTTTCCCGACAGGTTGGAGTCTAACGGGCTAGAATAGAAGCGAGGGGAACTTGGCTGACTCGACATTCACTTTCGAGTTTCCCGGCTGCGGCTCCACCTGGAACGGGGCCAGAGCCGCTGACGGAATCACGCATGCGGACGCCAACCTCATCGCGGGCCTAAAGGTCGGAGACGACCGGTGTTATGAGGCTTTGATCGCACGCTTTGAGAATCCGGTTTACAACTTGGTCTATCGGCTGATGACCGATCCCGGAGACGCCTGCGATGTTGTGCAGGAAGTATTCCTGAAAGTGTTCCGCAGCATTGGATCCTTTCGCGGCGAAAGCAGTCTGAAAACGTGGATTTACCGGATCGCTGTGAATGAGGCCCACAATCACCGGCGCTGGTTCTTCCGGCGGCGTGGCAACGAAGTAGGTCTCGAAGACGACCCGGGCGACGGGAAGACCTATGAGCAAGTGCTGCACGACGCAGGGCCATCGCCGCTTGAAATCGCTGTGAACCACGAAGCGCAGGCGCTCGTCGAAGAAGCGCTGAAACAGGTGAAGCCGGCATTTCGCGAGGCAGTCGTCTTGCGCGATATAGAAGGAATGAGGTATGAAGAAATCGCCGAGGTTTTGGATCTCTCACTGGGAACGGTGAAATCGAGGATTTTGCGAGGCAGAGAGTCGCTCCGGGAGCATTTGGCCGGACGTCTGAAGTTGGAACCTAGGATGGAACTAGCGGTCCAGGGAGCAAAGTCATGAAGCAGTACAGCAATTCAGCAAGCAACCATGAAGGCATCGGGTTGCAGCGATTGACACCTCCGGATGGTCTGCGCACACGGCTGAGAGTCATGGCGTCGCGGGAGGCGCTTCGCCACAGGCGGCTCCTGAATGCGAGAACTTTTGCCGCTTATTGCTCCGAGCGGTTGGGGCTCATATTGCACAACCTGATGAAGCCGCTGGCGGTGCCCGCTGCGGGCGGAGTTGTGTCGACGATTGTCTTGTTCGCCCTCTTGGCCCCGGCGTTGACCGTGAATCGCAACGTCGCCTCGGATATCCCGACGGGATTGACGACACCGGCGAGTCTGGAATCGTCGTTTTCCTTCCACTTGACTGGGGAGGACGTAGTGGTGGATGTGAACATTGATGAGGGTGGGCGTGTCACAAGCTATTCGATTCCGCGGGGCCAGCACTGGACCCAGAATCCGGCGATGGTAAGGGGGGTCGAAACCACACTCCTGCACACCAAGTTCATTCCGGCGACGATGTTCGGTCAGCCTGCCACGGGGAAGACGCGGATCACCTTGCGGCGCAGCTCGCTCGATGTTCGCGGTTAACATATAGGCGGGAATTGGGCCAGCGCCTCGGACAACATTTTCTACGCAATAGCGGATATTTGGAAAAGATCGCGGAGGCGGCGTGTCCCTCCCGGGCTAAATTAGTAGTCGAGATTGGCGCCGGGCGGGGTGCGCTCACGCGGCGCCTGCTGTGTCGTGCGGACCGTGTGGTCGCCATAGAGTTGGATGGGGTGCTGGCGGATCGCCTGCAACGTGAGTTTCCCGACCTGGCCGTGATCGCAGGGGACGTTCTCGCGCAAGATCTGACGCAATGGGGACGCTGCGTGGTGGTGGGCAACCTGCCGTACTACATCACGTCGCCAGTCGTGGCAAAGGTCCTGGCGATAGGCGGGCTTCTTGAGCGAGCCGTGTTCCTTGTGCAAAGAGAAGTCGCCCAGCGGATCGCGGCCCGCCCGCGATCGCGTGCTTACGGCTATCTGAGCGTCGCGTCGCAATTGCTCGCCGAGACACGCGTGCTGTTCAAAGTGCCGCCCGGCGCATTCTCGCCTCCCCCGAATGTGGAATCGGCCGTGGTGAGTTTAGTGCCCCGTCCTTTGGAAGACTTACCCGAGGATCGGGCAGCGCTGCTCCGCTTTGTGGGTCAGTGTTTTCGGCATAAACGCAAAACGCTGCGGAACAACCTAAGTGAGGTCGCCAACGCGAGTGTCCTAGCTGATCTACCGGGGATGGGACGCCGGGCTGAGGAATTGACGCTCGCCGAATTTCTAGAGCTATGGAATCGTTTGAGTCTGTAACTGCCGATGAAATTGCCTTGTCTAGTGTGAGAGGACCTCGTGGTCAGGTTACGTTAGCACGCTACAAATGGACCGAGCAAGATGAAGTAATTCAAACGGAGGCAACATGTTGGGAAATAAGAATGCGGTCGCAAACATCGCGGTCAGAAATCTAGAAATGGCCGGGAAATTCTATGAAGGCACCCTGGGTCTAAAGCAGGTCGGTGCGGAAGGCGACGAACTGAAAGTTTTCAAGAGCGGCAATTCTACCATCAACGTCTATCGGTCGCGTTATGCCGGGACCAATCAGGCGACGGCCGTGACATGGACTGTCGGCGAGGATGTGGAAGGCGTCGTTCGCGCCCTTAAGGCAAAAGGAGTCGCCTTCGAACACTATGACATGCCGGGCATGACCCGAGAAGGCGATGTCCATTTCGGCGGAGACATGAAGGTCGCCTGGTTCAAGGACCCGGACGGCAACATCCTCAACATCGTTAGTCGATGATCTTCAAGCAAGGGCTTCAAACTGGGTGGCAGGTAGAGAAGGTGTCAAGCGGTACATGTGTATTGTAAAAATGTGACGAATGCGACGAAGCGATGGAGTTGACCGTCGCGCGCTTTCCAATGCAGGCCCAGGCCGAGCTTGTCGACGATCCAGTAGTGCGAGATGGTCTGTCCGATCATACGGGGATCTATCTTTTATCATCCGAATTGCGTGGGCGGCTGTTGGATTCGATCCAGAGAGCGATTTCTTTTTCGGTAAGTTCACTCGCGGCAAGTTTGAGGAGTGTGAGTACAACGCCGGTTTGTTCGGCGGTGAACTGGTAGCCATTGTCACCCAAGAATACATAGGCCGCAAGAAACGCAACTCGTTTGTTGCCATCGACGAACGGATGATTTTTCGCGATCCCAAAGGCATACGCCCCCGGCGAGTCTCGGGATAGACGTTTCGCTTGGGTAATGAAAGCACTGTTTCGGCCGGGCGAGAGCTGATTCAAGCAGGCCCTGATCACGAACACCGGCCGACCCCCCAAAGCGGCTCAACTGCGATTCGTGAATGGCGAGGACTACTTCAAGCTCAACCCAGCGGGGGTTCCGGGCTCATTTAGCCAGCTCGTGGAGGGCGTCACGATAGCGATTCATGCCCTCCTCGGCGAGCTTCAGTTGGCGTTCGAAATCGGGGTTAAAGGGGGTCAGATGGACACCCGTCGGGGATTCAGAGTGCGGATTCCGGTGCAAGTGGGCCACTGATTCCGGTGAGTAGTGGGCCACCATTCCGGTAGGAAGTGGGTCCAGCATTCCGGTGGGATGTGGGCCACTCTTCCGGTACGACCGGAACGGT
>Ga0187893_10002237_pt1 | contig 43160 bp, 30 predicted proteins | sample MA1701074metaG_FD_139574 | JGI IMG/M metagenome (GOLD analysis project Ga0187893, IMG submission 139574) | White microbial mat communities from a basaltic lava cave in the Kipuka Kanohina Cave System on the Island of Hawaii, USA - MA170107-4 metaG ... | reverse complement strand
GCCGCGCCTTGGCGACCCCGACGCGATCCGCCGCAAGCCCCTCCAATATCCAGTGCAGAGAATTCCGCAATTCGAGAACGCGTTTTTACCACGCTCTAAACCCTGGCTAAGGATTCAGGCAAAGGAGCGAATCCAAAACTCAGGGCGTGACTTGAAGACCGCCTGGCTGCATTCTGCTTCACGATCATGACTGGCGAACAATTGGCTCCGCTGCTGGAGCAACTCGGCTGCCCCAAGGGCAAGTCTCTGGAGATGGCCGGTCAACTGGACAAGCGGGCGCGGCAGTTGATGGAGCAACAAGGCCGGAGTTACGGCGAGGCGCTGACGCACTTGATTAACTTGATGAAACAAGGCTGGGCGGCGAAGGAACGCGGGCTTTGAGCGGTAACAATACAACCCGGGGAGTCTTCCGGCACTTCATGATTAAACCGTGGCAGAAACTCAGTTCCAAACCCCTCGGTGATTACCGCATTTTCTCGGTGCGCTCGGACGAAAAGATTTCGCCGCGCACCGGGCAGAAGCACGATTTTTACATCATCGATTGCGTGGACTGGGTAAACGTGGTGGCGCTCACGCGGGAGGAACAATTCGTCATGGTCGAGCAATACCGGCACGGCTCGAACACGGTCGAATTGGAAATCCCCGGCGGCATTATGGACGCCAGCGAAACCTCGCCAGTAGAGACCGCCGTGCGCGAGCTGCGCGAAGAGACAGGTTACGAAGGCGAGAAGGCGCGGCTCTTGGGAAGCGTCTTCGCCAACCCGGCCATTATGAGCAACACCTGCCACACGGTGATTGTGGAGAATTGCGCGCTCAAGCACGCCGTCCAGTTTGACAGTGGCGAAGATTTGATCACACGCCTGGTCGCGGTTGCAGACATCCCGCAGCTTGTCACCGCAGGGAAGATCCGCCATCCGCTGGTGGTGGTGGCTTTGTATTACTTTGATCTCTGGCGGCGAGGCGGGTCGTGATGGAATGCCGGCCTGTTCATCAAGCAGGATCGTGCCGGGTCGGAGACCGGCGCTCCAATTCTTCCGGGCCATCGGCGCGGGAATCCAGCTTCGCAATGGCGGCCATGATCTCGTCGGCGGCCTGCTGGTAGATTTCCTTGAGCCGTGGCTTCGCGCACGTTTTGGCTTCCGTGCGCAGTTTTTGGAAGTCGAGCGGATGGCCATATTTGACCGCCACGCGTTTGAGGCGTGGAATCTTCATGTGGCGCCCGTACGCCTGGAATGTCCCGAACACGCGCACCGGAACTACGGGCGCATTGGATTTGATGATGGTCAGGCCGATGCCGGATTTGGCAGGAAGCAACTGGCCGTCCGACGTGCGGGTGCCTTCGGGAAAGAGCAGAATGACCCCACCGGATAAAAGCCGGTCCAGGATGGCTTTCAACCCCGCGCCACCGCCGCCGTCGCGATCCACCGGCACCACCTTCCAGCTTCGCAGCAGCGTGCCGACAACAGGCGCGTCGAACAGCGTGTTGCGCGCGAGATAATTGACCATTCGGCGCAACCCCGCGCCAATGAGAGGAGGATCGATGAAGCTGGCGTGATTGGCGGCGAGGATGACCGGGCCGTTCTGCGGCACGCGCTCGGAGTGCAGGTAGCGACAGCGGAAACAGACGAGGAAGAGCGCGCGGAAGAAAATCCAGGCGAGTCGGTAACTCCAGTTCATCACCAACGCGGTTTCTGCCGTGCTACCGTCCGCGCGTCTTCACGTTCCTTCAGCCTCTTGCGGATGATGTCGAGAATGTGTCCGCTGGTCTGTTCGGGCGTCTGGCCGGAATTATTCACGATCACCGCGCCCAGCGGAACCATCAGCGGGGCGGCGGCGCGCTGGCTGTCGCGCTCATCGCGAGCGGCGAGGTTCTCCTCCACGCCCTCGGCATGACGGCGCTTGGTACGCTCCTCGAGGTTGGCGTCGAGGTAAAACTTGAAGTCCGTCTCCGGGAAAATGTTCGTGCCGATGTCGCGGCCTTCCATGACGAGATTGCCAAACTGGATGCACTGGCGCTGGGCTTTCTTCATCCACTCGCGCACCTTGGGCACGGCGGCGACGTGCGGCACGGCGGCGCTGGTTTCGTTGGTGCGGATTTCCTTTTCCGGATAATAACCGTCCACGAGCAATTGCGCCTGACGGAGGTCGCCTTCGACGCATTTGAGTTCCGTCTTCCAACGCCGGCACAGGCTGGCCACGGCCTTGTGATCGTTCACATCGACGTTCTTCTTGAGGCAGTACCAGGCCAGGGTGCGATACATCGCGCCGGTATCGACATAGACGTAGCCGAGCGCCCTGGCGACGAGCCTGGCGTTGGTGCTTTTGCCGCTGGCGCTCGTGCCGTCGATGGCGATGACGATGTGCGGCTCCATCGCGTCAGCTTCGGATTTCGCAGGACGTTTTCCGACGGGGCCAAGGTTGATCTTCACGGGAAAAGAGTGGGGAGGTTCGCGGCAAGGCGCAAGAGGGAAGCCGCAGGCCAGCGGGCCGGCAGGCCGGCAGGTGAGCTGGCCCGCTGGCCTGCTGGCCTGCTGGCCTGCTGGCCTGCAAGCCGATTTGCATCAGTCCGCAAACAACTCGTCGTGGGCCAGCTTGTGGCCGGAGGCATCGAGGATGGTTGCGCCGAGGCCGTGCGGGGGCGCGGCGGCGAGTTTCTGGAAGAAGTTCGGAAACGTCTTTTTGACGCACGCGGGATTCTTGATTTTGATGCCCGGAACTTTCAATCCCAGAATGGCAAAACACATGGCCATGCGATGGTCGTTGTAGGTTTCGATCTCCGCGCCGTGAAGCTTTCCCCCCGAGGGAAAGACTGTGAGGGTGTCTCCCTGCTCCAGAACTTCAGCGCCACACCTAGTCAGTTCCACACGCAATGCGGCGACCCGTTCACATTCCTGAACGCGGAGACGGCCCAGTTCGGTGAAATGCAACGTAAGGTTACCGAAAGGAGCCATTACGATCGCTGTCATAATACTGTCACCGAGATCGGTGCGGCGTGAGATCTCGTTTGGGGGTAAGAGGAAGTCCGTGAACTTACCATCGACCTGCCAGCCCGAGTCGGGCCAGTTGACAACCCTGATACTTGAGAAGTGCTGAACTTCCCTCGGTGTGAACTCTCGCCCACCCGGCAGTTTTACCGGAGCGGGCACGAGTTGATGCGTCGGGGCCAATCGAGACGCAGCCCAAAAGTAGCTCCCACTCGAAGCGTCCGGCTCTACCTGGAACTGTCTTTTGTGCGCCGGGAATCTGAAGATCAATGCCTTAGTCATGGCAATGTAAGGCGACTCTTCGGCATTCTCTCCAGTGATTGCAATCTTCCAGCCTCCAACTTTGGCACCCAGTAACAGTGCACTCGCGAACTGCGAGCTATCTTCGATGCTCACTGTGCATTTCGCGCCGGACTTTGGCCCCGCGCCGTGGATGAGCGCGGGCAGTCTGTTATTTGCCGAGTCGAGGCAGTAGCCCAACTGGCGCAACGCCTGAAACAGCGCCGCCTGCGGGCGCTCGTGCATTCGCGGCACGCCGTGCAAGCGATAGACGCCTTCGCCCAAGCAAACCATTGCGGCGAGAAAACGCGCCGCTGTGCCCGCGTTGCCCACGAACAGTTCGAGCGGTTGCTCCACCGTTCCGCCGCGCGGAACCTGGCCGCCTTGGCCGTAAACCGTGATCGTGCGGTTGCAGGTTTCGTTCGGGTCGGGCGCGACGTTGACCATGTAGCCGAGTTCCTGGAGGCACTCGACCATCACTTGGGTGTCCTCGCTCCAAAGCGCGCCTTGCAGAGTAGTCTCGCCCTCGGCCAGCGCGGCCAGCACGAGCGCGCGGTTGGTGATGCTCTTGGAGCCGGGCACGGTGATTTCGGCGCGGACTGGTTTGTCCAGCGGGACGATTTCGATGAGGTCGGGGAGAGACACGGCTGCGATTATCGGGAGGTCAGAGTTGTCGCTTCGCTGTGGGTATTCACTCCGGCGACGGCGACGCCGACGCCTGCGCCCACCACCCGTCGCGCCGTTCCTTCGCCTGGTTGAAGAATTCCTCGATGGCTTTCACGTCCTGGTTTTCGAGCGCGAGTTGGAATTCCTGCAAGTCCTCGATAAACACGCCGAGCACGCGGGCGAGGTTTTTGCGATTGGCCAGCGAGATGTCGCGCCACATCTCCGGCGAACCGGCGGCGATGCGGGTGGTGTCGCGAAAACCGTTCGCGCACAGCATTCCTTGCTCCCTGGGATGCACGGGGCTGAGAACGTAGTTCGCCAACTCGGCGGCGACAACGTGCGGCAGGTGGCTGGAGCGGCTGACCAGATCATCATGCAAATCCGGCGGCAGGCGCAAGGGGCGGGCGCCGAGCGACTGCCAGAATTCCTCCAGCCTGGCCACGGCTTCGGGATTTGACTGCGCCGTTGGAGTAAGCGCGCAGATGGCGCCCTTGAACAAGTCGGCGCGGGCCGAGATGACGCCCATCTTTTCCGCGCCGGCCATGGGGTGGCTGCCGATGAAATGCGCTCCGGCTCCGGTCACGAGAGGTTCCAGTTCAGCCACCACGCCGGCCTTGACGCTGCCAACGTCGGTGACGATGCAGCCGTGTTTCAGCGCGGGCAGCATTTTGGTCGTGAGCGGAGTCATCTGCGCGATGGGAGTGCAGAGGATGATGAGGTCGGCTTTTTCGATGGCGCGCCACAGGTCGGTGTCGGCCTTGTCCACCGCGCCGGTTTTCTCACACTCGGCGATGCTTTCGGCGCGCCGGACATAGCCGCAGACGCGGAGCGCCAGCCGGCGTTCCTTGATCGCCAATCCGAGTGAACCACCCAGCAGGCCAACGCCAACGAGGGTAATTTTTTTCCATTGAGGCACGAGCAGAGCATAGGGAAATCAGCGAAAGGAGGGAAGGATGTAATCAATCACCCAAGGGCGTCGGCGAGACAGGCTGGCAAACCTTAAAGTTTTCGCCGAACCAACCGTAAACAGAAGAGCTTCGGTGTTCGTGGCGAGGCCCACATGGCCGCGCACGCGCTGCGCGAAGCCCTTGGCGCATGACCAAGGAACCGATGAAAGAACGTATGAGAACCAAGTTGCGAAATTCAGGCGCCCCCTCCGGTCCTGAAAGACGCGGGTGGTGGAGTTTCGATACCCTGGCGTTGGCGTTGGCAGTGGTCTATGGGGTGTCGGCCACGGAATCCGCACGCGGCCAGGCGGCAGCCGAGGGGAGCGGCGGGGCGGCACGCGATCTCGGCGAGTTTTCGCTCGACGAACTGGTCAATCTCAAGGTCACGTCGGTTTCCAAGAAGCCGGAGAAGCTCTCTCACGCTCCGGCAGCCATCGCGGTGATCACCGGCGAGGATATCCGGCGTTCCGGCGTCACGACGATCGCGGAGGCGCTGCGGCTGGCGCCGGGCTTGGAAGTGGCACGGGTCGATTCGCTCACCTGGGCCATCAGTTCGCGCGGGTTCAACGACCTTTTCGCCAACAAACTGCTCGTCCTGATGGACGGGCGCAGTGTTTATACGCCGCTTTTCTCCGGTGTTTACTGGGATGTGCAGGATACACTGCTGGAGGACCTCGACCGGATCGAAGTCATTCGCGGGCCGGGCGCCGCGCTCTGGGGCGCCAACGCGGTCAATGGTGTGATCAACATCACGACCAAATCCGCGAAGGAAACACAGGGCGGATTGGTGACGGGTGGAGGAGGCACCGAGGAGCGAGGCTTTGGCAGCGTACGCTACGGCGGCCAGATCAACGATCAGGCGTGGTATCGGGTGTATGCCAAGTATTTCAATCGCGACGACACCGCCACGCCATCGGGCGGAGACGCGGGCGATGATTGGGACGGTTTGCGCGGCGGATTTCGTGTCGATTGGGAGCATTCGCCCCCCAACCTGCTCACGCTGCAAGGAGACATTTATGCGGGCACCGAACACCAATCTTATGTTCTCTCAACGCTGACGCCTCCCACCTACAGCAGTCTGCAACCACAGACCATCCGCGTGGCCGGCGGCAACCTGGTGGGCCGTTGGACGCATACGTTTCACGAGGACGCGGATCTGCGCTTCCAGGTGTACTACGACCGAACTCACCGCGATCTGGAAATTTTCAGCGAAGAGCGCGATACGGTCGATTTCGACCTGCAAATCCATCATTCACTGGGCGAACGACAGGACCTCGTATGGGGACTGGGTTACCGGCACACCGACAGTTACGACTTCAAGAGCAACTTCAACCTTGCCTTTGTGCCGGAAGACCGGAAGACGGACGACTACAGCGCGTTCGTCCAGGACGAAATCTCGCTGGTCCGAGATCGCTTGCGTCTGACCCTCGGCTCCAAGTTCGAGCACAACAATTACACCGGCTTTGAAATTCAGCCGAGCGGGCGGCTGCTCTGGACACCGCATCCCAAACATTCCGCCTGGGCATCGATTTCACGGGCCGTGCGGACACCTTCGCGGGCGGACATTGACCTGCGACTGGTGACCACCGTGATTCCACCGGGAGTTCCGCCGCTCCTGCTGCCCGCGCCAGGCGTCGTGAGCCTTGTCGGCAATCCCGCCAAACGCTCCGAAATCCTGCTGGCCTATGAAGCCGGCTACCGCGTCCAACTGCACGAGCGGGTGACGATGGATACGGCGGTGTTCTACAACGATTACGACCGCCTGACGACCTTCGAGCCGGCGGGGCAGGACCTCAGCACGCTTCCCACCTCCATTGGGCTGCCGCAAGTGTTCGCCAATCGTTCCGAGGGCGAAACCTACGGCGGTGAAGTGGCGGCGAATGTGCAAGTCACCGACTGGTGGCGCCTGCGCGCTTCATACTCCTATTTGCAAGTCCAACTTCATCGCAAGCGCAGCAGCCAGGACGGCACCGCGGAAGACGGCGAAGGCGATGATCCCCATCACCAGATTTCACTGCGTTCGGAAATGGATTTGCCCTGGTACTTGCAACTCGACTGCTTGGGCCGCTACGTTGATTCCCTGCCGAATCGAGGCATTCCCAGTTACGCGGAAGTGGACGTGCGTCTCGGCTGGCGGCCCACCAGGCACTTCGAGATCTCCGTCGTCGGGCAGAATCTGTTGGACAACCAGCACCCGGAATTTCGCCAACTCATTCTCGGCCCGCCGCAAGCGGAGTTGGAGCGCGGCGTTTACGGCAAAGTCACTTTCCGCTTTTAGCCAATGGGCGACAACACAGAGCAAGGGAGAAAGGGAGCAGGGAGGCATGGGGGATATTTTTCCTTTGTCCCTTTTCCCCTTTCTCCCCTGCGTCTCCTTCTACTCACCCTGCTCCTGCTTTCCCCACCCGCCAGACCCGCCGAAGGAACGCCCCGTTCCGAATACGAGGTCAAGGCGGCGCTGTTGTTCAAATTTGTCCGCTACTCAGACTGGCCTTCCACGGCGTTTGCCGACGCAGCCAGCCCCTGTGTCATCGGAGTTGCCGGACGGGACCCGCTCGGCAAGGAACTGGAAAAAGCATTCGAGGGAAAGAGCGTCAAAGGCCGTGCGTTCCTGTTGAAACGGGTTTCCGGCGAACAAGAGATGCGCGCCTGCCATCTGTTGTTCATCGCCTCTTCCGAGCGGCGGCGGATGCGCGACTGGTTGCAAAAAATCCAGGGAGCGCCCGTGTTGACCGTGGGCGAGTCGCCCGAGTTTTTGGACCACGGCGGCGTGATCAATCTGATCCTCAAAGATGGCTCCGTGCGTTTCGACATCAACCTGGAGCCGGCCCGGATGGCCCGGCTCAAGCTCGACGCCAACTTGTTGAAAGTGGCGGCGTCCGTCAGGGGGAAGCATGAGTGAAATGCGGAACGCGGAATGGGAAACGCGGAACCCGGGACAAGGAACAACGAGTATTCCACGTTCCGCGTTCCCCGCTCCGCGTTTTCTCAGGCGGGGATCCATCACTCGCAAGCAGACACTGGTCATCATGCTCACCAGTTGCATGTCACTGATGCTGGCCTGCGGCGGTTTCCTTGCCTACGAAGTCATCACCTTCCGCCGAGCCATGGTGGAAAATCTGTCCACACTCGGTGACATCGTGGCCAACAACAGCACCACCGCTGTGGACTTCAAGTTGCAGGAAAGCGCCGAGAAAAATCTCGTCATGCTTCGCTCCGAACGAAGCATTGAAGCGGCCTGGATTCTCAGCAAGGACGGACGGGTGTTCGCCGAATACCACAGTAAAACCAACCGCCGCGCAGGCGCGCCGTTGCTGGCGCACGGGCAACATCTTTTTACTGGAGACGCCCTCGTCCTGCAACGGCCCATCCGACACGATGGCGAAATCATTGGCGCGGTTTGCTTGCGTTCGAACCTGGACGCGTTCTCCTCCCGGTTGCGGCAATACGGCACCATCGCCGGCATCCTGCTGTTGGCGTCGGCGCTGCTGGCTTTCCTGCTCTCCATCCGCCTCCAACGCGTGATCTCGCGGCCGATTCTCGAACTGGCCGGCACGGCCCGCTCCGTGGCCCAGGAAAAGAATTACTCCGTCCGCGCCGCCAAACACAGCGAGGACGAAATCGGGACGCTCATCGACGGGTTCAACGAAATGCTCCGGCAGATTCAGGAACGCGACGCCGCGTTGCAGGCCGCGCGAGACGGACTGGAACGCCGCGTGAAGGAGCGCACAGGAGAGTTGCAGATGGAGATCGTCGAGCGCCGCAAGGCCGAGCAGGCGCTTTGGGAATCCGAACAGCTTTACGCCCAGATCGCCCTCAACGCCAGCGACGTGCTCTACGTGGTGCATACGGACACGGGGCAGGTGGATTGGTTCGGGCAAATCGACAACGTCCTCGGCTACGAGGAAGGCGAGTTCGCGCGCACCGTTGAAATGTGGGAGCGCAGCATGCATCCGGATGATCGCGCGCGAGTGAGCGCCGCGTATCACGAATCGCACCATTCCGGACGCACGTTTACCGAGGAGTATCGCATCGCCCGCAAGGACGGCGGCTACGTCTATTGGGCCGACCGCGGGCGGCCCATCTACAGCCACAAAGGACAGGTGATCAAATTCATCGGCGCCTGCACCGACATCACTGAGCGCAAACACCGCGAGGAAGAATTGCGCAAGGCCAAGGACGGAGCCGAAGCCGCCAACCTCGCCAAGAGCCAGTTTCTGGCCAACATGAGCCATGAGATTCGCACCCCGATGAATGGCATCATTGGCATGACCTCTCTGGCGCTCGATACGGAGCTGACGGGCGAACAGCGCGGCTTGCTCAACACCGTCAAAGAGTCCGCCGACACTCTTCTGGCCCTCATCAACGACATCCTCGACTTCTCGAAGATCGAAGCTGGCAAGCTGACCCTCGACCCGATCGACTTCAACCTCCGCAACCGACTCGAAGACGCGCTGCTGGCCGTGGCCCTGCGCGCGCACCAGAAAGGTCTCGAACTGGTCTGCCACCTTCCGCCGGACGTGCCTGACGCGCTGGTGGGCGATCCGGGCCGCTTGCGCCAGGTGGTCTTGAACCTGGTGGGCAACGCCATCAAATTTACCGCGCGCGGGCAAGTGGTAGTGGACGTGCGTGTGCAATCCCAGGGCGAACACGGAGTCACACTTCACTTCACCGTTTCCGATACCGGCATCGGCATTCCCAAGGAAAAGCAGCGTCTGATTTTCGAGCCGTTTACCCAGGCTGATGGATCGACCACGAGAACATATGGCGGCACGGGTCTCGGACTGGCCATCAGCACACAACTGGTTGGATTGATGGGCGGGCGCATCTGGGTGGAAAGCGAAGTGGGCCAGGGCAGCCGTTTTCAATTTACCGTCCGCTTCGGGCTGCAAGCCAATCCACAAATCAAACCTGTCGAAACACAGGTCATCCTCAAAGACCTGCCCACGCTTGTCGTGGACGACAACGCCGTCAATCGTCAGATTCTCGATGAATTCCTCCGCCAATGGGAGATGAAGCCGGTGCTGGTCGATGGCGGCGAGGCCGCGCTTGCCGAAATGGAACTGGCCGCCGCCGCCGGACACTCGTATCCGCTGGTGCTGCTCGACGCAATGATGCCCCAAGTGGACGGCTTTACTCTGGCCAGAAAAATCCGGGAAAACCCGCGCCTCGCCAACGCCGTCATCATGATGCTGTCTTCCGCCAATCAGGTGACAGACTCTGCGCGCTGTCGCGAGCTGGGCATCGCGGTTTATTTGACCAAGCCCATCCGGCAGTCCGAATTGCTGGACGCGATCATGTCCGCCCTCGGGAACGGGCGGTTGCCAACGGTTTCCCCAAGCTTTTCCGTGGCGGAGCCGGTGCGTAAAAATTCCTATTCCCTGCGGGTGCTCCTGGCGGAGGACAACCCGGTCAACCAGCGGCTGGCCGTCCGCCTCATGGAAAAATGGGGTCACTCTGTCACCGTGGTCGGCAACGGGCTGAAAGCTTTGGAAACGTGGGAAAAGGAACCTTTCGACTTGATCCTCATGGACGTGCAAATGCCTGAAATGAGCGGTCTCGAAGTGACCGCGGCCATCCGGCAACGGGAGGGTCAGGCTCCCGCCGAACCCCGACTCGCTGGTCAATTGGGCGAAGCCAACGCGGAACCCGCGTCGGCAAATGTTCCGCGCTCCTCGTTCCCTGTTCCGCGTTCAGGGCGCATCCCCATCATTGCCATGACCGCCCATGCCATGGAAGGGGACCGTGAAAAATGTTTGGCGGCGGGCATGGACCAATACGTTACCAAGCCGATAGATCAGAAGAGACTCTTCGAAGTGGTCGAAGGCCTCTGCTCTGCCCGACCGCTAGCGGAGAGCGTTATCATGCAAGCGCCAAATCAAGAACTGGATTTCGATCCAACCGCCGCCCTCAAGCGCGTGGACGGGGACCGCGATCTGTTGAAGGAAGTCGCCAGTCTCTTCTTTGAGGACACTCCACGGCTCATGACTGAGGTCCGTAACGCCATCCAACGCGGCGACGGCAAAGCGTTGGAGCGTTCGGCCCATACACTCAAAGGGTCGGTCAGCAACTTCGGCGCGCGCATGGCGTTGGAGGCCGCAGTCAGCCTGGAACAGATGGGACGCAATGGCGACTTCGCCCGGGCGTCCGAAGTGTTCGCACAACTCGACCGGCAAGTCACCTTGCTCGTCCCCGCATTGGAAGCGGTCTTGAAGGAGAAAGCGGCATGAGAACTCTGCCTTGGGGTCGGTCAAGAGTATTGACAATAGTCCAACCACATAGCCAAACTTATACTATAATACTCTCGACCGACCCCTTTGGTGGGGCCGGGGAGGTGGGGCCATGAAGATTTTGATCGCCGAAGATGATCCGGTCTCCCGCCGCCTGCTTCAGGCCGCGCTGATCAAGTGGGGTTATCAAGTCACTGTCACCACCAACGGCAAGGAAGCGTGGGAAGCGTTACAGCAGCCGGAGGCTCCATCCCTCCTCGTGCTCGACTGGCTCATGCCGGAAATGGACGGCGTGGAAGTCTGCCGGCAGGCCCGGGAAACTCCCGCCCTCAAGTCCGCCTATATCCTCCTGCTCACCTCCCGGGGCAGCAAAGAGGATATTGTGGAAGGACTCCACGCCGGCGCGGACGATTACGTCACCAAACCTTTCGATCACGGCGAACTGCGCGCCCGCGTGCAAGTCGGCTCACGAGTCGTGCAATTGCAATCGGCCCTGGCCGATCGCGTGAAAGAACTCGAGGAAGCCATCGCCAACGTAAAACAACTTCAGGGCCTGCTCCCCATCTGTTCCTACTGCAAAAAAATCCGCGACGACGGCAACTACTGGCACCGGGTGGAAAGCTACATCGCCGGCCATGCCAACGTCCGCTTCAGCCATGGCATCTGCCCCGATTGCAGCAACAAACTTAAAGCGGACCTGAATATTTGAAGACCACTATGACTGTCCCACTACGCCGCCCCGTTTTTATCGTCGATGATTCCCCGGTCATTCGAGACCGGCTGGCCGCCCTCATCTCCGAACTGCCCAACGTGGAGGTCGTGGGCCAGGCGGACATTGCCTTCGAAGCCATCGACTCCATCCGCAAACTCCGGCCATCGGTGGTGGTGCTGGACATCTCCATGCCTGGAGGCAGCGGCATGCACGTGCTCGAGACCATCAAACAGGACCGTCCGCAACCCATGGTCATCATGCTCACCAATTTTGCGCACGACCATTACCGGCAGAAATGCCTTCAGCTCGGCGCGGACTATTTCTTCGACAAGTCCACGGAGTTTGAACGCGTGACCGAAGTGTTGCGCCAACTTCCGCCGCCTGCCGCCGCCGCGCTGGAGCCGCTCCGTCCAGCCGCTTGACTGAGCCGCCATGAGTTCTTTCCCATCCATCGCCCGGCGGGCGGCAAACGCGGAACGCGAAACGCGAAACGCGGAATCTGGTCCCGCGCTCCCCGCCGCGTTTAACTCCACCTGCTCCATTCTCCACCTGGAGGATAGCAGTGCGGATGCGGCCTTGATTCGCGACACCTTGCGCGCGGCGGGTGTCTCGTGTTCTTTCGTCCAAGCCAGGGACCGGAAAGAATTCACCGCCGCGCTGGAGAGCGAACGGTTTGATCTGATTCTGGCTGACCACACGCTGCCGTCGTTCGACGGACTGGCCGCGCTCGAACTGGCGCGGAGGAAGTGTCCCGAAGTGCCGTTCATTTTTCTCTCAGGAACGATGAACGAGGCGCGGACCGCCGAATCGTTCCGCCACGGTGCGGTGGACTACGTTCCCAAGGAAGGGTTGGCCCGGCTCGGGCCGTCCGTCCGCCGCGCCATCGACGATCTTCGCGAGCGCCAGGAACGCCGCCGGGCGGAAGCTGATCGAGACCGTTTCTTCAATCTCTCGGTCGATTTGCTCTGCGTCGCCGGGTTTGACGGTTACTTAAAGCGAACAAACCCCTCCTGGGAACGATGCCTGGGCTTCACGGCGGATGAACTGCAGGCAACGCCGATTTTCGACCTGGCACATGCCGAAGACCGCGACGCGGTGAAACGGCACCTGGATAAACTGGCTTCGACCGGGCAGCCGGCGCTCTTCGAGAGCCGCTTCCGCCGCCGCGACGGTTCGTATCTCTGGTTGCAATGGAACGCCGTGCCGTTGCCTGACCTGCGCCTGATTTACGCCAGCGCGCGCGACATCACGGACCGCCGGCGGGTGGAACTGGAGATGCAAAAGCTGGCGGCCTTTCCGCGGCTGAATCCTCACGCGGTGTTCGAGTTCGATGCAGACGGCGCGTTGAATTATTTTAACGACGCCGCGCTGGAAATGGCCAGGTCGCTCGGTGAAAATCATCCTTCGCGCATCCTGCCGTCCGACATCACCGCCCTCGTCCGGAATTGCCTCACGCGGGGCACAAGAGAGGGTGAGGCTCGCGCCGAACCCAAATGGGATCAAGGTTATCAGGGTTCGAGGGGGGCCTCACCCTCCCGGCTGGAAACGTGCGTGGGCGGGCGCACGCTTTCGTGGTTGTTTTATCCCATTATGGCGGGCGGGGTGGTGCATTGTTACGCCAGCGATATAACGGAGCGCAAGCGGGCGGAGGAACAACTGCGGGAACAAGCCGCTCTCCTGGACAAGGCACAGGACGCCATCCTGGTCCGCGACCTGGAGCATCGCATCATCTATTGGAACAAAAGCGCCGAGCGCATCTTCGGCTGGTCCTGCGCCGAAGCTACCGCGGGAAGGGAGCATGGCGAAATCTCCTCTGCTGGTCCCCCCAACTCCCCTGCCACGCCGTTCTATCCTGCTTCTTTTCTCCCCCGCTCCGCCGAGGCATGGCAGGCGGTGCTCCACAAGGGTGAGTGGAGCGGCGAGGTCCGTCAGCCCACAAAATCCGGGGGCGAAGTGATCGTGGAAAGCCGTTGGACGCTCGTGCGCGACGCCCAGGGCCAGCCCAAGTCCATCCTCGTCCTTTGCGCTGACATCACGGAGAGGAAGCGGCTGGAGGCCCAGTTTCTCCGCGCCCAGCGCCTGGAAAGCATCGGCACTTTGGCCAGCGGCATCGCGCATGACCTGAACAATATCCTCGCGCCCATCTTGATGTCGGTGAACCTGCTCCAGGAGACAATCACCGAGGAGCGGGAGGCGCGGCTACTCGAAACACTTCGTTCGGGCGTGCAGCGTGGCGCTGAAATGGTCCAGCAGATTCTCTCCTTTACGCGCGGCCAGGAGGGCGCCCGGTGCCAGGTTAATCTCAAACACCTCATCTCGGAGGTTTCCAAAATTGTTCAGGAGACGTTCCCGAAAAAAATCCGGGTCCAAACCGTCGTGGGGAAGAATTTGTGGGCCGTGCTGGCCGACACGACACAGATTCATCAGGTGCTGATGAACCTGTGCGTCAACGCCCGCGACGCCATGCCTGACGGCGGGACCTTGCTCATCCAGGCGGAAAATCTGTTAAACGCGGAACGCGGAGCGCGGAACGCGGATCCGACGATACCGCACAATGAATGTTCCGCGTCCCGCGTTCCGCACGCCGCGTTCCCCCCGGATGCGCCGCCTGGCCCGTATCTCGTCCTCACGGTGGCGGATACCGGCACGGGCATCCCGCCCGAAATCATAGAGCGGATATGGGAGCCGTTCTTCACTATGAAGCCCCAGGGCCAGGGCACCGGCCTGGGGTTGTCCACCGTGCTGAACATTGTCAAAGCCCACGGCGGTTTCATTCGTACTGAGACCGAACTGCGCAAAGGCACTCGCTTCCGCGTCTTCCTGCCGGCTGCCGAGTCTGCCACGAGGTCTGCGGCGCCGGAGCCGGCCGCTGCCATCCAGACCGGCCACGGTGAAAACATCCTCGTGGTGGATGACGAGCGGGCGTTTCAGGAAATCACCAAGGCCATTTTCAACAAGTATGGCTACCGCGTGCTGACCGCCAACGACGGCACCGAGGCGGTGGCGCTCTTTGCGCAGCACAAGGACGACATCGATCTGGTGATGACCGACATGGTGATGCCCTATCTCGACGGCCCGGCGACCATCAACGCGCTGCGCCGGTTGGATCCCAACGTGCGCATCATCGCCTCCAGCGGCCTGAGCGAAAATGAAAAACTCGCGCGGGAATTCACCAACGCGGCCTTTCTGCTCAAGCCTTTCACCACCGAGAAACTTCTCGCGACCGTGGGCGAGATGCTTGACGCGCGAAAACAACTCAATCCCTGAGATGCAGAAAATCCTCGTCATCGACGATGAAGCGATGTTTCGCGAAGCGACTGTGTGCGCGCTGCAACGGAAGGGCTTTGAGACCGTCGAAGCCGCCGATGGCATGGAGGGCGCGGAAACCGCCCGCCGCCTCCTGCCCGATTTAATTCTTTGCGACGTCAACATGGACCGCATGGACGGCTATACGCTGCTGGAAACCTTGCGCCAGGAAGCGACCACCGCGGCCATCCCGTTCATCCTGATGACTGGCATGGGTGACGCGGAGAGCCTGCGGCGTGGGATGAATCTGGGAGCTGATGATTATCTCGCCAAACCTTTCACTGCTCCGCAACTGTTCTCGGCTGTCGAAGCTCGCCTGAAGAAGAACCAGCTCCTTCGCCAGAACGCTGAGAAAAAGCTCTCGGACCTCCGCGCCAATCTCAGCTTGGCGCTGCCTCACGAAATGATCACGCCACTGAACGGCATCTTTGGCCTGGCCCAGATTCTCAGCAGCGACGCGGAATCGCTGACTCCCGCCGAGGTGGCGGAGTTTGGGACCAATATCCTCGAATCCGCCGAGCGGTTGCATCGCACCGTCCAGAATTTTCTGCTTTTTGGCCAACTGGAAATGCAGGCCAGCGACCCGCAACTCCTTGCCGTGTTGCGCGAGAAGAAAACCGGCAAGCTCCGCCAACTGATCGAGACGCGCGCCCGGCATCATGCTCAAAGCACGGGCCGCGCCGTTGATCTTCAGTTGGAACTGGGGGGTGATCCGGGCTCGGCTGGGGAGGGTTCCGTCAAAGTGGGCCAGGATTTGTTCACGAAGCTGGTGGACGAGTTGATCGACAACGCCTTCAAGTTTTCCGAGGCGGACTCAGCGGTGCGCGTGGCCTGTTCGTTGGGCGATGGGGAGTTCAACTTGTCGGTCGTTGACCGAGGCAAGGGCATGACTGCCGAGCAGGTGGCGGGCATCGGGGCTTATTCGCAATTCAATCGCAAGTCCAACGAGCAGCAGGGCGCCGGCCTGGGCCTGGCCATCGCCCGGCGGATTGTGGAGTTGCACGGTGGGCGGCTTGTTATCCAGAGCGAACCGGGTGCCGGAACCAACGTGACGGTCAAGCTGCCCGCTGGAAGAGAGGGTGAGGCTCCCGCCGAACCCTAATATCGTCGATTTCGGCTTGCAGATTTCTGCTCGGAACCAGGGAGGAGGCTCCTGCCGAATCAAAAGGGATCAGGGTTCGGCGGGAGCCTCACCATCCCTGGGTGATGCGTTGCTCACGCAGTGGGCACGGCTTCCGTCTGGGCGACGGCCACTGTTTCGATGCCATCAATGCGATAGCGCTTCCTGGTTCCGTCCATCTCAAACTCGACTTCTTCACCGGGCTTTTTATTGAGAAGCGCCTGGGCCAGCGGGGTGAGGTAGCTTACGATGCCTTTGTCCGGATCGGAGTCCCACGCGCCGAGGATGGTGAACGTGTCGGGATGTTTGGCCACCAGATCGGTCACGTTCACACGCGTGCCAAGACTGACGGTGTCGGCCTTGGCGTTGGCGAAGTCGGTGCCGCGGGCGCGGACGAGCTGGGCCTCCAATTCGGATTTACGGCGCATGAGAATCTTCTGCATTTCCTTGGCTGCTTTGTATTCGTGGTTCTCGCGCAAATCACCATAACTTCGTGCAACGGCGATTTCCTTTGAGTTGGCGGGGATCTTTTTCTGCACCAGTTCGGTATATTCGTTCTTGCGTTTTTCGAGGCTTTCCCAGGAGACGATGAGGGAGGTGTCTTGTTTGGTTTGCTCGCCAGAGATGAGGGTTTGCACGGCGGGATAGCTCTTGACGATGCGCGCCAGTAACGAGCGCTTGTCCATGTCGTCAAAACAGGGGGAGAGTTGCAAGGCGCGGGTGAGGTCTTTGATGACTTCGAAATCGGCGGCGCCGATGAGTTCCACGAGCAGGTCTTGATCGTCCAGAATGCAATCGCGCAGGCGGTTGGATTTCTTTTCGTTGAACTGGTCGCGTTCCATCGCGGAGAGCATGGCCCGAAAGACTTCAGGACCAAGGATGTCAGCAAAACTGTCGGAACGTTCCTTGGCCAGCCAGAGGAGCAACTCGCTGCTGGCAGAGTGATGGCTGATGAGTCTGGCGAGGGTGTCTTTGAGTTGGTCCAGTTTGCCTTCCTGGATGAGCAATGAGGCGATTTCCCCCGCCAGCTTGGCGGGCACGGCGTTCAGGGCGACCAGCAGGGCCTCGTGCCAGAGGGCCGGATTGGATTCTTTGAAGGATTGCAGGGCGCGCTTGTGTTTAATCGCCGGCATCTGTTCGAGAAGCGGTCCCACGCGCACGTCCTGGCTCCAAATTGTGCTGGCGATAATTTCGCCTTCGCCAACGGGGCCGGAGTCCGGCTTCCCAAGGCCGGCGACCTGGCGGATTTCATCGCGGATGAAGATGCCTTCGAGTGTGACCGACGGCTGAGTGCGCTGGTGGGTGGCGATGTCGGCGTTCAAGGCAGAAATGATTTCGCCGGCCACAGTGGCCTTGTTCTCCAAATCAGCGAAGTTCTTCAAGGCTTCGGTCGCCGCGGCGGTTTTGGCCTTCAGCCCCTTGGCCGCTTTCAATTCCGCCAGCAAGCGATCGGGCAGCGGGATTTCCCTGGCCTGATAAACAATAGGGTCGGATTTCTTTGTGGGCACGGTGAAATGGCCGTCCTTCTTCAACTCCCGCTTGGCCGCTTCCCACCATTTTTTCCAGTCGTCGCGGATGACATCCGGCACGAGCACCTGTTGAATCTGGTCGATGGTCGCGCGCCCTCCGAAGCTTTCGACCACGAGCTTGATTAAATCGAGATGGTGCAGGGCGGCCATCTGACGCAATCCCTCCAGGTCGGATATCTTGCGGGCCAGAATATGGGTGCCCGGGATGGCTTTGAGAGACTCGGCGGCGAAGCCCAAATCCATGGCGTGGCCGGTCTTGCTGGGGAAGTCAATGGTGAAGCGGGCAAACACGGTGTCCACGGTCTTGATTTTCCCAAAGCCCCAGCTTCGGTGGGTGCAATAGCCGCTTTGCGTGAGCAGTACCAGCGCCTCGATGTGTCCCCGGTTAATCTTCCCCGCCGCCGCCAGTTTCTCGAACTCTTCTCTCATAGGATCGCGTTAAATTCTCGATTGCAATCGAGCGACTGGCATTATTAGGAGATGAGCGCGGAAAAACCAAGACAAATTGCCGTGCGGGTGCTGAGGCGTCATGCCGAAGGCAAAAACTGGCTGGAACAGGTATTGGAGGTGGAATTGCCCCCCGGTGCGCTGGCCGCACCTGACCGCGCTTTGGTCCAGGAACTTTGCTTCGGCGTGGTGCGCTGGCAGGCCGCGCTGGATTGGCTGATTGCGCGTAAGACCGCAGGGAGAAAGCAGAACAGCCTCCTGCAAATCCTTCTTCGGCTCGGGCTTTATCAGCTTTTCTGGCTCGATAGGATTCCCGATCACGCCGCCGTCCACGAAACCGTCCAGATAGCCCGAGAACTTGGCTTTGGCCCGAAGGCCGGCTTCATCAACGCGCTGCTGCGGGGTTGCCTGCGCGAGCGCGAAACGTTGGAGCCCGAACTGACGACGCTCAAAGACCGGGAGCCGCACGTTGGCTGTTCGCACCCGCAATGGCTTTGCGCGCGCTGGGAGGGACGCTGGGGCCGGGAAAAGCTCAGGGCCTTGCTGGATTGGAACAACACGCCGCCTGCGGTGTTCGCCCGTGTCAACACGCTCAAGACCACCGCCGAAAAACTGGCTCGACAATTCGAGATGGAGGGGGTGCTGTTCACTCCGAGAGCGTTTGACTGGTGTCCACGCGATCTTGTGTTCGAACTTCGCACGCATCCTCCCCTGCCTTCGCTGCCGAGTTTTCAACAGGGTTTCTTCTACGTCCAGGACCCAGGCACGCTGCTGGCGGTGCATGAACTGAATCCGCAACCGGGCGAAACGGTGCTCGATCTCTGCGCGGCACCCGGAGGAAAAACCACGTTTATCGCCCAAATCATGCGCAACCAGGGCATCGTGCGGGCGCAGGATGCGAACAAGGAGCGGCTGAAGTTGCTCGGCGAAAACTGCGAACGGTTGGGTGCCACCTGTGTGCAAGTGGGCACTGCGGCTGGCCCGACCGGGCAGAAGCACGATCGCATTCTGATCGATGCACCGTGCTCAAACACGGGAGTGATGCGTCGCCGCGTGGACTTGCGCTGGCGCGTCCGGCCCGCTGAGATCGATCGGTTGAGTCGTGTGCAGCTGAAACTATTGAGGGAAGCCGCCGAGTCACTCAAACCGGGCGGCACGTTGGTCTATAGCACCTGCAGCCTGGAGCCGGAGGAGAATGGGCTTGTCGTGCAAAAGTTTCTTAAAGATAAAACGCACTTTCGTCTCAAAAGCGAACGCGCTCTGGTTCCGTTTGCGGACGGAGTGGACGGCGCCTATGTGGCGAAACTGCGGTGCGATTAGAGCGATTTACTTGTTGTGCCACACGACGGGTTCATGGCGGTCCCCACACCGCGCCGCCGAAGACCGGCTGCGGGGTATTGGCATCGTCGAACGTGCCGATGCCCAACTGGCCAAAGCCATTGTTCCCCCATGCCCAAAGGCTGCCGCCGGTCCGCAACGCTACGGTATGGTCACGTCCCGCCGTAACCGCGAGCCATGTCGCTTGACTGCCGATCCGTTGAGGAGTGTTTTCCTTCTCAAATGGGCCGTCGGTTCCATTCCCCAACTGGCCAGACTGGTTCCGGCCCCATGTCCACAGACTGCCGTCCGCCTGCAACGCCACCGTATGACGGCCCCCGGCTGCCACGGATTGCCAGTTCGCGTTGGTCCCGACTTGCTGTGGCGTGTTCGCGCGCGTGTAAGTGCCGATGCCCAACTGGCCGTCACTGTTGTCTCCCCACGCCCAGAGTGTGCCGTCCTCCCGCACTGCCAGACTGTAGCCGGTTCCCAGCGTGCCTCCCGCCGCTACCGCGCGCCACGTCGCGTTGGTGGCAATGTGCTGCGGAGTGTTCGTACTTATGACGATGCCATTACTCGATGACTGGGCGCCATTGCCCAACTGACCCGCGTTGTTGGCGCCCCAGGTCCAGAGCGAACCATCGGCCCGCACTCCCACAGTATCGTCCCGTCCTGATGACACGGCCTGCCACACTGCATTGGTGCTGATTGGCTGCGGTGCGAGCTTGGTCGTGTAAGTGCCGTCGCCCAATTGGCCCACGTCATTGAGGCCCCAAGCCCAGAGAGTCCCGTCGGTCTGGATTGCCGCCGTGTGAGCGGCCCCTGCCGATACCGTTCGCCAAGTTGCGTTGGTCGCAATCGGTCGCGGAGCGTTCGTGCCGATGAACGTGCCATCACCCTGTCGGCCGGAGCCGTTGTCGCCCCATCCCCAAAGGGTGCTGTTGGACTGCAAGGCCATGGTGTAATCGAAACCAGCCTCCACAACCGACCACGTCGCATTGGTGGCGATCCACTGCGGCGCGTTCGTCGCCATGGAAGGGCTGCCGTCCAACTTGCCAGCGGGGTTGAGTCCCCATCCCCAGAGACTGCCATTAGTTCGCAACGCTATGGTGTGACGCTCCCCCGCAGATAGAAACCGTTCAAATGCGACCGTATCCCGGCTTGCCCGCCAGAACCCGGCGGAAGCCTCGGTCCAATGCGTGCGGTGCGGGCTGCGGGCGCCGATCACGTTGGTGTATGGCCCCTGCGGCTGCGCGGCCCGCTGCAAGCCGCCTTGAAAGGTCAGTACCAGGTTCGTATTTTCACGAACGATCTGCACAGGAGGCAGCGCAGCGGCGAGCGACACCGAACCAACGCACGCCAGCGAAACGCCGACGGCGGCCGAAACGCGGAACGTTCTCCAACAGGATAAACGCATGCCATTCACTTCTGATTATCCGACTCGTTCCCCTCAACATCCATTCCGGGAATGGCCAAAGAAATAGCACCAGTCTGGCATTCGTTCAATCCGGATCGATGCGTACCGGTTGAACATTTAGGGGAATCTTGTTCTTCAAACAAAACTGGTAAAAACGCTGCGAGATGACGAGCGCGGGATGTGGCTCATTGTAGTTTTCGAACGTCCTGGCAATGTCGAACGAACCTAGCGCGGCGAGCTCGACACAACGATAGTGTGGCTCCGAGTTGTTGTACGGCGGATCTGAAATGCCGATGATCTTCGTATAATCGCCAGTGAACTGTTCCGGGGCTTCGCGGCCCGGATGGAAGAACAGGTGTGTGTTCGCCATTTTGGGTAGCACGATGGGGCTCTTAATCTCCCAAAAGGGTTCCTTCGAGGCATGGACAGACTTGCCCTTTAGCACGACTTCGCCAAACTCCAGTCCTTTGAAGCTCTGGTTTTCCAGCAATCGCCTCACCTTGCTGGCCACGATAATCCAGTTAGGAAAAATCCGCCCGACCTTGATCGAGGGCTTGGCTTTGCTCGCGATAAGCACTGGACGGCCTCGGGTATCTGGTTCGTGCTCCAATTGGATTTCACGTTGCCTCCGGAGTAAGAGGTACTGAGACGAATTGTAATCGCTTTCGTCATAAACACGATCAATCTCGTGGCCGTACGTACCTGGACCACCCTGTCGCGACCGCGGCAAACCAGCCTGCTGGCAAACAGAAAGGATGCGCTTGGCTAGCTCACCAAGTTCTGTATCTTCCACCCAACACTCAAAGTTGAACTCGTCTCCCCATCTGTCAATCTTCCTTCCGCTTGGCCAAAGGTTGCAGACAGCATCATACACCGCATCAGGCGCGCATCCCTTACGAAGTCTGATCCTCTGATATTGCCTCATTCTGTAATTGGGATGCCATTTTTCGCCGCCCAACCACGGGTAGCTTTTACCATCCGAACCCAGTCAGGATGGGAATCCGATTTATAAAAGCGAAGCAACTCGTCAACAAGTTCGGTCGGTGAATTAAACAGACCGAGATTGTTCGGGTGAAGAGCATACCGTCATGCCGGATGCAGTCAGGCGTCGGCCCACAAGCGGCGCTGAAATTCCCTTACTTCCCGGCCTTCATTCGCTCAAAGACTGCTACGTGCAGCGTGTGGACCAGTGGCAGGCGTGCGAAGTCCTTCACCAGCCGGAAGCCAGCCTTGGCAAAATAGCTCTGCACTTCGGCCAGGGAAGTGGGATGCTTGTCGGATTTGCGGCCGCCCATCGCGGCGCGCAGTCTGCGTTTAATCGAAGTGACCGAGGCGGGGCTGAAGTAGGAGAGGGCTATGAAATGCCGGGTCACCCGGCAAAGCTCGGAAACCGCGCGCTGGCGGATTTCAGGGTTTGGGAAATGGTGGAAAAGCCGGAAGCTGATCACCGAGTCAAAGTGCCGGTCGGGATAGCTGAGCTTCTCGATGTCCTGGCGTTCGACCGGGCACTGCAATCCGTTTTTAGTCACGTTCTCACGCGTGATAGTGAGCATGGCTTCGGACAGGTCGGCGCTCGACAGGTTATATCCCTTCCTTGCGAGGTGAACGGTCACCCGCCCGCCGCCGCAGGGCAAATCCAGCACGCGATGTGTCTTTGGGATGAGCGTGAACGCCCGATCCACCAACCGCATCTCGGCGCGATGCTTGCCCTCCTTGCGCACCTGGTAACGTTGCGCGGCCTTCTCGTTGTATTTGACTCGGCCGCGATAGGCGACGGATGGTTCGGTCATGGCTGATGGCGTTGAGTGAATTTGAGTTAACGGCTGGCTGACTCTAGGAACGCTGCGCGCCATAGGCAACGGCGATTTTGTTTCGCGCCAGAGGCGCGGAGAATGTGAAGACTGCATCGCTCAGGCTGAACGAACGTAACCGGCGCTGGCCTTCGGGAGTCACAATAGCCGATAATCATCAACGGCATGGCGACGGGTCCGTTGTCACTGTCACTGCGACAGCAAGGCCCCAGGTATTGCGCGGCTTTTTTCGGGCGTCGTGCGCGAGCCGGGCCATGGCCGGCGCTTCAAACTGTATCACGGCCCATGGTTGACCCGCTGGCCTGGCGGCATAGAATCCAGCGAACAAAAATCCGACGAAACGAACCCAAAGACATCCGCATGGACGCAAACAGCCAACCTCTTGATCCCCGTTTGCTGGCCGGCTGGGCACAGCGGACCGCCCTTCTTCTCGGCGCCGCGATTGTTCCGTTGTTCGGCTTTTCGGCAGACGCGGCAGTGAGGACCCCAAAAAAGCCTGTCGCAAACGAATATCACGGCGTCCGGGTGACGGACGATTATCAGTGGCTCGAAAATGGCGCTCACCCTGAAGTGCGCCGCTGGAGCGAAGCTCAGAACAAACAGGCGCGCGCGTTCCTCGACAAACTGCCGGTGCGCCCATGGGTGGAATACCGTCTCCGCCAGTTGTTAAATGATCCCTCGACGAATTACTATTCGCTGACATGGCGGCGTGGCCGCTACTTTCTGCTGAAGTTCCAGCCGCCGGCACAGCAGCCAATGCTCATCACGTTGAGTTCGGTCACGAATCTGGCTTCCGAGCGGGTCATCCTGGACTTGAACAAGCTCGATCCGAAGGGCGGCACCACCATCGATTGGTTCGTGCCGTCGCCGGACGGAACGCTCGTGGCGGTGTCGCTGTCGGAGAACGGCAGTGAGTCCGGCACGCTCTATATCTATGACACAGCCACAGGGCAGCGCCGGGCGGATATCATCCCGCGCGCACATGGCCCCACGGCTGGAGGCGGGGCCGCATGGAACGCGGATGGGACGGGGATTTTCTACACACGTTATCCACGCACCGGCGAACGGCCGGAAGCAGACTTGAGCTTTTACCAACAGGTCTATTTCCATAAGCTGGGCACGCTCACGGAGCAGGACACGTACGAAGTTGGGAAGGAGTTTCCACGCATCGCCGAGATCGAACTGGAAACCAGTCCTGATGGACGGCGCATTCTCGCCGCAGTGGCAAATGGCGACGGGGGCGAGTATGCCCACTACCTGCGCGAGCCGACGGGTCGATGGCGGCAAGTCACCCGGTTCACGGACAAGATTACCCACGTCGAGTTTGGCCGTGATCCGCTCTACATCGAGGCCGGCAAGGACGATGCGCTCTACCTCTTGTCCCACGACAAAGCGCCCAAGGGAAAAATCCTCCGTCTGCCGCTTGGCGCTGCCGATCTGAGCCAGGCCAAGGTCGTCGTGGCCCAGGGCACAAATGTGATCAAGGATTTCCGTCCCTCCGCCAGCGGAATGGCGTTGGTGTTCATGGATGGCGGGCCGTCGGAATTCGCCTTCCTCGATTACTTCGAGAACACACTGCGCGGCCCGCGCGACCGGGACAACGTGGCCGTCCAGCAAATCGTCATTGGCCAAGGCGATGAGATGCTGTATCGCACCGTGACCTACACTCAGCCGTACACCTGGTGGCGCTACAATCCCAGCCGCGACCGCGAGCGGGCCAACGCTACGCCCCTGGCTGGAGATTCCCCCGCCGACTTCGGTGATGTCGAAGTGGTGCGGGCCTGGGTGCCGTCCAGGGATGGCGCGAAGATTCCGCTCAACGTCATTCGCAAAAAGGGCACGCGGTTCAACGGCGAGAATCCGACGATCCTTACTGGTTACGGCGGCTACGGCATCAGCATGGAGCCGCGCTTCGATCCGTCCACGCGAGTCTGGTTCGATCAGGGCGGCGTCATTGCGGTGGCGAACCTGCGCGGCGGCGGCGAATTTGGCGAGGACTGGCATCTGGCCGGCAACCTGACGAAAAAGCAGACCGTGTTCGACGACTTTGCCGCCTGCGCCGAGTTTCTTATTCGCTCGAACTACACGAAGCCCTCGAAGCTGGCCATTCGCGGCGGCAGCAACGGCGGGCTGCTCATGGGCGCCCTGCTCACCCAGCGACCGGACCTTGCGCAGACCGTTGTGTCGCACGTCGGCATCTACGACATGCTGCGGGTGGAACTCGACCCGAATGGCGCGTTCAATGTGACTGAATTCGGCAGCGTGCGCGACCCCGCGCAATTCCGTGCGCTTCATGCTTACTCGCCATTTCACGGCGTCAAAGACGGCGTCGATTATCCGGCGGTGCTGATGCTGACGGGCGAACACGATGGTCGCGTGAACCCGGCGCATTCACGCAAGATGACCGCGCGCTTGCAGGCTGCCACGGCTTCCAAACGGCCCGTGCTGCTCCGCACCAGTTCCCGCACGGGGCATGGCATCGGCACGGCGTTGGGCGAGCGCATCCAGGAACTCACGGACGTTTACTCGTTCCTCTTTGAGCGGCTTGGCGTCGATTACTCGCTGTTGGATCGCGGTCCCCTGGTCGGCGCGGTCACCCCGGTGTCCGCCCGCGTCAAAGCGAAACTCGCCCGCGAAGGCATGGAAGCGAGGCTGGTCTTGAGCAAAAATCCGTTACTGACCCGGCGCAGTCATTTCGGCCGCGGGCTCTCACAAACCAATCAATACAACATCGTCGAGTTTTCCCTGGATCGACTGGAAGCGGACACCCGGTATTACTACGCCATCGAAATCGACGGGCGGCTGGAGCGATCGAAGCGTGGTTCCTTCCGCACCTTGCCCAAGCCAGGGCCGGCGTCGTTCCAGTTTGCCTTTGCTTCGTGCGCGCGCACGGGTTCGGCCAGCGATGTCTTCGACCGCATCCGCGAGAACGATCCACTGTTCTTCCTGCACATGGGCGATTTCCAATACCTCGACATTCGCACGAACAGCCGCGCCCGGTTCCGCGCTGCATACGATTCGGTGTTGGCCTCGCCGCAGCAGTCGGAGTTGTATCGCAACGTCCCCATCGCTTACGTGTGGGACGACCACGATTTTGGCGGCAACAACGCCAACCGCCGCGCGACGACGCACGAAGCGGCGCGCCTCACCTATGAGGAGTTCATGCCGCATTATCCACTGGTGTTCGATCGTGACGGGCCGATTTCCCAAACGTTTTCCGTGGGCCGGGTGAAGTTCATCCTTACGGACCTGCGTTCCGAGCGCGATTCGGTGACGAACAAGGACGACGCCAACAAGACCCTGATGGGTGACATACAAAAGGCGTGGTTCAAAAAGGAGCTGCTCGAAGCCAACGGCAAGTATCCGCTCATTGTCTGGATGACCAGCGTTCCGTGGATCGGTATCGACCGCACCAATGTTTATCGCAACGTCCGCACGAACGAATTCGGATACATCCACCACACCAGTCTCGTGGGCCGGACCAACCAGGAATCCCGGCGCGGTTTCGGCCGGTCTGGCGGCGGCCGGACCAATGAGGTTTCTGGCTCCTCCACAAACAATGCGCGCGGCGTCCGTCCGTCCGATCAGGATCATTGGAGCGTCTTTAGCACGGAACGGCGCGAAATCGCGAATTTCATCAAGTCGAATCATATTCAAGGTGTGTGCATCATCCACGGCGACTCCCATATGCTGGCGGCGGATGACGGCAGCAACAGCGATTACGCGACGGGCGGTGGAGCGCCCATTCCCGTGATGTGTGGAGGGCCGTTGGACCAGGATCCATCGCTCAAAGGTGGCCCGTACAGTCAGGGAGTTTACAAAATGAACAAGGGTGAAAGCGGTTTTGGACTGATGAGGGTGAACGACCAGGGCGACCGCATCGACGTGACTTACAGCGGGCGCAACAACCGCAACGAGGAAAAGATTTCACTGAAGTTCACCGTGCCGGCGTCGTCCATCACTACGGCGGCAAGAACACGCTAGGATTATGAAAACACTCCTTGGAATTCTCGGTTGTGCGGCAAGCCTCGGGTTTGTCGCCTTTGGCCCGTCTGCTCGCGCCGCCGAGGGCGATCCCAATATCGCGCCCACACTTGAAGGCACCTGGCGTTGGACATTCACCATGCCTGATGGCACCACGACCCGCCCTAAACTCAAATTCACGGTGGAGGACGGGCAACTCTCCGGCACGACCAGCTTCCGGGCCGGCACCGAGATTCCGGTCACGAACATTCTGGTCAATGGCGACCAACTCAGTTTCCAGGTTGTTCGCCGGCGCAACGGTGAGGCCGTCCTTACCAGTTACACCGGCAAGTGGAGCGAGAGAACGATCAAAGGCAAAATCGAATCCAACTGGGCTGGCGAAAACCAATCGTACGACTGGCTCGCCGAGCGCGCTCACATCGGCGTCGAGGGGGTGTGGCGCTGGACGAATTCATTTTTCACGGGGCGTGGCGGAGGAGGCGGAGGAGGCGGGCGAGGCGGGGGCGGACGTGGTCGGGGTTTCGAGAGCCGGGTTGAACTGGAGCAGGAAGGCGACAGGATTACGGGTAAGACGGTCGGGAATCGCTTCGGGGGTCCCGTTGCCATCAGCAACGGCTCGATTACCAACAATGAAGTCTATTTCGAAATCGAACGGACTTTCGGCGAAACCAAGTACCTCACCAAATACCAGGGCAAGCAATCCGGTGACACCATCAAGGGCACGATGGAATCTGAAATCGAAGGCGAGGAACGCGTCATCGACTGGGAAGCAACACGTGAGGATTGAGCGGTGGTCGCAAAAGCTCCGTGGTCCGTTTAGTGCGCTGCTTCAGTCGAGACGCCTTCAGTTCCCGACTTTGTTTCATTTGCCGCTCGACCAGCGGCGACCACCCGTTCATCGTCAAGACTGAACCCACACTCGAAAGTAATGAGCCAATGTCGAAGACAACGAAACGATTGGTGAGCGGACGATTGGGCGGAAGCGCCATGCTGGTTGCCTTGGCCCTGCTCTTATCCGGCTGCACGCCATCGCATCACCGGCGATCCGCGGACAACGCCGCTTATCGCATTGTGCAACGTGTGGAGCAGCAAATCTTCGGGCGAACGAATGCTTTTTCTATTGAGACCCGTTATTCGAGCCGCAAGCCGGCCGAGATTCTCGCCGCCGAACTGATTGAAGACCGGCTGCAGACCAACCGGCGCATCATCACCGTGGAGGAGGCGCTGCGGCTGGCCGTGAGCCACAGCCGCGAGTATCAGGAAGCCAAGGAGAACCTCTATCGCGCGGCCCTGTCGTTGACTGGAGCAAAGCACGCCTTCACTCCGCAGTTCTTCGCGTCCTCCGAGGCTCGGTTCGACCGGGACTTCACCGAAGTGGCGCACAGAAGGACCGTGGTGAGGACCAACGTCGTGGGAACGAACGTGACGATTCTGACGAACGTGTCCACGCGAATCGGCATTGACGACAAAACCGTTGGCAGTCTGAGAAGTGAAGTCAGCGTCAGCAAACTGTTCAAGAGCGGGGGCAGTTTCACGGTCACGCTGGCCAATGACATCTTGAACGACCTCTTTCTCTATTACACCGGCGATCCGCAACGGTCGATTGTCTCCACCATTTCCGTGAATCTGTTTCAGCCGCTCCTGACCGGTTTCGGCCGAAACGCGGCGGCGGTGGAGGGGCTGACCCAGGCCAGTCGCGATGTGATTTACGCTGTCCGCGACCATGCGTTCTTTCAGGATGAGTTCGCGGTCGGCATCGTGAACGATTATTTCTCGCTGCTCTCGCGGAAGGACACGATTCGCAATAACTATGCAAATTACCTCAGCCGGGTGGCTGCGACCCAACGGCTGGAGGCGCGCGAGGACCGTGAACAGCAGTCCGCGGTGGATCAGACGCGCCAGGCGGAACTGAGCGCGAAGAATACTTATGTGAACTCGGTGGCGGATTACTTCACCGCTCTCGACGAATTCAAAATCACCCTTGGCCTGCCGCTGGGCGAGCGGATATTCCTCGATGACTCGGCTCTCACTCAAGTGCGGGAAACCGGCCTGGTGCCGGCATCGTTGAATCCCATCGAAGCCTACCGGGTGGCAGTGAAGCAGCGGTTGCCATTGCTCAACGCCATCGATCAATTCGAGGACAGCAAACGCAAGGTCCGAATCTTTGCCGACGCCTTGAAACCCGGCCTCGACTTCTTTGCGGACGCCTCGCTGGAGTCGGAGAAGCCCACCGACTACACGAAGTTTGATCCAAACAAAATTCGCGCTGGCGTCGGATTGAGGCTCGATCTTCCCCTGGATCGGTTGAACGAGCGCAACGATTACCGGGCGTCACTGATCTCGTTTGAGCTGGAGCTTCGCCAGCTCACTCTTGAATTCGACCGGCTCCGGGATCGCATCGATGAGGGACTGCGCACGCTCGAACAACGGCGTCAAAGCTACTTCATCCAGACCAACGCCCTCGCGCTCGCCAACCGCCGGGTGGAAAGTTCAACCATTCTCCTTCAGGCTGGCCGCGCCGAGGCGCGCGACTTGATTGAAGCGCAGGACGCGCAGCTTCGCGCGCAAAACGATGTTACGCGCGCTCTGGTCGGCTATCAGGAGGCGCGGCTGCAATTGATGCTCGGCATCGGGGCCCTGGACCGAAGCAAATCGCAGTTCTGGCTGAAAGATCACCTGGCGGGGTTCGCGCCGGGCGCGGTGGCGACGGCCGTTCAGCCAGATGCAGCCGAAAAGCCAGTGGTGCCCCCCGATCAACTTTTCAACAACTAAGCGTGACTTAACGTCAAACTATGGTGTCATGATCCAGTGTATGTCCAATAGACCCTCGTTCGGCGCGGTCGCAGTCACGCTATGAATGCGCCCATTTTCCTCGGGACCGTTGCCGGGCGGATACGCCAGAGTCCCCGGCTGTTCGGCGCCATTGGCTTGGTGCTTGTCCTGCTTGTCGTGCTGTTTCTCAACCTTGGCGGTGCGCCGGCGCGCGCGTTAAGCTCGTTTGAGGTCCGGCGCGGAGATTTCCTCATCTCGATCGTCGAGGGCGGCACGCTCGAGGCGGTAAATGAGGAGGTCATTCGTTCCGAGGTCGAAGGCACAGCGCGCATCATCTTCATCGTGCCCGAGGGCAGCACTGTGAAGAAAGGCGATCTGCTCGTGGAATTGGATTCCTCGTCCACGCAGGATGCGGTGAACCTCCAGCAGATCAACGTGGAGAAGGCGCAACTGGCGTTCATCCAGGCCGAGCAAACCTTGCAGATTCAAAAGAGCACGGTGGAGAGCGAGATAAACGCGGCCGAACTCAAAGTCGAATTTGCCGAGTCCGACTTCAACAAATACGACAAGGGCGAGGCCCTCCAGTTGTTGCGCAACGCCCAGATTGAAATCACCAACGTGGTCGAGACTCTTAGCATCAATGAGGAGCGCCTCGAATGGACGGAGAAACTTTACGAGAAGCGTTTCGAGACCAAGGCCAATCTCGACAAGGATCGCCTCGCGGTGTCGCAAGCCAAGCTCAAGCTCGAACAGGCGCGCAAGGCGTTGTGGATGCTCGAAACCTTCGACCAGCCCAAGAGGAAACGAGAACTGGACGCTCTCTTGCAGGAAGCCAAAGACAACCTGGAGCGAGTGAAGCTGCAAGGCGCCAGCAAGCTCGCGCAATATGAGGCGGACGTGCATACGCAAAAGAAAACGCTCGACCTGAACATGGCCAAGCTGGCGCGGGACAAGAAACAACTGGACGGTACCAAGATTCACGCGCCGCAGGACGGGCTGGTCGTCTATGCCGGCTTTGGCGGCGAACGGCGGTTCAGCAGCGAGTCGTTGATCGAGGAGGGCGCCGTGGTCCGCAACCGCCAGGAGATCATCAAGCTGCCCGACGTGTCCGAGATGAAGGTGCAGGTTCGCATCCACGAATCGCACATCAACCAGATCCGTCCGGGCCAGCCCGCCTATGTGGTGCTCGACTCAATGCCCGATCAGCGTTTCCGCGGGTTTGTTGCGAAGGTCGCGCTGCTGCCGGACAGCTCGAGCCGCTTCGGCAATCCCAATCTCAAAGTCTATATCACCGAGGTCCGCGTTGCGGAGGCGTTGCCGAACATCAAGCCTGGCGTCTCCGCGCGAGCCGAGATCGTAATCACCAATCTTTCGGACGTGTTGACCGTGCCCATCCAGGCCGTGACCACGTACGGGGGCAAGCAGGTCGCTTATCTTGCGGGCAACATGCCGCGTGTCGTGCCGGTGCAGGTGGGGATGTACAACAACAAGTTCATCGAAATCTCGTCGGGACTGAAGGAAGGCGATCGCGTACTGCTTGCGCCGCCGTTCGACACGCAGGAAAAGGACCTCAGCGGCGCGGTCATTGGGCAGGGCGACTCGCTGCCGCAGGTTGACTCCAACCAGGTCCGGCACGTCCTCGCGGAAGCACAGGGCCGCAACGGCAATGGTGCGGACGAAGCCCGCCCACGCCGTGACGGCGGAGGGAGGAATCCCGGACAGCAACCGCGGGGTGAAGTCGGCGCGGTGACGGAGAACGTCGGCGGTGGCGAGCGCCGCCCACGCGGCGAACGGGGTGGTGGCAATTTTCCAAACCGCGAGGAGATGCTGAAGCAATTCGACAAGGACGGAAACGGTCAGCTTGACGAAACGGAGCGCGCCGCGATGCGGGAACGTTTCGGCGGCCAGCGCCGCCGCGGCACGAACGCGCCGCCTGCGGGGGATGGGTCCTGATGGGCCGGGGAATGGCACCGCATGTGATCAATGAGGCCCTGCTCACGAGGTTAAACTGCGACGACACACCATGAAACTTCACATTTACACCTCAACACCCGGCCTCAACCGCTATCCTGAAAGCGAGCGTTTTGCCCTGTATTGTTCTGTTCACCGAAGGCTCATGCACGAGGACACTGCCTACCGCGAGCGTTACAACTCATACATCACGGCCATTATTTGGGGCGGTGCGGGGTTGCTCGGCGTTGTACTGTCCATCCTCACGCCCTTGGCCTTCACGGCTGTCATTGTTTGGTTGGCTTTCCGTACGCAGAAATTTATGAATCAACGGATTGGAGAGGCTCTGCAAGGTCAAGCGGTCAATCCGTGAGCAGAAGTCAATAGATCGGTAATGTACGCTCTTTCCACTGGCCTGCTGGCTGACTGGCTCACCGGTTCACTCGTTCGCTGAACTTTGAGCCGTCAATGCGCCATCCCATCATCCAACTCGACGGCATCGAGAAGCGTTACGACCTCGGGGCAGAGGTTGCCGTGCGTGCGCTGCGAGGAGTGAACCTGACGGTCGATCCCGGCGCCTATGTCGCCATCATGGGGCCGTCTGGCTCCGGCAAATCCACCATGCTGAATCTTCTCGGCTGTCTCGACCGCCCGACCGCCGGCCAATACTTCCTTGGCGGCACGGATGTTTCGAGGATGCCGGATGACGAGCTTTCCGAGGCGCGCGGGAAGAAAATCGGGTTCATTTTCCAGTCGTACAACCTTATCGCGCAACTCACCGTCATTGAAAACATCCAGGTGCCATTGCTCTACCAGGGCAAGGACGTGCGCACACTCCACGATCATTGCGTCAAGCTGGCCGAATTGGTCGGCTTGGGTGACCGTGTGCATCATCGCCCCAACCAGCTCTCCGGCGGCCAGCAGCAGCGTGTGGCCATTGCCCGCTCGCTGGTCAATGACCCCCTGATGATTCTCGCCGACGAACCGACGGGCAACCTCGACTCCCGCACTGGCCTCGAAGTGCTGGACATGATCGACAAGCTCAATGGCGCTGGTAAAACCATTGTGCTCGTCACGCACGACGAAAAAGTCTCGGCGCGCGCCCACCGTGTCATTCACATGAAGGATGGGTTGATTGAGCGCGAAGTGGTGAATCGGGAGGCGTGTTCCGTGTTCCGTGTTCCGTGATTTTGGGATGAACGGTTTTATGAACTATGGCGATTGGGTGAAGGCGGTTCCGGTTGAAATTCGCGAAGACCCACTTTGGAACCAAGGGGCGTATCGGCTCGCTTTGTTCGCTGCCGATTTGGGCTGGCACGATGTGACGAAGCTCTTCCGGGACGGGCGCACGTCAAAGCTTTCCGCCCAATTGTTCGACGCGGTCGGTTCTATTGGGGCGAACATTTCGGAAGGTTACTCGCGCGGGCACCAGAAAGACCGCGCGCGCTTCTACGAATATGCTCTTGGATCCGCCCGCGAAAGTCGCACCTGGTATTTTGACGGCCGCCATGTCCTTGGCGAGACTGTAGCGCAGCATCATCGCATCGGTCTTCAGACGCAAATCATTCGGCTCCTGCTGAAGATGTTACCCCTGACGCGCGGCTATTCCCTGCACGAAGGCGATGCAGCAAATGCCCTGATTTTGTCCGATGACGCAGAACCTCTTTCACCGGTCGAACTCCAACAACTCTTGGAACTCGCCCCACTTTCCGAACCTTAATTCACGGAACACGAAACACGGAACACGGAACACGGAACACTCTTGAACCCCTTCACCTTCCAGTTCCTCAGTACCGTCCGCCTCGGCATCAAGAGCCTCCTGCTCCACAAGCTGCGCTCGATGCTTACCATGCTCGGTATCATCTTTGGCGTTTGTTCGGTGATTGCCATGCTGGCCATCGGTGAGGGCGCGTCCCACGAGGCGCAGGAGGCGATCAAGAAACTCGGCAGCCAAAACATCATCCTGCACAGCATCAAGCCCGCTGAGGAAGCCAAACTCTCCGGCATGGGCCGGAGTTTCTCGCTCGACTACGGCCTCACCTATGCCGATGGCGCACGCATTCAGTCCACCATTCCTGGTGTCATCCGAGTGCTGCCGATCCGGATCATCCGCGAGAACGCCCGCTTCGCGCAAAACAACATCCCCTGCCAGGTCGTCGGTACGCTGCCGTTCTATCCGGAAATTGTGGGGTTGGACATCGTGCGCGGCCGGTTTCTGACGGACACCGACGAGCGCAATCAGGACAACGTCTGCGTGCTGACCGTCGGCCTCGCGCAGCGCCTCTTTCCCTATCAAGACCCACTTGACCAGTCGGTGCGCGTGGACGCCTTTTATTACCGCGTCGTGGGCCTGGTGCGGGAACAAAACCTTCCAGACCAGCGCACCCAGGCCGGTAGAATGGAAGGCGAACCGCTCGACAACAACGTTTACATTCCATTGAGCACCTCCCGCACGCGCTTTGGTGAGATCCTCATTCGCCGCACTGCTGGCAGCGAGGAGCGCGAGAAGGTGGAGCTTCATGAGATGAGAGTGCAGATGCGCGATGCTTCGGCGGTCGAGACCGCCGACCCGCAAATCAAGACCCTCCTTAACCGATTCCACGCCAAGCAGGACTACGAAACCCTCGTGCCGCTCCAACTCCTCCGTGAGGCCGAAGATACCAAGCGCCGCTACAACATCGTCCTCGGCTCCATCGCCGCCATTTCGTTGCTGGTGGGCGGCATCGGTATCATGAACATCATGCTCGCTACTGTGACCGAGCGCACCCGCGAGATCGGCGTCCGCCGCGCGCTCGGCGCAAAACGCAAGGACATCACACTCCAGTTCCTGGTCGAGACGGTGGTTTTATCCGTGGGCGGCGGCCTTATCGGCGTGGTCGTGGGCGTTATCATTCCCATCCTCGTTTCTCACTTTGCGAACATGACGACCATCGTGACGCCCTGGTCGGTGTTCATTGCCTTTGGCATTTCCGGTGCGGTCGGCATCATCTTCGGTCTCTACCCCGCGAAATCCGCCGCCCAACTTGATCCCATCGAAGCTCTTCGCCACGAATAGGCTCCTTTCGTGGATTCGTGAATCATTCCTCCTCCTTCGCCGCCTGGGCACGCTGACGCAGACGTTTGTCTCCGGGATTGGTTCTCGCCGCTGATTCGACCAGCATCAGCGCCTCCTCAGGACGGTTCTGCGCTTTCAAGAAGTCTTCGTAGCGGAACACCGCTTCGTGCGCCCACGGTCCCAGAGCGAACGCCTGTCGATATGCAAATTCCGCCGCCTTGGTCATGCGTTCTCGCTCTTCCGGCGCGGCAGCGCTTTTCGCCCGACGTTCGTAAACGGTCGCTTGAGCCGTGCGCAGCCGGCTGTAGATGGACTGCGGACTATAACGCCGATCGGCCAGCACAAAGTCCTGGTCGCCTTTGAATTCTTCCAGATTCACCTCGGCATAGACCCGTTCGGCGAAATCACAAATCGTCTTCAGCGGCGTCTCTTCCTTCAGCCAGTCGCCAATCCAACGGGTCGTCTGTTTGCGCCAATAATCGTGATCCTTTCGTACCATCGCCGTGGTGATTCCCGGCAACGGCTCGCGATTGAGTTTCATGATCAAGCCGTGTGGAGAAAGGTGGGGATACATCCACTCCAACGGGAAACTCTCCTCGATATAAAACTCATGCCTGGGATTCGCATCGAAGATCGTTTTCGCGATGAGCCCGTTGATGCCCATCACCGCCATCTGCCCGCTCACGCTATACCTGCCCTTCTCATCCCTGGAAACCTCCTCGCCCGGTTTTTGCTCGCCTCTCTCCAATCGCGCTCCGGCTTCCGCGATGTACGTATCGAATGCCTTCTTGGCGTCGTCGTCCGTCGGCATCTTCAGCTTCTTTCCGTACATCGCGCGCAAGTAGGCCAGGTAAGGACCACTCGCCAGTGGGTTCTGCGAAATCGTAAAGAACGGGTTGGCGTCCACGTGCGACTTGCACAACGCCGTGATCAAGCCGCGTCCGTAATCCGTGCCACCAAAGTAAATGCTGCCGCGCGGAATCGAACCGATCACCTCCTGCGCGAATGCGTCGATGAACTTCACGTCCATCGCCGAAAACCCCTCGTAAGCCAACTCTGCCTCCAGCACGGGCTGCCACGCGACCGTTTGCACCGTTTCGTCCATGCGCGTGCCTTCGTATTGGCCAGCCCGCCGCCGCAACTCCTGCCACCAGCTCTTCACTTCCGCCCAGTCACCCTTGATGCCGGCGTCGAAGTAAGACCACACATCAGGCGATACATTCAGCTTCAACTCTTTCGTCAACGCGCGCGCGTGCCGTTCTTTCGCCTTAAAGAAGGCTTGCAGGCGCGGATCGAGCTTGCGTTGGGCGTTACCCTTCGGCTCCGCGCCCTGCGAAGGCACGGCCATCCCGAACGCCAGCATGTGGATGGAGAGAATGAACAGGATGTGTGTGCGTTTCATGGCCATCAATTTCATGAATGACGGGTGGCGACTTCACACGGATAGACACCGCGTCACGTGTTTTTGTATAGGAAGTGAAAAGGCTTTTCAACCGGATGCAACGATGGTTTGGCGAGCGGAATTTGTAGTGGGCTTTGCAACCGTTTTGCGCTTTGCTTGGTGGAAGCAATGGTTTCTCCACGCTTCCATCGCCGGATCGTCCTTCTGTTGCTGATGCTGGGTTTGGTCTCACTGGCATCTGGGGCGGAGCAGAACACCAATGCGTTCTATCAGGCGAATGGCACGCGCCGCATGGCGGAGCGGTTGGAGCAAATCGCCCGGACGGTCGATCCGCTGGGGGCGCGTTTCCTCGCGGCGGGACAGGTGGAGGTGTGGCGGCGCCGGATTGCGGAACACCCCGAGCTTGCGCGCGATTCTGCCACCCGTTTTCAGCTCGCCGAGGCGTTGTTGAATTCAGCGCGCAACCTGGAGGCGTTGGCGGAGTTTGAGGCGGTGGAGCGCCTGGACGCGGAACGAGGGCGCTCCGTTTCCGGCGACAATAAGCTGAACCTGCGCCTCAATCAGGCGTTGTGCCATCTTCGCGAAGGGGAGCGATTGAACTGTCTCTCCAATCACAACGCGGACTCGTGTCTGTTGCCGCTGCGCGATGGTGGAATTCATCGCTCGCCAGCCCCGTCGCGGCAGGCCATCGGAGTGCTGACCAATTTGCTGGCCGAATTCCCGGACAGCCTTGCCGCCCGCTGGCTCCTCAATGTGGCTTGCATGACGGTGGGCGATTATCCCGAGAAAGTCCCGGCGCGCTGGCTCATCCCGCCGAAGGTGTTTGCTTCTGATGTGGAGTTTCCGCGCTTTCATGATGTGGCTCCACTCGTGGGTCTGGCGCCCAATCAATTGTCTGGCGGCAGCGTGGTGGATGATTTCGATGGCGACAATCTGCTGGACGTAATGGTGAGTTCCATTGGCCTGCGCGATCCAATGCACTTTTATCGGAACAACGGCGACGGGACGTTCACCGAGCGGACACGCGAAGCCGGCCTCACAGGATTGACGGGCGGGCTGAATTTTGTGCCGGCGGACTACAACAACGACGGACATCTGGACGTGTTGGTGGTGCGCGGCGCCTGGATGCGCGCAGAGGGGAAACATCCAGACTCGCTGTTGCGCAACCGCGGTGACGGAACATTCGAAGATGTGACGGAGGCGGCCGGACTGCTTTCGTTTCATCCCTCGCAGACTGCCGCATGGCTGGACTTCGACGGAGACGGGTGGCTCGATTTGTTCATTGGCAACGAATCGCTGCCCGGCCCGGCGCAGCCACGCCACTTCTGCGAACTGTTTCACAACCAGGGCGACGGAACCTTCAAGGAAATCGCCCGCCTGAGCGGTGTGACGGTGCGCGATTATGTAAAAGGCGCGGTGGCCGGAGATTTCAACAACGATGGCCGGCCTGATCTTTACGTCTCCGTGTTAGGCGGCTCAAACCGGCTCTTCCGTAATGACGGGCCGCGGGACTCGAAAACGGGCGCTACGAACGGCTGGATCTTCACTGACGTTGCCCGCGTCGCCGGCGTTACCGAACCCATCCACAGCTTTCCCTGCTGGTTCTTCGATTACGACAACGACGGCTGGGAAGACATTTTCGTGGCCGGCTACAAGATTACCAACGTTGGCGACGTCGCGGCCGATTATCTGGGTCTGCCCCACCGGGGCACCAACGCGCGACTCTACCGCAATCGCGGCGATGGCACGTTCGCAAATGTTTCGGGCGCGGCGAAGCTGGACCGGTTGCTGCATGCCATGGGCTGCAACTTCGGCGACCTGGACAACGACGGCTGGCTCGACTTCTACCTCGGCACTGGCGATCCGGATTTGCTGACGGTCATTCCGAACAGGATGTATCGAAACGCCGACGGGCGCTTCTTCCAGGACATCACCACGGCCGGCGGCTTCGGGCATTTGCAAAAAGGCCACGGCGTTTCCTTCGCCGACATCGACAACGACGGCGACCAGGACGTGCATGAAGACATGGGCGGCGCGATGACGGGCGATGTGTATCCCAACATCCTGTTCGAGAACCCGGGCTTCACCAATCATTGGCTCAAGCTCAGACTCGAAGGCACTCGCGCCAACCGTTTGGCCACTGGCGCGCGGGTGCGAGTGGACGTTCAGGAACACGGGAAGTTGCGTTCGCTCCATCGTACCGTCGGGTCCGGCGGAAGCTTCGGCGCGAACCCGCTTCGCGTCGAACTAGGGTTGGGCAAGGCGGAGAAGATCACGTTGGTTGAAATCCTCTGGCCTGGGAGCGGCACGCGTCAGACCTTGCGCGACCTGAAGCTCAACCAGATGTACGTCGTTCGCGAAGGCGTGGCCGAAGGGCGGACCGTTATGTTGAAGAGTTTTCGCTTCCCCAGGTCCGATCCCCACGCGCACCACCATCACGATTGACCGGGGCCTGGCTGATGGAGTGCCCGACTTTTCAGCGGACATTCGGTCCATTTTGCGCTTAATATGAGTATCAGCGCATGAGTGTCCCAACGACTTCCTCCGCCGGCTCGCGTGAACGCGAGTTGTTTGTTGTCGCGTTGGAAAAAAAGCCCACTGAACGCGCCACTTTTCTCGAAGCGGCTTGCGGCGGCGATGACTCGCTGCGGCGGCGCGTCGAGGAATTGCTGGGTGAGCAGGATGATGTAGGCGGCTTTCTGGAGACACCCGTGTTGAGCGGCGCGCGCGGCCCTTCGGGCACGGAGATCATCGCGACAGTGACCGAGAAGGCCGGCGACCACATCGGTCGCTACAAATTGTTGCAGCAGATCGGCGAGGGCGGTTGCGGCGTGGTCTATATGGCCGAGCAGGCGGAGCCGGTGCGGCGCCGCGTCGCGCTCAAGGTCATTAAGCTGGGCATGGACACCAGGAGTGTCATTGCCCGCTTCGAGGCCGAGCGGCAGGCGCTGGCGATGATGGATCATCCGAACATCGCCAAGGTGCTCGACGCCGGCGCGACGGAAACGGGGCGGCCTTACTTCGTCATGGAACTGGTGCGCGGTATCCGCATCACGGAGTATTGCGACCAACGCCTCCTGCGCACCGAACAACGTCTCAAGCTGTTCATTCAAGTCTGCCAGGCCATTCAGCACGCGCACCAGAAGGGGGTCATCCACCGCGACATCAAGCCGTCCAATATTCTCGTTACCCTGCACGACAGTGTGCCCGTGCCGAAGGTGATCGACTTTGGCATCGCCAAGGCCACCGACCAGAAGCTGACGGACAAGACACTGTTTACCGCGTTTGCCGCGTTCATCGGCACGCCCGCCTACATGAGCCCGGAACAGGCGGAGATGAGCGGCCTGGACATCGACACGCGGAGCGACATCTATTCGCTGGGCGTGCTGCTCTACGAATTGCTCACGGGCAAAACGCCATTCGATGCCGAAGCCCTCTCGCGGGCGGGACTCGACGAGTGCCGCCGCACGATTCGCGAGCAGGAGCCGGCGCGGCCTTCGACGCGTCTGGCCACCATGCTCGAAGCCGAACTCACCACCACTGCCGCCCAGCGCCACACCGAAGCGCCGAAGCTGATTCATTCGTTGCGCGGCGACGTGGATTGGATCGTGATGAAATGCCTGGAGAAGGACCGTGCGCGCCGTTATGCCACGGCCAACGATCTGGCCGAGGACATCCACCGCTGCCTGGAGCGGGAACCGGTACAAGCGCGGCCGCCGAGCAATTTTTATCGCCTGCAAAAAATGGTGCAACGGAACCGTGGCGCATTCGCCGCCGCCGCGGGCATCGCCATCGCGTTGTTGGCCGGAATCACTCTGAGCACCTGGCTGGCGGTGCGCGCGACGCGCGCGGAGAAGAACGCGCTCGCCCTGCAAAAACAGGAATCGCACCTCCGCCAGCAGGCAGATCAAGACAAGGCATCGGCCCGGCTCAACGAATACATCGCCGATATCAACCTCGCGCAGCAGTCGCTGGAGGATGGGAATTACGGACGCGCGGTGCAATTGCTCGAAAAGCACCGGCCCGTTCCGGGTGAGCCGGATCTGCGCGGCTTCGAGTGGCGATACCTCTGGCAGTTGAGCCGCGGCGATGAACACGTCGCGCTGCCGGCCCAGGAGTCGGCGGTGCAATCCCTGGCAGTTTCCCCCTCGGGCGAGTTGCTGGCCATCGGTCTGCGCCAGAGGATCAAAATCTGGAACCTGCGGACGAAAGCGCTGGTTTTGAGCCTGCCGCATGGCGCGTCCTCGGTGGTGTTCCTGCCCGATGGGATGCACCTGGCCTCGGTCGGGAGCGGCCATCTCCGCCTCTGGGACACCGCGAATTGGCGCGAAGTTAAAGTGTTTCAGGACAACTCCGGGCCGCTGGCGATTTCCAAAGATGGAAAGCGGTTGGCCACGGTCAGCGTGCGGGGCGTTCGTGTCTGGGATACGTCCACCTGGAAGGATCCCCGCTTTCTCGAAGGCGCGTTCGGCGCAGTTGCCTTGTCACCCGACGGCCAGTTTGTGGCGGCTGAAACACGCGCGGGATTGGCGGTGCTTCCGGTGGATCAGAATGGGGCGCCCGTCGTCTTGCAGGATTCCACGAACATCACTCCTCGTTCGTTCGGCCCCCGTTTTCGCCAAAGCGATCGCGTGCTGGCATTTTCGCCAGACGGCAGGTCAGTGGTTGCTGCTCGAAACATGTTGTCGGAGCGCGGGGTATTTGTCCTCAGCGTCTGGGATGCTCAATCGGGCAGGGAAGTGGCCACCATGCCGGATGATCCCGCGCACGTCGAACATCGCGGAACGATTTCGAGCCTCGCGTTCTCGCCGGACGGCCGCACCCTGGCCACGACCAGCATGGACCACTCCACCCGCCTGTGGGATTTTGAGAAACGCGTCCCGCTGGCGACGATCCAGGGACATTTGAGCGAAGTCTTTGCTCTCGCGTTTGCCCCAGATGGGCAGACCATCGTCTCTGGAGCAAAAGATGGTGATGTGAAGTTGTGGCCCTTGCCGCCCCGCCGAAAGGGCGAGCCCCTGACGACCGCCCGTCACCCGCAGGCCTTTTCCAAGGATGGGCGGACGCTGGCGGCCACGGCCAGGTTCGAGCCTTTGCTGGTCTTTATCAATACCGTCACGGGAGAAACAGAGAAGCAGTTCGATTTGGAAATCCGGCGACGACGCCCCACGCCTTTTGGACCGGGCGTGATCCCGTTGAGCGACGATTTGCGGACCATGGCCCAAGCCGGTGAAGATGGCACGATCCGACTTTGGGACACGGTCACGCGTCAGGCGACGACGCTTAAAGTCGCAGACGATTGGGCAGAGCCGGTCGCGCTGTCACCCGATGCCAGGACCCTTATCACGCGTGGATCGGATCACGCGCTGCGTCGATGGGACCTGCAGAGCGGCACCAACATCGTGTGGCCCGCCGAGGTCTTTCGGGCCATTTTCTCGCCCGACGCACGGCTGCTGGCCACCACGGGACGCGGCAACGGAGTACAGCTTTGGGATGCAGCAACACTGGCGCCGACTGTGAGGATCGAGTCTGAGGAACAACTGGCGGGCTTGCCGTTCGGGGGGTTCGGCCAGTCGGTGGCTTTCTCCGCCAACGGACGAATTTTGGCCATCGCCTACCAGGACGATGCCATCCGTTTGTGGGATACGGCCACGGGCAAATTGCTGGGCGCTTGCATTGGCCACAAACAAGGCGTGAAATCCATCGCCTTCGCGCCCGACGGAAAGACGCTTGCGACCTCCAGCGACGACAGCACGGTGAAGTTCTGGAACGTCGCTTCGCAACAGGAACTGCTCACCGTCCGGCAATTGGGCGCCACGCTTTCCGGCCTGATGTTTTCGCCAGACGGACGGATGCTGGTAGGCGGCAGCGGAGTTTTTTCCGATCAAGGAGGGCTGCTCTTTTTTCGCGCCCCGCAGTTTGCCGAGATCCATGGGCAGGACGAACTACATGCCCGAAAGGTCGAAGCCCGCTGACGTTCTATTCCTAATCGCCGGAGCTGGTCACAAAAACAACAGGAGTGCCTCGTCCCCTCGCGCATTTCTCAGCCCAGCGACAGGCACTCCGTTTAGATTGCGCAAATGATGCGCGCCGCGTGGCGGGTATCCGCGCAGGAATTGCGCAGTGGCGTCTTGAATGGCCTTGGAATGTCGCCGTTCCGACGCTGGCATGTAACCTGCCAGAACAAAACGATGTCGCACTGAGTGGGGCGTCACGTGCGCCCCCGCACATTCAACTCAAACAAGAACAGAGACAGAGTCGGAGAAGCTTATGAAAAAATTGCAATACACACTGGTGACGATGGGCGCAGCCGCCGCGCTACTGCTGGGAGCGGGCCAACTGAACGCGCAGGAGCGCCAGGAGCGCGGTGACCGGGGCGGTCGTGGAAATTTTGATCCGGAACAAATGCGCGCGCGTATGATGGAGCGTTATCGCGAAGCTTTCGAAGTGAAGGATGATGCCGAATGGAAGATCATCGAAGGGCGCATCACAAAAGTCACCGATGCGCGCCGTGAGATGAGTGGCTTTGGGCGTGGCTTCGGTGGTCCGGGCGGTCCGGGTGGACGCCGGGGCGGCGAGGGTGGTGATGGCGGCGGCGAGCGCCGTCGGTTCGGCGGCGAACCCAGCCTGGAGGCGGAAGCACTCCAGAAGGCCATCGAAGCGAAAGCGCCAAACGACGAGATCAAGGCCAAGCTCACCAAGTATCGTGAAGCACAAAAGACCAGGCAGGCGAACCTCGAAAAAGCCCAGACCGAATTGCGCCAGGTGCTCTCCGTTCGCCAGGAAGCGAGCGCTGTGATGATGGGTTTGTTGCAATAATCTCTCCCCACGGACTCGAAGCTGGCGCTCCGTAACCATGAGTGAAAACGCCGACACGATGAAGCAGTTGCTCGACCGGATGGTCGAAGCGAAGCAGCTTTCCGCCATCGACGCCGATGCAATCACGCATCAGGCTCGGCAGAACGCGGCGTCTTCCAAATCCGAAGATGAAATTTTGCGCTGGCTGGCGACTGAATACGCGGTCGCCTACACCACGCTGGAGGACATCGAACCGGATCGCCAGCTTCTCTCTCTTTTCCCCGCGCGCATTCTGCTGAAGGAACAGCTTCTTCCGCTGCGCCGCACCAATGGCACCGTCGAGGTCGCCACGAGCCGCCTCTTCGCCACACAGGGCCTCGACGCACTCAAAACGATGACGGGCCTCAAGCTCAAGCCCGTCCTCGCGCCGCGCG
>Ga0187893_10002236_pt1 | contig 43180 bp, 36 predicted proteins | sample MA1701074metaG_FD_139574 | JGI IMG/M metagenome (GOLD analysis project Ga0187893, IMG submission 139574) | White microbial mat communities from a basaltic lava cave in the Kipuka Kanohina Cave System on the Island of Hawaii, USA - MA170107-4 metaG ... | reverse complement strand
GGCCATCCTGGACTTCGTGGGCTTGAGCACGCAGCACGCCACGGTGGCCAGCACGCTGGCCTACGGCGAGCAGCGGCTGCTCGAGCTCGCTATTGCCCTGGCCGCCCGGCCCCGCCTGCTCCTGCTCGACGAGCCCGCGGCCGGCATGACCGGTCGCGAGAAGGTCGTGGTCACGCGGCTTATCCAGGGCGTCCGCGACCAGGGAGTCACCGTGCTGCTCGTCGAGCACGACATGCGGCTGGTCATGGGCATCTCCGACCGCGTCGTGGTTCTGAACTACGGCCGCGTCATCGCCCGCGGGTCTCCTGGAGAGATCCAGGCTAATCCCGACGTCATCAGCGCCTATTTGGGAACCGCGCGTGCTGACGCTTGAGGGGGTGCGCGCGGGGTACGGGCGGGTGGAGGCCCTCCGGGGAGTCAGCCTCGCCGTGGGGTGCGGTGAACTGGTGTGTCTGGTCGGCGCCAACGGCGCCGGCAAGACGACCACTCTCAAGACTATCTCGGGCATCGTGCAGGCGACCGGGGGAAGGATCGCGTTCGAAGGCCAGGACATCCACCGCCTGGCTGCCCCGGAGATCCTGCGACGCGGAATTGCTCACTGCCCGGAAGGGCGACGCGTCTTCCCGTATCTGACGGTAGAGGAAAACCTCCGCCTGGGGGCCTATGTGCGTCGGGATCCCGAGGTCGAGGCCGACCTGCGGGATGTCTATCGACACTTCCCCATTCTGGACGAGCGCGCGCGCCAGGCCGCGGGCACCCTCTCCGGAGGAGAACAGCAAATGCTCGCGATCGGCCGCGCGCTCATGGCCCGTCCCCGGCTCATCCTCTTCGATGAACCCTCCCTCGGGTTGGCGCCGACGATCGTGGAGATCACCTTCGAGATCATCAAGCGCATCCGCAATCGTGGCGCCACCGTCCTGATGGTCGAGCAGAATGCCTATGGCGCGCTCCGCATGGCCGACCGCGCTTACGTCATGGAGACGGGCGTCATCACCCTGTCCGGTCCTGCCCACGAGCTCCTGGAGAACGACCACGTCAAGCGCGCCTACCTCGGCGGCTGAGTACGATACACTATCGGCCGTTCGTGCTACTGCACGGTCGAGGAGGCCCGATGAAATCGCTTCGTGACAAGTACTGTATCGTCGGCGTCGGCGAGACGGAGTACTCCCGCAACTCCGGGCGGACCACGCGGGCCATGGCCGTACAGGCCCTGGCTCGGGCCATGGCCGACGCTGGGCTCACCAGCCGCGACGTGGACGGGATGATGAGCTATCAGAACAACGATTCAACCTTCTCCCAATTCGTGGCCGGCGATCTCGGGATCCGCCTCAACTTCTTCATGGACGTCGTGGGGGGCGGCTCGTCGACAGAGGCGCTCGTCGGGCTGGCCATGGGGGCTATCGAGGCGGGCATGTGCAACACGGTCGCCCTCTTCCGTTCCATGAACGGATACACGGAGGTCCGCATCGGCGGCACCGGCGTTCGGTCGGCGGCCCCCGTCCGGGGCCCCGACCTGGCCTGGCGTCCCTTCGGAATGACCAGCGCCGGACAGCAGTTCGCCCTGACGTTCATGCGCCACATGTACGAGTACGGAACCACCTCCGAGCAGGTGGCCCACGTCAAGGTCGCCCACAGCAAGCACGCCTCCCAGAACCCCAAGGCCCTCTTGAAGGAGCGGGTGACGGTGGACGACGTCGTGAACTCGCGCTGGGTGGTGAAACCGCTCCACCTCCTCGACTGCTGCCTGGAGACCGACAACGCCACCTGCCTCATCGTGACCTCAGCCGAGCGGGCGCGCGATCTCAAGGCAAAGCCCGTGACCATCATGGGCGTGGCCGGCCGCGTCTCCAAACCGCGCAGCGACTTCCACTGGGCCACCGGACCTCTGGCGCGGGTGGCAGGGTACTACGCCAAGGACATCGTATTTGGCCAGGCCGGCATCGGCCCCGAGGATGTGGACATTACAGGGTCCTACGATGCCTTCACCTTCACGACGATGCTGCAGCTCGAAGACTACGGGTTCTGCAAGAAGGGGGAGGGCGGGGCCTATGTCTCGAGCGGCATCATCGAGCTGGGCGGCCGGCGCCCCAACAACACTGCCGGTGGGCACCTGTGTGAAGGCTACACGCACGGGATGTCCATGGTCATCGAGAACGTTCGGCAACTGCGCACCACCGTTGACGACTTCTGCCCGCGTGCGGCCGAGGGCATCCACACCTACGACTATTCCCCGGGCCGTTGCCGGCAGGTGAGAAACCCGCGCATCAGCATGAACCTCGGCTGGGCCAACCCGCACGCCGGCAGCGCCCTGATCATGCGGAACTGAAGGAGAGAGAGGATGCCCGAGCCCCTGCAGTATCGGGGAATGCCACTCGTCGTCCCCGACAACGATAGCGAGTGGAAAGAATTCTACGCGGCAGCTCGCCAGCACCGGCTACTCCTGAGAACGTGCCGTGCGTGCGGGCTCATGCGCTATCCCCCGTTGGTCGCCTGCCCGTGGTGCGCGTCGCTCGACTGGAGCCATCGCGAGGTGAGCGGGCGAGGCACCATTGTCTCGTACGAGATTGTCGTTCACGCCATCCAGCCGGGATTCAAGGAGTGGGCACCCTACCCGGTGGTGCTCGTCGAACTCGACGAGCAGCGCGGGCATCCCACGGCCGACGAGGGCCTCCGGATGATCGCCAACCTCATAGGGGCCGCGGGTCGGCCCGAAGCCGAGGAGAACGTCGCGATCGGCAAGCGGGTGCGGGTTGTCTTCCACGACCTCGCCGACCACCTGGCCCTTCCCCAGTTCACGCTGACCGACGAGCCGCCCGCGGGCCCCATCTGGCGGTTTCCCGGCTGAAGCGCGAACGGAGCGCCCGCCGAAGGGAACGGTCCTGGGGGTTTGACTGACTTCTCGCGGTGTGGATAATGAACCCGTAGTCATTCGCACGCTATCCCGGTCACTACCATTAGAACGCGAGTCGTCGTGACTGGCCTCGGTGTCATTTCCCCGATCGGAATCGGGGTTGATGCGTTTTGGAAGGCTGCCCTGGAGGGGCGGTCGGGGATCAGTGCCCTCACCGAGGTCGAAGGATTTCCCGTCGAGCGATTTCGATCGCGGGTGGGCGGCCGCATCCGAGACTTCACTCCCAGTGAGCACCTCGATCCCGGCCTCGCCGATCGCCTCGACCGTCATGCGCAGTTCGCGCTGGTGGCTGCCCAGCAGGCCATCCGCGACGCCGAGCTCCGGATGGAGCGAGAGCCCACTCACCGGGTGGGCGTGGTGGTCGGCGCCGGCATGGGGGCCATGACCATGGGCGAGCGGGAGTTAACCAAGCTCTACGAGAGCCAGCGCCCGGACCGGGTGCATCCGAACTTCATCCCCACCATCACCCTCAACTCGGCGTCGGGCCTGGTCGCGCTCGCCCATGGAGCCAGGGGGCCCAACCTCACCGTGTCCACGGCGTGCTCATCGAGCGCCCACGCCCTCGGCCTGTCGCTCGGGTTCCTGCGAGGAGGGCAGGCGGATGCGATGATTGTGATCGGGACCGAGGCCAGCATCACACCGCTGTCCCTGGGAGGCTTCACCTCCCTTCGGGCCCTGTCCACCTCGTTCAACGACACCCCGGAGCGCGCCTCTCGCCCCTTCGACCGGGCCCGCGACGGTTTCGTGATGGGGGAGGGGGCGGCCGCCCTTATCCTCGAGACGTGGCCGCACGCCCGGAAGCGCAAAGCGCGCATGTACGCCGAGGTCGCGGGCTACGCGGCCACCAGCGAGGCCTATCACATGGTGATGCCGCAGGAGGACGGGCGGGAGTCGGCACGCACCATGGAACTGGCTCTGGACGATGCCGGGCTGGCACCCTCGCGCGTCGACTACATTAACGCGCATGCCACCGCCACCCCGGTGGGCGACCCCGTGGAGATTCGGGCCATTCGGCGAGTGCTGAAGCGGCGCGCGAACCATGTACTGGTGAATGCCACCAAGTCGCTGCTCGGTCACACGCTGGGCGCCGCCGGGGCCATCGGGGCCGTGACCTGCATCCTGTCTCTCACCACCGGGCAAGTCCATCCCACGCTCAACTACGACGATCCCGACCCGGAATGCGTGTTGCCGGGAATCTCCCGTCAGGCCCAGGGGCGCCCGCTCAGGGTGGCGCTGCTGAACGCCTTCGGGTTCGGCAGCAACAACGCGTCCCTGGTCCTGAAGGCGCTGTGAGGAGGCCGGAAGGCCCGCTCTTGGCGCGAGGGTGACGGCATGACATCATCGACAGGCATTGCCGAGAAGATCCGGAGTGCGCTCGCCCGCGAGCTCAAGCGCGATCCCGAGACGATCACCCTCGAGCAGAGCTTGCGCGAGGATCTGGGACTGAATTCGCTGGACGCCATCGAGCTGATGTTCAAGGTCGAAGAGGAGTTCGACATCGAGATCCCCGATCCTGATCTGCAAAAGCTGCGCACGGTCGGTGACTTGGTCTCGTACCTGGAGGCCCGCCTGAGCGGCAGCCCCGTCCCGCCGCCGGCCGCCCCCGAGAAGCCCGTGTCGCCGCCGCCCTCCGCGGCGGCGCCAGCCCCCGCCAAGGCCAAGGGTGCCCCCGCGCGTCCGACCAAAGCGGCGGCCAAGCGATCCCGCGCCTGAGGCGACCCGGGGAGCAATGCGGACCCGCCGACAAGCTTCCCGAGGGGTCCGCATCGAGGACATTGCTCGCGCTGTCGACGGTGTTCTGTCGGGCTCGCGATCGATCACCATTGTCGATCTGAAGAGTCTCGAAGACGCCGGTTCCCACGACCTCGCCTACGTCGGGGACGACCGCTTTCTCGCCCTGGCCCGTCGCTCGCGGGCAGGAGCCCTGCTGGTGAATCGCCCGCTGCCTGATTTCGATCGCCCGCAGATCACGGTAGCCAATCCGGCTTACGCCGCCGTGTTGGTGGTTGAGCACTTCTTCACCACCCCGTACCGAGCGCGGGGGGTGGGGGCTCCTATCGTGTGCGGGCGCGATGTGGTCATGGGCGCCGAGCCGTCCATCTGGCCCTTCGTGACCCTCGGCAATCGCGTGCGCCTGGGCGCGCGTGTCTCCCTCTATCCCGGGGTGTTCATCGGCGATGATGCCACCGTGGGTGACGACACGGTCATGTACCCGAATGTCATCATCCTCTCTCGCTGCCACATCGGGGCCCGGGTGATCATCGGGAGCGGCACCGTGATCGGGAGTGATGGCTTTGGATATGTGCAGCACGCGGGACGCCATCACAAGATTCCCCAACGGGGGTCGGTGGTCATCGAGGACGACGTCGAACTGGGGGCCAATGTCACGGTCGACCGCGCCACCTACGGCCAGACGCTGATCGGGCGGGGGTCAAAGATAGACAATCAAGTTCACATCGCCCACAACGTCAGCATCGGCGAACACACCATCCTGGTGGCCCAGGTCGGCATCGCGGGCAGCGTGACGGTGGGCACGCATGTCGTGATGGGCGGTCAGGTCGGAGTGGCCGATCACATCCGAGTGGGCGACGGAGCCATGATCGCGGCCACCGCCGGCGTCGTTCAGGACGTGGCCCCCGGTGAGCGCATGAGCGGAACGCCCGCCCTGCCGCACCACGAGGCCCTCCGCGTGTATACGGCCTTGCGCCGACTACCGGAGCTGCGCCAACGCGTGCGCGAGCTCGAACGCCGCCTGGCCGAGCTGGCGAGCGCCGCCGCCCCGTCTCCCCCTCACGCCGTCAAGCGCGCCATGATCGCGTCGAAGGCGGTGCCGGCCAGGCGCCGAACCTCTTCGCGCGTGAGCGGCTGAATGGGGTGGTCGACGGGTGGAGTCCAGATAGTCTGTTATGCACTCCTCCCCTCAGTGGTGCCGCCGTCGACTCAGCGGCCCCGGCGCCACCAGTGGTGGACGAGGTTGTCCACCACTTCTCCCAGCTGGCCGATGGTCCGGCATTCCCGCACGATGTCGCAGGCGGGCGTGTAGAGCGGCATCACGCTGTCCCCCACACCCCAGCCCCACTGGCCTTCCGGGTTGAGCCAAATGATCCCCTTCACGCGCTCGCGAATCAGGCGCAGGGCCCAGGCCTGCGGATCGTTGTAGTTGTTGCGGGCGTCGCCCAGGACGAGGATCGTCGTCTTGCGATCGAGCGAGTCGAGGTCCGTACGCACGAAGCGGCTGAAGGCGTAGCCGAAGTCCGAGCGGCAGTGGTAGTCGATCGGTGCGCCCTTGAGGGCCCACTCGATGGCGCGCTCCACCGGATAGGTGTTGAAGGCCTGGGTCACCTCGGCGATCTCCGACACGAACGCGTACGAGCGCACTCGACTGAAGCACTCCTGCAGATTCCACACCAGCTGCAGCATGAAGCGGGAGGCGTTGCGGACGGAGTCGGAGACATCACAGATGGTGACCAGCTTCGGCTTTTCGCGATGACGGCGCCGCAGCTTGATCTCCATGGGGATGCCCCCGTACTGCAAGCTACGGCGGATGGTGCGTCGCGTGTCGAGGCGTCCCCGCTGCTCCTGGCGCTGGCGAAGGGCGAGCGCGTCCTTGATCCTCCGGGCCAGCCGCGCCACTACCGTGCGCATCTGGGCGACCTCGTCCGGGGTGAGGGCGAAGAGGGGTTTCTCGGACAGCACTTCACGCGTCAGCTTTTCGCCTTGCCGGTACGCGCGCCGTTCCAGCTCGCGCTGGACGTGCTGGCGGATCATGCGCCGGAACGCCTCCAGCCGCAATTCTAGGTAATTGCGCACGCGGGCGAGGGCCCCCGGGTCGAGACCGCGCGCCTCCAGCATCTGCATGATGCGCTCGAGGTCGCGCTCGACGGCCGACCAGTCGAAGTTGTCGGCGATACGCCGCGAGAAGTGCCCGACTTGCAGGAAGTACATCAGCCGTTCCAGGCCGGCCTGCTGCCCGCCGGCCCGGATGGCCATCTCCATTTCGCTTCCCTCGCCGCGCAGCATCAGCTCGGTCAGGTCGTCGAGGGAGAGGTCTTCCTCGCCCAGCGCCTGATCCAGCAACTCTTGCAGGCGCGGATCCTCGGGACCGAGGGCCTTCTTCAGACCCTCCCCCAGGGCCTGCAGGTCGAGGAAGTAGAGATTGAAGATCCGCTCGAAGGTCGGCCCATCGCGGGTCTCTTTGACGAGGGTGCTGGCCAGGGCCGACTTGAACACGTCCCGCGCATCCAGCCCCACTTCGGCGGTGGCGGCCAGCGCGTCCAGTGCCTCCGAGGGCGAGATCCGGAGCTCGGCGCGGCGCAGGTCGCCGATGAATTCGAGGATCCGTTCGTCCATGAACCTAGCGCGCGTCGGCCAGGACCTTGTCGAGCGAACCGCGCACCCGCTCCAGGTCCTTCTCGTGCTTCACGAGCATGGTGAGGGTGGACTCCACCAGCGCCGGATCCAGCGCCTGGGCGTTGAGGATGACGAGGGAACGTGCCCAATCGAGCGACTCCGACACGGAGGGCAGCTTGCGGAGATCCATGGCGCGGATCTTCTGAACGGCAGCCACCACCGCCTGCGCGAGATGCTGGGGAATCTCCGGGACCTTCAACCGGATGATCTCCAGTTCCTCGGCCGGCGCCGGGAAATCGATGAAGAGGTGCAGGCAGCGTCGCTTGAGACCGTCCGACAGTTCTCGCGCATTGTTCGAGGTGAGAACCACGAGGGGGACATGCTTGGCGCGCAAGGTCCCCAACTCCGGCACCGAGACCTGGAAATCCGACAACACCTCGAGCAGGAAGGCTTCGAACTCTGGCTCGGCCTTGTCGATCTCGTCGATGAGGAGCACGACCGGATCCTCGGCCAGGATGGCCGACAGGAGCGGGCGGGGTGACAGAAAGCGGAAGGAGAAGAAAGCATCCTCCTGGCCCGCGATCTTGGCGACCGCGTCGGGCAGCGAGGGAGCATCGGCGATCAATTCACCGATCCGCTCGCGCAGGAGCTGGGTATAGAGGAGCTGCTTGGCGTACTTCCACTCGTAGAGGGCCTTGCCTTCGTCAAGCCCCTCGTAGCACTGCAGCCGAATGAGCTTGCGCCTGGTCATGTCCGACAGCGTTTTGGCGAGCTCCGTCTTGCCGACACCGGCCGGACCCTCGATGAGAACGGGACGGCCCATGCGGGCCGCCAGATACACGACCGTGGAAATCCGGCGGCTGGCGATGTACCGCGCCTGCCGGAACTGGTTCTGGACATCCTCGACGGATTCGAACATGGGTGCTCCTGTCTTCACGTGATGGGGAGCGGCACACATCCGTCTATTCTAGCGCATCGCGGCAAACCCGTCGGGTCGCGGTACAATCCGGGTCAATGAGGATCCTTCTCGTCGACGACGAGCCGAGCGTGCGCGCCATCGTGGCGGAATTGCTGGAACTCGAGGGGCATGCCGTGGTGCAGGCGGAGAACGGCCCCGACGGGCTGGCTGTGCTGGCGACCGACGGCGGCGTCGAGCTGGTCCTGGCCGACGTCGGCATGCCCCGCATGAACGGATGGGCCCTGGCCCGCGAGGTACGAGCGCGCTACCCGTCGGTACGGGTGGGGTTGATCACCGGGTATGGCAGCACGGGGCCGTCGGACCCTGCCGAGCGCGCGGTCGTCGATTTCATCATTGCCAAGCCCATCACCGACGAAAGTTTGCAGGTTATTCGTCGCCCCCGGGGTGCCTGATCGAATCGCCGCGCCCATGGCGACGACCGGCGTGGCCGAGCATTGGGGCTGCCGTTGACTGGGCGGGTCGCCCTCATTACCGGCGCGTCCTCGGGGATCGGGGCCGCCCTCGCCCGCGAGTTCAGCGCGCGCGGAGCCATGGTCGCCCTCGCCGCCAGGCGGGCCGACCGGCTCCGCACTCTGGCCGCCGAGCTCGGGGAAGCCAATGGCCGCGCGCTGGGGTTGGTGTGCGACGTGACGCGCGAGGGAGACCTCGAACGCAGCGTGAACGCCACGCGGCTGGCCTTCGGTCGCATCGACATCGTGGTCGCCAATGCCGGCTTTGCCGTGCGCGGCCGCCTGGACACGCTCGCCCTCGAGGACTATCGGCGCCAGTTCGAGACGAATGTCCTCGGCGTTCTCCGCACGATCATCGCCGGTCTCGAGGAGCTCAAGCGGACGCGCGGATGTCTCGTCCTCATGGGAAGCGTGAGCAGCTACCTCGCCCTCCCGGCGGGCTCGGCCTACGCCATGAGCAAGTTTGCTGTGCGTGCGCTGGCGGAGGCGCTCCGGGAAGAGCTGGCGCCCCAGCAGATTGGGGTCACGCTCGTCTGTCCGGGATTCGTGGAATCAGAAATCTACGAGATCGACAATCAGGGCGTGCGGCGGCCGGGGACACCACGCCGGGTCCCGCGCCGTCTGGTCATGTCCACGGGCCGGGCCGCGCGCCAGATCGTCGATGCGGTGGCGCGCCGCCGTCCCGAGATCGTGGTCACCGGGCATGGCCGGCTGGCCGTTCTCCTGCAACGGCATGTCCCGCGCCTCGTCTGGTGGGGCCTGCGCCTCGCTTCCAGGTAGTCAAACGCGGCGGTCCCTCGGCCCGCTAGCGAATCAGGGTCTTCACGCGGTAGAGAAGGAGCTGGCCGGCAAATGTGACGATCGCCCACGGGGTGATGAACGAACGACGATGCTCGTTCGCGAAGAACACGGTGGGGACCTCGCCGATTTTGAATCCGAGCTGCGTTGCCTGGATGATGATCTCGGCATCGATGAACCAGCCGTCCGAGTGCAGCGACAGCTTGGCCAATGCGGGGCGGGCAAAGATCTTCGGCTTACTATTCGCATCGCGGACGGTCACCCTCGGGAACAGACCTCGCAGGGCGACGTTGTAGATGCGCGACACCAGGCGTCGCCGCGCGCCATCGTGGCGTACCGCTCGGAAGGTCTGGGCAAGGTCGTAGCCCCCCTGTCGAAGGCACTCGTACACGGCCACCACATCGTCCGGAGGCATCTGACCATCGCCGTCGATGACGGCCACCGTCCGCCCCGTGGCCACGGCCAGTCCACTCCGAAGATCCCAGCCCATCATCCCTTCCTTCGGGCGGGCCACCACGGTGACGGTCGGGTCGTCCCGGGCAAGCTTACGCGCGATCTCCGGCGTGCGGTCGGGGGGACGGAGATGGGAATGATAGTTGGCCACGAGCACCAGCCCGTAGGAGAGCCCCTTTCGCTCCAGGACTTCCTTCATCCGCCTCACGAAGACGGGCACGAACTCCTGCGCCTGATAGCACAGGACGATCACCGAGATATCCAGATCGGCTGCCCCCGCCGGACGCGACTCAGTCCTGCAGCTCATAGACATCCACATCGAACCGACGGCCGGCGCCGGAGATGCGGCAGGTCACGAGGTTCCGCCCCTGGCGGAGGTAGCCGGACACATTGAAGACTGTCTCCGAGGTCACCCCGCTCAGGGTCGCAGAGTTGAAGACACCATCGACGGGGGTGACCGCATCGTTCACTCGACACTCGTCCACGCGGTAGCCCTCCCTCTCGTGCCACCATCGCAAGGCCACCACGAGCCGAAAGGAAGACGGGATTCCATTCGCCTCGACCACTCCCCGAAGGAGCACGGGAGCCTCCGGCCAGGCGAACGGCAAAGGGTAAGGGTAGGTCTGGCGCCCGGGGATACCCCGGGTGGGAATCGCAACCGGCACCCAGCCGTCTTCCGGAGCACCTCCGGAGTTCCTGGCCGGGGCATAGGCCCACGATCGATAGTCGACGAGGGGCCGATACTCGACGATGGTGAACGGACCGACCCGGGGCATGGCGGAGACGGCCTTGACCCGACGCGCCAGCCCGGGACCGATGACGGCGTAGTGCGGAGCTGACCCTGCGGAGGTCCCGGCATTCCCCTCACGCTTCGACGCGAGTGCTTCGAAGAAGAATCCGCCGTCTTCAATGACGCCATCGAAAGGATAGCCATGCACATGCCGGTAAAACGCTTGGGGCGTGAATTGAGTCCGTTCGAGGATGGAGCGGACGATGCGCTCCTTGTACCTCATCGGCATCAGGGCCAGGGGCCCCGAAGACTCGACTGGCCCGCCTGAAATAGTGGCCGAGGGAATGGGCATGGCTCCCGAGACCTCGGTGAGGGTCCGGAGGTATACCAGCGAGCCGATGTCGGCCACGGCGATCAGCGCGACGCCGCCGATCGCGACGACGCGCCAGAGCGTTCGGCTGCTCAGCCCAAACATCGGCCCCACGTAGGTGAGGACATCCCTGAGTACGATGGCACCCGCCATGAATGGAGCCGGGTACAGCACATCCCGGTAATACCAAGGGCGCAGGCCGCTCTTGAAGAGGAGCAAGGCGAGGGGTATCCAGATCCACAGGGCCAGGAGGCCATAGCCCCGCCGTCGGGATTCGTCCGCCGCTGATGGGAACGCGCGCCACGTGCCCGCGAGGGCACGGATGATGAGATACCCGGCCCCGACCAGGGAGAGGTAGCCCTCGGCCCGCTGGAGCAAGGAACCGATCCGTCTCAGATGAGACCCACCGAACGTCTGGTCCAGCCAATGGGTCAGGTCGGCGGAGGCAAAGAAAGCCGGCTGGAGGGAGGGCCAGATGTCGTCAGTGCGGACCGCGCTGAGCGCGCTCTGCGAGAACGTGAGCATCGCGCGAGCATCCCGCCATCCGTCGAGGGCCTGCGCAACCAGGTAGGGAAGCAGGAGCAGAGCGAATCCCGCCGCGCCCAGCACGAGGTGCCGTCTGCGGATGGCGGGTCGATAGACTCCAAGGGTCAGCGCGAATACGGCCAGAAAAGCCACCCCCGAGAAGTGGAGCTGAACAATTCCGGCCAGGATGACCATGGCCGGGACGATCATGACGGATCGTCGCTCGACCACGACCAGGAACAGACAGTACACCAAGGACACCGCGAAGAGGGGCATCGGGGCGAGGTTCCACAGGCCGCGACCGCTCACGACCGCGAGCGGCGCGGTGGCAAAGAGGGCCGCACTCACCAAACCGACGCCGCGTCCGAAAAAGCGCGCGCCGAAGCGATAGGTGAGATATACGGCGGCGAGGTTAAGGAGGCTGAGAAATGTCGCCGCCGTGAGGGGGTTCGTCGAGACTGCCAACGGCATGGCGAGAAGATAGAAATACAGGGGACCCCACGTGCGAGCCGGTCCCCCCTGCACTTCCGGGCCCGCCAGGGGAAAGGCCCGTCCGTGAACGATGTCCAGGGCAGTCCGGAGATCGCGGGCCTGGTCGACGATGAACCAGTCGAGATCGAGGTCGCGCAGACGGAGATAGGCTCCCACACCCAGAACAACCGCGAGGCCGAGGTTGGTCAGAAGTCGATCATCAGACCACCGCTGAAGACGATAGACGAGCCGGCCGAACATCCTGGGGATCATGTTAGCCGACGGGGAAACACACGCCAGATCTTTGGTGCGCCCGGGAGGAATTGAACCCCCGACCTTCAGGTTCGAAGCCTGACGCTCTATCCAACTGAGCTACGGGCGCGACTGACGTAACGATACATCAGGCGTCACCGATCGGCTAGACTGACCCGGTGACGGCGGGCCGGCAGTACTCACCCAATCTAGCTCTCTGGCCAGCCGTGCTCGTGGCCGCCGTCCTCATCGTGGGAATCCTTCGCGCCATCACGCCGGAGTACGACGTCCGTCCCTCCAAGTTTGACTCGTTCTACTACTTCGACATGGCCGCCCGCGGTATTTCCGGCAACGACCAACTCCGGGCGCCCTTCGCCTACCGGGTGGTGACGCCCTGGCTGGCCCGTCAGCTGGCCGGGGTACTCCAGCTACCCCTCGAGGAGGGCTTTCGCATCCTTGCGTACGGAGGGGGGGTCGCCCAGCTGGTCCTCGCCTTCCTGCTCGCGCGGAGCGTCTCCCGCTCACCCGGGGCGGCCATGGTGGCAGCGCTCGTGGTGGCGCTCTCCTTGTTCAACGTTCGCTTCCTGCTCTTTGATCCCTACCGGCCGGATTCGCTCGGTTACCCCCTGTTCCTGGGCGCAGCCCTCGCCCTCGTGCGTGGGCACCTCGCGGCATGCTACCTGGTGGCGGCGGCCGGCCTCTTCGTCCGGGAATTCATGATCATCCCCCTGCTCGCCCTCCTTGACCACGTGCGGAGAACGCCGCGGGAGCAGCGCATCGTACCCCTCGGCGTGTGGGCCTGGCTGGCGGGTCTGGCCGTCGTGGCCGGCCTCTGGCTGCCGCGCCACATGATCCCGGTGGCGCTCAGCGCCTCTGATCCTGCGCCCTCGGAGTCACTACGGACCCTGCTCCTCAGCCCTCTTTCCTTCTGGCGCGATGTGAACATGGCCTTCACAGTCGCCGCCTACTTCCTGCCGACGCTCGCTCTCGTCACCGTCAGTCGACTCCGGGCCGCGTGGCGGGAGCTGGCGCCGTATCGTCGGATGATCCTCGTCTACACCGCCCTCGTCCTGATCCTGGCCATGTACGGCGGCACGGACTTGCCGCGCTTCATGGCGTATCTGGTGGTGCCGCAGACGCTGCTTCTCGTCGGGATTCTCGGTCAGGGCATCCATCCGCTCGAGGTGGCGCTCACGCTCATGCTCACCGCCGTGTTTAACCGGGTCTTCGTGATCTTCCTTCCGAGCGCGCCGTCGATGGACTTTTTCCTGGACTTTTACGGCGGCTATGCCGATCGCGTGAACCTGGCCACCATGTTCCGGGCGGCCGAGCTCATCGCGTATCTTCTGCTCGTCCGCCTCGTGAGAGGCTGGCTGGCGCGCGGATCGCCTATCACCTCCGTCAGTTCCGCTTGAAGGTGATCCGGCTAAAGGCCACCGCGAGCTCACGGGTGTCGGGACTCCCCGGCAGGGTATCGCGCGGCGCGGCCGAGTACCGATACGTGAACCGCACCACGTTGGTCCCCGGCTTCACCGCCGTGGCGGGGACGCTCACCGCATAGGTGCGCCAGTGCATGTCACGCGCGAGCTCGATCTCGCCCAGGGCACGCCCGTTCATCGCCACCGTCATGCGCTGAGAGGGCGCCGACGGAAAGGAAAAGGGAAGCAGGCGAAGCTCCATGGTCATGGCCCATGCCTCGGGAAGAAAGAAGCCGAGGGTGGATTCCCGGCCGTGCGACCAGGCCATTCCCACCGAACCCGCCCGCTCCGCAGGCCACCAGCCCCGGGCGATAAAGAAGCGCGGTACCGAGGGTCCGAAGTCGAAGTCGTAGGCATCGGCCGTCCACAGCGCAAGACGGTCATGGTCACGCGAGAGTCGGATCACACGCATGCGCTCTTCCTCCACCACCTGCGCCACCGGGAAGTGCTCGATGACGACCTGCTCCGCACGCCCCGCGGTCGCCGTGCCGAGGTACTCCCCGTGAATGACGATGGTATCGAGGTCGAGCAGATCGATGACCCTGAGGGCAGCCCGCCGATCCCAGCCGGCGGCCAGAGCGGGGTCCCGTCGGTCGGGCCGCTGGAAGAAATCCAAGAAGGGAACACCATCGATCTGACGGATGAGCGACGGGGCGGGGCGCGGAACGAAACCGAGGATCAACGGCTTCGCGTGCGCCGTCTGATAGTACTGGTACTTCGCGATGCGCCAGTCCAGCGGCACGTCGAGGAGGCTCCCGCCCGGACCCGCCTCCGCCCGCATGGCACCAAAGACCGACGGGATCTTCGTCGGCAGCACGGGCAGCGGAACGCTGAGATACTCCAGGAGGATCATGAGGGCGAGCCCCCCTGTGATGCCACCTGCGAGGGCTGGGCGCCACCGTCCGGGAGCAAGACGCTCTCCGATCACAGTCACCCCGAGACCGACGAGGACGGCCAGGGACAGGGTAACCATAACGTGGAAGCGGCTCAGCACCCGGAGTCCGCTGGTGAGGGGAAGCACATGGAGGAGCATCGCGGGCAGCGGAAACGTGAGAGGAACGCCATCGCGTTCGAACATCCAGCGTCCTCCCACATGGAGGAGAGGACCCAGACTGAGCACGGCGAAGACGGCGGCGGCGGTGGCCCAGAAGCGCGCCTCGCGGCGGGCCCCCGCGAAGGCGAGCCCCGCCACCGCCAGCGCGACGTAGCCCAGGAAGACTGTCTGCTCGAACAGATTCCCCGTGAAGCGCTCGTAGATCGGGGCTGAGAGCGCGCCCCACCACGGGTGCAGCGGGCTCGGGACGAGGTAGGCCAGCAGGTCGGCGTTCCACTGGTTCACATCGTTGAGGGTGGGCGCCAGGACCGCATCGCCGACGAGCCGCCGCTTCACGAAGATCGCCCACGGCACCAGCGGAACCAGGCCGATCGCGAAAATCCCGAGGAGGCGGCGGAGCAGGCGCCAACGCGAGCTTGCCCGTGCGTCCCCCACGAGGCGCGCGGCCACCAGCAAGACCGTGAAGAACCCGAGAGCGACCGCGTAATAGGGATTCGTGACGGCGGTCAGCGTCAGCCAGACCCCGGACCCGATCGTGTTGCTGACGCGCCCGTCATCCAAGGTCCGGATCAGGAACAACACATAGAGCGGAACCCATGAGGTACTGGTCAGGAGGAAGACATGCTCCAGCGAGTGAGCCATGTGATACGGCGAGAAGGCAAACACGAGACCGCCGACGAAGGCAGGTCCCGCGCTGCGGCAGATCCGCCGCACGAGAAGAAACGCCCCGTATCCCGCCAGGGCCAGGGCCCCCACCATCAGGAGGTTGTAGGTGGCCACGAGGCCGGCCACGGCCATCAGGGGCAGCGCGATCAGGCCGGGGATGAGAACGAGGCTGATATAGCCGGTGTCGGTGCCCAAGGGATAGAACAGGAGCTCGGTGGTAAGGGGAAGCCGGCCCTCCGTGGCCAGCGAGTGCCCGAGAAACCAGAAACCCCACAGGGCCTGCCAGGGATCGCCATCTCCGGGGGCCCAGTGCGGAATCTGATGAGCGATGGGGATGGTGGAGCGAGGGTGGAGGACCACTGGATAGGTGAGGGCCAGCGCCAGGAGCACGTAGGCCCCGAACACCCCCACGTGCAGGGCAGCCCGACGAAGGATGGGCACGGCCCCTCAGCGCCGGCGGGCGGTAATAACCTTGCGGAGGGCCACCACCACCTCGTCGAGATCGCGGGTGGTCATCCTGGGATAGAGGGGCAGCGACAGGAGGCGCTCCGAGACATGCTCGGCCACTGGCACCTCACCCGACTTTAGGTGGTAGCGCTCGCGGTAGAAGGGATGCAAGGTCAGCGAGCGGAAGTGGATGCCTGTCCCGATTCCCTCCGCGCGCAGATCGGCCATGACATCCTCACGGCTGCCCCGCAGGCGATCCGTGTCGAGAACGATGACAAAGAGGTGGTAGGCGTGGCGAACATCCGGCTCCTCCCCGAGGATCCTGATCTCGGCCACGTCGGCGAGAGCCTCCCGGTAACGACGGACGTAGGCTGCCCGCACCTGCCACCATTCCTCGAGGCGGTCGAGCTGGGCGAGTCCGAGCGCCGCCTGGATATCGAACATGTTGTATTTGTAGCCGGGGGCGAGCGTCTCCCAGTGCAGCGGCCCATCCTTGGCGTAGCGCTTCCAGGCGTCCTTGCTGATGCCGTGCAGGCTCAGCAGGCGCGCCTGCGCGGCTAACGCGTCGTCCTCTGTCGTCAGCATTCCGCCCTCGCCGGTGGTGAGATTCTTGGTGGCGTAGAAGCTGAACGCCGCGAAGTCACCGATCGTCCCCACCTTCCCGGCGGGGCACGCCGACTCGATCGCGTGCGCGGCATCCTCGACCAGCCCCAGCCCGTGGCGGCGGGCCAGCGCGACGATGGCGTCCATACGGCACGGGTGGCCGGCGAAATGGACGGGCAGGATGGCGCGGGTGTGGGGCGTGATCCGGGCTTCGATCTGAGCCGGGTCGATGTTCAGGGTGTCCGGATCGACGTCGGCGAACACCGGACGGGCCCCTTGATGGACGATGACGTTCGCACTCGCCGGAAAGGTGATCGGTGACGTGATGACCTCGTCACCAGGGCCGATGCCCAGGGTGACCAGCGCCAAGTGCAGGCCGGCCGTGCACGAGCTCAGCCCGATCGCATGACGTGCTCCGACGTAGTCGGCAAAGGCGCGCTCGAACGCCTCCGTTCGCGCCCCGCGGGTGAGCCACCCCGACTCAAGAACCTCAACCACCGCCTTGATCGAGGGCTCATCGATCCACGGCCGATGGAACGGCAAGAACTCTGCGCGCACAGGGGTCGTCAGCACCGCCTCCTGGGGCTCTGATTCGGGTAGTGTAGCGGGCCCAGCCCCTTGCGATCCAGCCCGCTTATAATCACGCGGTTCATGCGTATCGATGGTACGGTCGCCGTGGTGACGGGCGCCGAGCGGGGACTGGGCGCGGCGCTGGCGCGCGTCCTTGCTCGTCGTGGCGCCCGTGTCGTCGCTTCCGGACTCGCCCGCGAGCCCCTGGAACAGCTGTGCGCGACGATCGAGGGCGACGGCGGCCGGGCGCTGGCCTTGCCCTGTGACGTCCGCGACCAGACGCAGATCACCGCACTCGTCACCGAGGTCGACCGTCTCTGCGGTCGGATCGATCTGCTCGTGAACAACGCGGGAGTCACCGCGGGCGGCGACATCAGGTTGCTAGCCGAGGCGGACTGGGAAGGGGTCCTTCAGGTGAATCTCCTGGGTTCGGCTCGGATGGTCAGGGCGGTGCTGCCTGGAATGCTCGCCCGACGCCAGGGCACGATCCTGAACGTGGCCTCGGCGGCCGGTCTGGCGGCGCCGGCCCTGTGGATTCCCTATGCTGCCTCGAAGTTCGCCCTCGTCGGCTTCTCGGAAGGGCTCCACGCCGCCCTCCGTCCCCACGGCATCCTGGTCTCCGTGGCGTGCCCGATGTGGGTCGAGACGGACATGTTGACGAGCGTGATCCCGAAGCTCGCCGATCCTCCCCTGCCGAAGGCGGCGGCGGCACGGGCCCCACGGGGCTGGGCGTGGCTTACGTCTCACGTTCCCGGGCGGCATATGGCCCCGGAGACAGCAGCCCAGCGAATGGTGAGAGGCATCGAGCGCGAGCGCTTCATGATCTACACCCACCGCACGACCCACCTCGTGGTGGTGGCGCGCGCCCTCGCCCCGGAGCTGTTCGCCCGGCTGTGGCAGCGCGTGAACGAGTTCGACGAACGCCGTCATCGTCAGCCCCCGCTCCGCTGAGAGGTTCGGGCGGCGCCCGTGCGGAAGACGATCTGGTAGAAGATCCCCCGCATCCCCCACCGGACCTCGGGCTGCACGTCGGGGGGGAGCGCGTCGAGGGGGGGGCGCGACGCGAAGAGGGCGTTACGCCGAATCAGCAGGCGCCCGAGCAGCGTCCGCCTCCGCGACGGCTCGAGTCCCTCATCGACGATGGCCACCACGCCACCGGCCCGGGTCACCCGCACCATCTCTGCCACGACACGGGGTATCGCCTCCCCCAGTTGGTTGATCGCCCCGACATGGACAACCGCGTCGAAGAACCCGTCTTCATAGGGAAGCGCTCCCGCATCGGCCTGATGCAGATCGACGCGGACCCGTCGCCGCTCCGCCCACCGCCGCCCGCGCCGAAGCATCTCCGAGGAGAGGTCCATGGCCACGATAGTTCCGGCCGGACCGACGCACGCGGCGATGGCCGGCAGATTGCTGGCCGGGCCGCTGCAGTGATCGAGGACGCGCGCGCCAGGCGTGAGCCCGAGGGTGGCGATGAAGCGTCGCCGCTCAGCCGGAGGCCACGCCCTGGCCAGCAGAGCGAGCCCGGCCATGACGAAGACATAGCGAGCCGCCTCCGCATCGAGCGAGCGTGTCCTGGCCACCAGAGCCGGGCTGTCCGGGGGATCGATGACAAGCGCGGGGATCCCGTCCACGATGGGAAACCCGCGGCCGCAGGCGAGACAACGCAACCGAGCCCCGTCGTCGCGAATCTGGCCACGGCAGGCGGGGCAGCGAAGGTATTCGCTAATACGTGACCTTCTGTCCGCCGGGACCGATGATCGTCACCGACTTCATCCAGACGAGTTTCTCCCACCAGGCCCGATGGGCAGCGTACCAGCGAATGGTCCGGTCGAGCCCCTCCCCGAACGGGACCTGGGCTCGCCAGCCGAGGAGCTGATGTGCGCGCGCGACGCCGGCGATGTGGCGCTGCACCTGCCCGGGCCGGTCGTCCGAGTAGACGATGAGCGATCTCGGCTTGCCCAGCCGCTCGACCACCATCTCCGCCACGTGCTTGATGGGAATGTCGCGCCCCGTGCCCAGGTTGATGACCTGGCCGCGCACCGTGGCGAGGTCGGCCAGCATGATGCGCTCGAGCCCGGTACAGAGGTCGTCCACGTACCCCCAATCGCGGGCAGTCGATCCGTCACCATGGATGGTCAACGCGGTGTCCGTGAGGGCGGCCGTGATGAAGCGCGGGATAGCCTTCTCGAGGTGCTGGTAGGGGCCATAGGTATTGAATGGGCGCACGATGACGCTGGGCAGGCCGTACGTCACATGATAGGCATAGACCAGACGATCGGCGCCCGCCTTGGCGCCGGCGTACGGCGTGGTCGGATTCAGCGGATGCTCCTCGGTCATGGGCACCTGGCAGGCCGTTCCATAGACCTCCGAGGTCGAGACGTGGATGAAGCGCTCCACGGGATGCTTGAGGGCGGCGTTGAGGAGGACCTGCGTTCCCAGCACGTCGGTCTCCACAAAGGTGACGTTGTCGTGGACGGAACGGGGAACGTGTGTCTCCGCGGCCAGGTGAAGGACGATGTCGGCCTGCGCGACCAATTCCTCGACGAGCGCGCTGTTGCGAATGTTGCCGTGCACGAAGCGAAAGCCCGGATCGTCGTGGGCGTGCTCGGGCAAGTTGTCGAGGTTCCCGGCGTAGGTGAGCGCGTCCAGCACAGACACGTGCCAGGTCGGATGGCTTTCCCGCAGCGCGCGCACCAGATTGCTCCCGATGAACCCTGCCCCCCCCGTGATCAGAATCCTCATGCCCGGCCTCGGTGAAGCGTGTACTTGCTGCGCGCAAAATGAAATCCCATCCGCTGGAAGATACGCTGGGTGAGGACATGCTGGATGGGGGTGTCGAACTCGGCAAAGTCGTAGGTCACCACCCGATCGACGACGATAGCCCGCGCCAACAGCGCGGGATACAAACCGGTTCCCTCCGGCAGGACCGCGCTGATGCCCTGACCGGCGATGCGGATCTCGAGGCCCTGGAGCGGGCGGGGCTGCATCCGGTAGCCCAAGAAGCCCACGAGGCGGCCGTGACGCTCGCCCACCAGCAGGCGATTGGCCATGGAGCCGTCACACGCGCTTCGCGCCCATTCGACGTACAAACGACGAACGGCATCACGGGGGAGCCACGGGTCGAAGGAAAACCGCCCCCCATACTCGGCCAGCATCCGCTCGGCGATGCTGAGGATAGCCTCCCTATCGGAGGGCTGATAATCTCGGATGGCGCCGAGTTGCTTCATGGGTGGCGGCGGATCGCGGTGACAGTCATAGAAGTACGTCACCAGGCAGTCGACCAGACGGAACCCTCGCGCTTCCAAGGTCTGCAGGGCCGTGAGCTCGGCGCCGTCGACCTTGGCGGCCAGATGATCGAGCCCGGCCTCCTCGGCGCGGTCGAGCAACCAGCCAACGAGCGGATCGAGCGTCTCGGCCGTCGCGTGTTCAGGATGGACCACCAGGGGTCCGATCCGTCCCATGGCGAGGCCGAAGTGCTTGCTGTCCCACGGCAGGTGCTCGAGAATGCCTGCCGCGATCAGCGTCTGGCCAGCCCACACGCCACCTGTGGCCAGCCGCTCGCGCGTGTCCGCGAAGTCCACCAGGAGGAGTCGACGCCCCGCATCCCCCGGCATGCGTGGATAGGCGCGATACTCGTGAAGCGGATAGCCCGACAGCAGCGACTGCAGCGCGGTCCCGTCGTCGGGTTCGAGGGGCCGAACCCTCATGCCGCTACCCGAGTACGTCGCGCACCACGTAGAGGGGCCGGTCTTGAACCAGCCGGTAGATGCGAGTAGTCAGCTCGCCGAGCAGGCCGAGGATCAGGCACTGAATGCCGAACGCCCCCATCAGGAGCACCGCGACCTGAACCTGCGCCCGCAGCAGGGCCGGCATATCAAAGGTGACTCGGGCGCCGATATAGAGAAAGGACCCCACCACGCCCAGCCCGATGCCGGTGACACCGACCAGTCCAACCACCTGGAACGCCCGTGGACAAAAGGCCGTGATAAAGTCCACGAATCCTGCCACCAGGTCGAGGAACGAATACTTCGATCGTCCCGCCCGTCGAGGGCGGTGGGTGACCGAGATCTCCGTCACCCGGCGTCCGCTTCGGAGCACGACGGCCCCGAGGAAACGCCGCATCTCTCCAGAAACCTGGATTGTTCTGGCCAGTTCCGCGCGGATCGCCTTGAACGGACTGGCCGCGTCACGCAGACGTCGCCCCGTGACCGCCCTCATGGCCCAGGCGACCACCATCGACGGCAGCCGGCGACGCAGAAAGCCATCCTCACGCCGGTCACGGCACCCGCTCACGACATCGTAGCCTTCCTGCACGGTGGCCACCAGGCGCGGGATGTCTTGGGGATCGAACTGCAGGTCGGCATCAAAGCTGACGAGGATTTGCCCCTTTGCGTGATCCAACCCCGCCACCAGGCCCGCGTGTTGGCCGTAATTGCGCGCCAGACGGATGACCCTGACATGGGGATCTCGGTCGTGCAGCCGACGGAGCAGCTCGAAGCTCCCGTCGGTGCTCCCGTCATCGACAAAGACGAGCTCATACGACAGCGATTCCAGGGCGGTGGTCAGCTGGCGATGAAGCTCCGGGAGGTTCTCCGCCTCGTTGAAGGCGGGGATGATGACCGAGACTTCACTCAACACGAAACGTCAGCTGAGCGAGCACTTCAGCCGAGCGAGGGCCGCCTCCAGGGTCTGCCGGACCTGTGCATGGACTTCCTGGGCGTGGGCCGCTCTCAACTTCTGGCAAGCCGGCTCGCCCCCGATCATAGCGAGCGCCTCGGCTGCGCTGAGACGGACACTGATAATGTCGTCCTTCAGCCTAGCCGCGACCACATCGACGTTCGAGGCGTCACCGACCGAGCCGACCCCCAGCACGGCCACCGTTCGGACCTCGGACGAGGGGTCGCCGAGCAGTTTCAGAAACGCCGGCAAGGCTTGGGTTGCCCGCCACTTGACCAGCGCGCCCGCCGCCACGTAGCGAAGAAAGAAGTCGTCGGGATCCTCGGTGGCTTTGACCAGTTTCGGCAGGAGCGAGCGGTCGCCCATCTCCCCGATGCCCTGGGCCGCCCAGGCCCGCACATCACCGATCTGCTGGTATCGCCCGGCCAGAATCTCCGGCTGCGTTGCGGTGGGCGGGAGGGGCAGGATCTTGGCGCGCGGCCCCGTTTCCAGGATCTTGACCAGCGTGGCTTGGGCGGCCGGATCCCGGGTCGCGGTGAGCACGCGAATCGCGTCGGCCCGGAAGGGTAAGCTCAGCTCTCCGTCCTCGGCCGCTCGCGTGGCGAGGGCGAGCCGATCGGCGTCGCTTTCCAGGGGGCCTCCGACCACACCACGCAGGGCCTCTTCGCGGACTTGCGCGTCGGAATCGCTGCTGTTCTGGAGCACCAAATGTCGTACCGACTTATCGCCGATCTTGATGAGAGCACCTATAGTGGCCGCCCGCACCGTGACCGGTTCGGTCTTGTCGCCGGCCATCTGGCTCAGCGCGGCCAGGGCGGGACTGTTGCCCGGCCAGCCAAGCCCCTTGGCGGCGGCGGCGCGAATCTCAGCCACCGGGTCCTTGAGGAGCTCCATCAGCGGCTGGCGAACCTCGGGAGTCGCCCACCTCCCCAGGACGTCGATGCTTTGGACCCGTTCCACCGGATCCAGGCTACGATCCTTGGCGGTGGAAACCAGTCCGGCCAGGGCAGAGCCAGCATTCGAAAGCGGTGCCGCGGCGTCCAGGGGTGCGGGTGCGAACGAACCCCACGCGAGACAAAGGACGCCGGCACGCAAGAACGCGCGCTTTATCCACGCCGATCGCGATTGCATGGCGGTAGTATAACATCAGGGCTGGGCATCGAAGAACAAGGCCTCGTACGGAGGGTTCAGGCTCGTGATCACCCCTTGGCGTCACGCGGTTCGTGGGGTCGCCGCTCTGGCGATCGCCGTCGGGATTGTCCGGGTCGGTCTCCATCGCGACCAGCAGGTTGTCGCCCAAACCGGTAATCCCCCCCTCAGCGGGGGTGTCCAGCAGGTCCCGCAGGCGGCCGGCGATGGGGAAGTCGTTCCACGGCTCTTCCGGGCGCCATCCGGACAGCTCTTCCGGGTCTCGAATCGGATTGATAGCCGTGGGGGCGCGATCCTGATCGCCTCGTCGGCCGATGGCCGCGTGTGGCAGACCTTGACCGAGCTCCGACCCGAGGCGAGCGGAGTGCGCACCAACGATGGTCACCTGGCGATGACGGGAAGCGGCGACATCGCGCTCGCCTACCGCTGGGCGCGCCCCCGTTCGGTCAGGCACGTGCGCCTCGCGCGGTCGACCGACGCCGGCAAGACGTGGACTGTCCCCACCAACGACCTGGATACGTCAGGTAGCGCCTCTGATCCCCAGGTCGCCTGGGGAGCCGGCCGGACAGTGCTCGTGACGTGGGTGGACGCGCGCCGCCAGCACCGCGCGCTCGATATCTACACCCGTCGCTCTCCAGATAGGGGGGAAACCTGGGAATCAGAAGTCCTCATGACGGTCCCCCCCGCCGATGACGCCGACGTCCGCTATCACGCGCCCCGCCTGCTCGGGGACGGAAACGGGCGATTCTGGTTGCTGTGGATCGATGCGCCCCGGGGTCAGTCCACCCTCCGGCTCCGCCGCTCCGAGGACGATGGGCGGACCTGGTCGCACTCCCAGGATATCAGCGGACCCGGCCGCCAGATCTACGCACACTCCCTTCACCGCGTCGGCAATCGCTTGCTGCTGACCTGGCAGGATCAGCGGTCTAGTCCCGGACAGCCAGACCCGGGGTCGACCCAGCCGAGTCCTGCCCGCATCTACGCCACGTCTTCCCACGATGGAGGGGCCACGTGGAGTCCGCCCGTGCAGGTCGATGGCCTGCCGGGCGGAGCACCCGTCACCGCCGCCGAACCATCGAGCGCGTTGGCCCCCTCCGGCGAGGCGTGGGTCGCCTGGCATGATGGCCGCCACGGACGCTTTGACGTCTTCGTCGCCCGCTCGGCCGACGGAGGTCTGACCTGGGGCACGCCGCTCCGGCTCGATGCGGACGCCGCCGGCACAGCCGAGTCGCGCTTTCCCAGGTTAGCCCTTTCCGCCGATGGTACGATGGTCGCTGTTGTCTGGGAAGACGATCGGCGCGGCCTCGAAGCGGTCTACGGCCGTGTTCTCTCGGGCGGTCAGTGGAGTGGCGAGGCGCGTCTTGGCGCAGTCTTGCCCTCCAAGAAGGCTGCGCGCGGGCCCCAAGTCGAGGCGGCAGGCAAGGATTCCTTCTACGTCGTGTGGGAGGTGTGGGATTATTCCCACGGCCCCAAGCCTTGGCGGAGCGGTCTGGACGATACCGTCGTCGTGCCTCGCTGAACACCCAGAGCTTTCAGGGAGGGCTCAGTCACGTGAACAATCTCTGGTGTCGGACTGTTCGTCCGAGCATCGTCTTGGCGGGCGCCGTCGGTCTCCTCCTGGTGGGTCCGCCCCCGGCCCATCGGGCTCTCGCCCAGACCGGCAGCATTCCTTTGCGGGGGGGCCTCCAGCAAGCGCCGGCCCAGGTTGAACAAGAGGCCGGAGCGCGCCTCTTCCGGGCTCCCTCGGGAGAGCTCTTCCGTGTCTGGAACCGGGTCGATGGTGGCGCCGGCGCCATCTCGCTCGCCTCTTCCCGCGACGGTGTGGCGTGGCAGACCTTGAGCAGGATCGGGCCCGAAGTGAGCGGAATAAGAGCCCAGGACGGTCACGTGGCCGTGAACGGCGCCGCCGACATCGCCCTCGCTTACCGCTGGGTGAACGCCCACCCGAAGATCAACAACCTCCGCCTCGCGCGCTCGACCGATGCGGGAAAGACCTGGACCGTCCCCGGGGAAAACCTCGATTCGACCGGTGGTGCCTTCGGCCCTCACGTCGCGTGGGGGGCCGAGCGCACGCTGGTCATGGCGTGGCCGGACGAAGGCGCCCAGGGCCGCCGGCGCTATGACGTCAAACTGCGCCGGTCTCCTGATGGTGGCGTCACGTGGGAGTCGCCGGTTGTCGTGACGCGCGATCGGCCGGACGGCGCCTCGTACAAGCCCCGCCTGTTCGGCGATGGCGAGGGGCGCTTCTGGCTGCTATGGATCGAGTCGCGCACCGACCTGCCCTCGGCCCTTCTGCTCAGCCGTTCCGAGGACAACGGGCGGACGTGGTCACCGCCTCAGCCGGTCGGGGGAGGCACCCACTCGATTGTCGGACAGTCGCTTGAACTCTCCGGCCGCGGTCGGCTCCTGCTCACGTGGCATGCTCAGCGCTCTGGCCCACTCGGGACCCCTCCCCGTGTCTTTGCGGCGTCTTCCAAGGACGGAGGCGTCACCTGGAGTCCACCCGTCGAGGTGGATGGTCTGCCGCCGGCCGCGCCGACGGCCGCTGTGGCGCAGTCGAGCGCCCTGACCGCCGCCGGCGAGGCGTGGGTCAGCTGGCACGACAACCGCAACGGACGTAACGATGTCTTCGTCGCCCATTCTCCCGACGGAGGGCTCACCTGGGGGCCGCCGTTCCGGCTCGATGCGGACAGCCCGGGAACGGCTGAATCAGTCTTTCCCAGGTTGGCGGTCTCGCCGGACGGTACGGTGGTCGCCGTCGTCTGGCAAGATGATCGGCGCGGCCTCGAGGCCGTCTACGGCCGCATCTTCTCGGGCGGTCAGTGGAGCGACGAGACGCTCCTCGGGGCCGCCATTCCCCGGAAGAAGGCCGCCCGAGCGCCACAGATTGCGCCCACCGGCAAGGGCGGGTTCTACGTCGTATGGGAGGTCGTGGAATATTCCCAGGGCGCAAGTCCCCAGCACACGCTCGACGACGCGGTGGTGAGGGTTCGATGAGGATTTTTCGGTAGTACACCCGGGGGGCATGGGCGTGATGCAGGCTCACGCCCCGTAACGGGTGGAGCGCTGTTCACCGAAGACCCGAGCCTCGTTCGGGCCCCGAGCGGCGGCTCCAGCAGGTTCGATGGCGCGAGAAGCGTCAACCCCCTTCCGCCGGAACGCCTGATCAACCCGCGCGACACCCTCATTCCCGCCAGGTCCTACTCGTCAGGAGCGCTTCACGTCTCGTCTCCCGCGCGGATCGCCGGGTTCGGCAATCGACGATACCTGGGAAGAAACCAGTGGGGCGGGGAAGAAAGCAGGACGGGAAAGAACAACGGGCGGCAAGAGGACCTCTTGCCGCCCGTTGGCGCTACCTACGTAACTACCTGTTCCCCAGGACCGGTGGATCGGACAACGCCAGTCCGGAGGCGTTGAACAACCGGCTGAAGAAGAACGACCCCGTCTCGCCCCGGTAGCCCGTGAAGGACGACCCGAACGGGAAGGAGAACAGCTCTGTGTACCACAGCCTCACGAGAGAGAAGTCCTGCGGGTCGGGAAGCTGCAGGTACGTCCCCGCGAACGCCGCCGTTGTTGCCAACGGCACCGCCGTGAGGCAGGCACAGTTGATCTGCGTATCGAGCTGCAACTCTTCGTTGTTGTAGATGACCACCCGGATGGTGTTGGTCAACGGCGGCGGCGCCGGGAATCCAGCACTCGCCGGGAGGAAGGCGACCACCGGGCCCGGGCAAATGAGGAAGATGGTCGTCGCGACCGTCGCCGTGTTCTGCGGGTTGGTGTACGTCGCCGCCGAGCGCAGCGGACTGTAGGTCTGCTGGTTGAGCGGCGGTGCCGTGATCAACGTCTCCGGCGAGCTGACCGCGATCGGATCCACCACGTTGATGTGATCGTTCGCAAAGCTCACCCAGTGCCCCCGCGAGTGCAGCGGCCCCGCGAAGTCGAAGTTAGGCGGAGCGAACGGGGCCTGCGGGAGCGGAACCAGGTTCACCCCGTCCGTGGTCCGAGCAATCGCCACTAACCCGTTGCCAGCGGGGACACCGAGGATGTCCGAGTCAAGCAACGCAATGTGGTTGATGGTCAGCGGGACCGCCCTCGAAACCAGCCGGGCACAGGCAGCGTTAAAGAAAATGGCGTGCAGCGTACCGCTATCGTTGTTGAAGAACACCGGTGAACTTAGCTCGATGAGCGTGAAGTCCGCGCCCGCGCTCCAGTACGGCTGGATGACCGCGGACGAGATTAAGCCGAGTGGGTCGGCCGTGCCGTTGTTCTGGGCGGCCACCTCACCGGCTAAGGTCATAAAAACCAAGATCGTCAGCCCTGCCGCGAATCTCCTCATCACTTCCCTCCTCGCGCTATTCCATCCACGCGTCGCTCGTAAGCCGGCCGGGCGTTCACCCCGCCGGCATAGCTCCCCCAAGCGTGCCACCCGCCCACCTACCGAAGTCCAGGGGTAAAGTTCGGGGGAAACAACCCGAGGAACTCGTCCCCAGCATTACGGTAGTTGTACGCGGCTCCATTGTTCAAACGACCGAAGCCGTCAAAGACCCCCACCACACTCACCGCGCGATAGCCGGTGAAGGCGGGAGGATTGCACACCGGATTTGCCGACGGGCAGACAGGCGCAAGTTGCCCCACCGGGTTCTGCGTGACCAGCTCCGTGTAGGTGAGGAAACTCGGGGCCAGAGCACCATACAGAGGACTGATGCTAGCCAACTGGAACATGCTGCTGCAGCTGCAAGTCAGGAAGAAGTCGAGGATGAAGTTCTCATCGTCGTCGTACAGGAAGCCCAGCAGGGTGGAAGCCGACAGCGGCGGCTGCGGGAACAGCGGCGGGAAGAGCCCGGCCTCCGAGTAGATGATGGTATTCGGGCAGATGAGGTGGAGCGTGGTGACGAACGGTACCACGTCCTGCGGCGCCACAAAGGAGACACCCGACCGTAATGGACTGTAGGTCTGCTTGTCGGCGGCATTCACGACACCCGTTTCGGCCGAGTCCACCGCAATGGGGTCCATCACGCGGATAAAGTCCTGCAGGATGTTGAACCAGAACCCCTTCACGTGAATCGCCGCCAGGGCCGGAATCGGACTCAGCGAGATGTTGTTGGCGGTGCGCCCGATCGCCGCCAAGCCGTTGACGTTCCCAGCCGGGCCGAGGCCGGCCAAGTCGAGGTCCGGCGAGAAGACGATGGCGCCCTTGCGCGAGATTTCCTTAGGCCTCGAGATGAGGCGGTTGCAGAACTGGTTGAAGTAGATGACATGCAACCGGTCGCTTCCGAGGTGGTCATCGAGGGGCGAGGTCACCTCGATGAGGGTGTCATCCGGGCCCGTAGAGAAGAACGGCTGGATCGCAGCCGACGCGATCAGCCCGAGTGGGTCGCCCGTGCCATTGTTAGCGGCGTTGGCCGACCCGACCATGAACACCAGCGCCATACCGACTAACACTCCAATGATTTTCCTCATTACCTCCCCCTTGCGTACACGACTTCTGCTTCGTTACGGCCAGGTTCAGAATCAAGCAGTTCAGCAACAGCCCCGGTAACTACAAGATCCTCGTCGGTTCGTCACCCGTGTCGAATCACCCCCTCGCGCGATTCCCGCCTGCCCCCTCCCTGGCAAGCGGGACCCGCCGACGCAGGACCCCACCAGACTTCCAGAGAGTGACATGCTAAGAAAGAAAAATGATACATGTCAAGAAAAATACCCTTACTGCTGGGTCGCTCCCGACATCGCCGGCGAGGTCTCCTGGTCGGCGCGCCGATACCAGACGCCCTCCACCTTGATCCACGCGTCCGGTACCGTCTGGGTCTTCACCACCGGGTTCGACTTGCTTTGAGGTAGTGTGATCCGCGCGATGACCTTCACCTGAACGCTGGCGAAACTGCCTTTGATATCGGCATCTCCGACGTCGTACCCGAGATACTGAATCGCCCCGCGACCCGCGGCATACTCGTCCGCAGTGATGCGCCCCTTCAGCCGAGGCTCCGACAGCTCCCACTGGGTCCGGTAGTCCCTGGCCACCCGAGCCGCCCAGTATTCGGCCGCTCGCTGACGGAGCGCCAGGCTGTCATCCGGGCTGGCCACGGTCTTCGGCGCCGGACCCGGGCTCGTCCCCTGAGCGGTCGACACCCCTGCATCGAGCCCGACGGCCAGGACAGTGAGCACGAGGCCGAGCAGCCGGCCGAACGTGGTGCAGCGCCATTCCTTACGCGTCATGACAGCGTCAGTCCGTGCCGGGCGTGACATACATCCCCCACGAGTTGTTGGTACGCTTCGAAATGCCGAGGCCGCAGCTTGGCGAGATCCAGCCTGCCGACTTCGCCGAGCAATCTCCGGGTCTCGGCGATGGCCGTCTGCCGCCGCCCCTGCTGGGTCTCGGAAAGAACAACCACCTTGCGACGAGTGGCAAGGGCCAGACACTCTTCCGCGTGTCCCAAAAGCTTGAGCTTCGCATCGAGGTGCATCAGCGACGCGAACGGGGTTGGTTTCTGTGCTGCGTAGAAGCGATCGATCAGGTCGACGTCGGCCGCCAAGCGCCACACGAGCAGATCAACCTGCTGGCGTAGGCGTTGACCCCGACCGTTGCCGGCATAGCCGGCATGGGCAGCCGCGATGAGACCGTAAATCAGGTGGGTGCCTCCGCACGTGAGCTCGTGGGCAGGAGCCCGCGCGGAAAGCGACCGCCCCTGCCTCATCGCTTCGCTCAGGGACGCGGAATCGCGCTCCAACGCCTCGAGGGCGCTCCCGACCAAAGCGTCGAGGTCGACGGGCTCGCCCCAGGCATTTGTCCACCGAGCTCGGAGCGGTGAGGTTGTCCGGGTCAGGGCGGTGATGCTCCATGCCATCTCGCTGGGGGGTTCGTGCCCGGGTCTGAGCAGAAGCTTTGCCCCATCGACAACATCGGCCAGGGTGCGGCGCTGGCCCTTGTGAGAGAAACCGTGGCTCAGCGGAACGCCCGCCTCGAGTATGGTCTTCAGAAACATGTTGGGATGGATCTCGACCGTCCGCGGGACACCGAGGATCGTCCGCCCGTTGACCGTGACCGCAGCCACCTGCTCTTCCAGCAGAAAATCCACCGCACGCCGCCCACCTTGGATCGTGAAGTCGCGCCCCATGGCCCGCAACCCATGCGAGACAGCCCAGGGGTCGAGAGGCGTCGTCGCGTGCTCGCGAATGACGTCGGTGCCGTCGTGACTCTGCGCGGACGCGTCGCGGCTTCCGTTGAGCCCGATCAGGCCGGCGCTCAGCATCAAGAACCGCCGGCGGCTCTGGACGGGCTCGCACCCTGAGGGGAAAAAGGGCTCGACCACGACCGACTATTTGCTCCCCTGCACCTTGATGCCTTGGAGTAACCGGTTGAATCCCTGACTCGGGTACTGAGCCTTAAACTCATCGACGCGCGCCCGACCCGTCGCTTGCTTCTCGGCGAAAATCTGGGCCTCCGCCGGAGACATGGCCGAGGGAGCGCTGACCGTCGAGACTGCCTGTCCGGACGGTTGCGGGTCGACATCGACGCGCGCCCGACCCGTCGCTTGCTTCTCGGCGAAAATCTGGGCCTCCGCCGGAGACATGGCCGAGGGAGCGCTGACCGTCGAGACTGCCTGTCCGGACGGTTGCGGGTCGACATCAGGCGCGGAGGCGGAGAGCCGGACGACCATTGGCCCCGTGGGTCCCGTCATCTCCACGCGATCTTCACGGATTCTTAGAATTTGATACGGTCCAAGTCGGTCACCTTCGCGAACCCGGACGAAGTTGTCCTTCGTGTACGTCGGTTCGCCGATCCACGCGATCCTCACCTCCTGCCGAATCACGACACCCATGACGCTGAATCGCGGCTGATCCTGGGCGGCGGCGGCGCCGGGAGAGAGCCATACGGCGCACAGCGTGGCCAGTAGAAGGATGTTTTTGGCCGAATACATGGCGAAGAAGCCTCCTTGTGAGAGCGCATGATTGTCATTTCAGAACCGCAGCAACGTGGCGATTGTATCCCGAACCAGACAGCCCCGTGGTAGCGAAAAAACTGCGCTGCTACGGCAGAAGGTTCTCCAAGAGACCCCGCGCGGCAGGTGGCGCCAGCGCCCGTGCCTCTTTGGCACAGCGCTGCGCTTGGGACGGATCGCCGAGCTGCCAGTGACTGCGGGCCAGAACCGCCCACGCCAACCAGGACTTCGGGTCGATGGCGAGCGCGTTCTCGGCCAGGGTCTTCGCAGCCGCTGGGTGCCTACCCTGAATCATCGCAAGTGCCCACTGGGTAAGGATTTCAGGATCCTCCGGCCGCAGCCGGTCCGCCTCCGAGAAATCCCGAATCGCTTCACCGAGTTCCTCGGGGTGACCTGCCGTCGCTCGGCGGAACGCGATCTGCCCACTCAGGCGCCATAAGTCGCTGCGCGAGGGTACGTGCCAGCGGGCGCGCGCGAGCGTTCGCTGCGCCTCCTCCAGCCAGTCAGCGAGTTGGGCTGGGCTCGGCGGGGCGGCTGCGAGTCGCAGCGAGACGTTCGCCGCCGCCTCGGCCGGGAAGGGCACCCACGGGACAAGCTGACTCGAGCGAATGAACTCTCGGTGTGCCGTCACCAGATCGCCCGCGATCCCGCGTCGGGTCCCCGCCGCATACGCCATCGAGCCGAGGAGCGCGTACGTGCTTCCCACGATCATGAACCCCGCAGCCGCCCCGCTCGCGACAAGAGCGAGCGATGGCCACAGTCGGTGGCGACCCATGGTTGCCCCCCCATGGGCGCGCCGTTCGACCGACGCGGACGCCCACGGCATGGGAAAGGGCGCGGTGAGGATCGCCGCCGCTATCCAGAAGATCGCGCGGGGCATGGGTGATGCGATGCCCACCAGTCCTTCGACGGTTTGCCCGACGACCGCGGCCAAGCAGCCGAGGCGCATCCCGGCTTCGAGGGCGCCCCGCGCGGAGTGAAGGCGAATCACGCCGACGGCGAGGATGCTGCCCACCAAGGCAAGCCAGAGCAGCATGCCGACCGTCCCCGTCGTCACCAAATGATCGAGCAGCTCGTTGTGCGCTCGATCGAACCTATAGACAGCGCGCCACTCCTGTTGTCCGGTCGTCAATTGTCCCGTAATCAACGAGCGGAGCCCGGGGGGCAAGAAGCGGTCGAGGACGAGGATCTGGGTCTCCGGCCCATACCCGACCAGGGCCCGGAGGGTTGGAGCGGGTCCAGGCAAGGGCTCGTCGCCAGCCAGCTGAAGATGCCAGCGTGAGAGGATCCCCTGCCACAGGCGCACCCTCACCCACCCGGGTGATCGCTCCCGCAGCTCGGCGATGGATCCCAGCCGCTTGAAAAATTGTACCTTCTTGAGCCCGTCGAGCGGTGAGCTGGCGAGATTCAGGACCCCCACGAAGAGGACACCAACCAGAACGCCGGTCCCGAGGACGGCCAGCGTCCGCTTGGCTCCTCGGGCCACCAGCAGGACAGCGACCCCGGCGACGAGACCCGTGAGCAGACCGACCAGCGCGCCCCGGGCGGTGGACAGCACAAGGGTAAGCGCTTGCGCGGCCCCAAGGCTCCCAAGCACGGCGAGCCTCCACGTCGAGGGCAGGCTTGCGCGCGAGGATGCGGGCGCCCAGCTCCATGCGATCGCGGCAGCGACGCTCAAGCCCAGAACCAGCCACAACCCATTCCATCCTTGTCGTCCCGACCCCAGTACCCCCACGATTCCAAGCGACCAGGCGGTCGCCACGGCGACGTGGGTTCTCTGAAGCGGTTCGCGCTGTCGCCGAGTGATCATCAGCCGTGCCACCCCGAGAGGGATGAGCGCGATGAGATAGCTTCCGAGAAAGATGTGCTGGCCGAGAGTCGAACGGACTCGGATGTCGGCCGTGGCCGGATCCCACCCGGGGGGAAATGGATCCCATCCCAGCGCCTGCCCGAGGGCGAGGGCAACAACGGGCAGGCTCCCGATCAGGGCGCGATCGACAAGGTGGCAGGCGCCCCCGAGCGTGCGGACCTCCGCTTGCACCAAGAAAAACAGCGCAAGCGCCGCGAGAAGGCAGACGAGGCCGAATCCCCGACCGAAGACACCCCAGAAGCTCTGACCGGGAGCTATCGAGAGCGCGGTGGTGAACGCCCCCCACAGCGCGTAGGCCACAAGGATCCAGCGCACGGCGCGTAGAGCGCCGTCGGGCCGCGCCGTGGGCGTGGCCGCACCCGCGAGAACGCGACCGGCGACCCAGGCGAAACCCATGAGCCCAACCAGGGACACCAGGGCCCACGCCTTGGGCTCGTCGTACGGACCCATGGCTCCGACGAGGACGAGGGAGGGAATCGCGAAGCACAGCGTGGTGAGGCCGACGTCCACCAGTCGGGTTGCGATTCCCACACCCGGGCTGGCCGCGGGCGGCCGCCGGCCATCGCGCGGTTTCGAGCGCGGGCTCAGGTGGCGCCTTTGCCGCTCAGGACGCTGGGAATCGTCCGCAGGAGAATCCTGAGGTCGAGAAGGAGCGACCAGTGGTCGACATAGAGGAGATCCATGCGCATCCATTCCTCAAAGGCCACCATATTGCGACCGCTCACCTGCCAGAGCCCCGTGATACCAGGGCGGACGGCCAACCGCCGGCGCTGGGAACCTTTGATGCGGCTGGCTTCGTAGAGGGGCAGGGGGCGCGGTCCAACCAGGCTCATATCCCCCTTGAGCACGTTGACCAGCTGGGGCAATTCGTCAAGGCTCAGGCGGCGAAGGAGGCGCCCGACCCCGGTAAGGCGCGGATCCGTGGCGGCCTTGAACACGGGACCGCTCATCTCATTGAGATGAAGCACCTGATCGAGCATGTCCTCGGCGCCAGCCACCATGGTTCGGAACTTGTACATGTCGAAGCGCCGTCCGTGAAAGCCCGCCCGCGCCTGGCGAAAAATTATCGCCCCCCGCGACGTAACCGCAATGACGATGGCCACCACGACCAAGAGCGGGGAGCCGACGATAAGCAGGCATGACGCGGCCACGACATCGATGAGCCGCTTGACGAAGAAGGCGCCCTGCCGGGTGAGGCTCGGGGAGAAGCCGTAAAACGGCAGGGCGAACAGCTCCTCCACGAAGGGGTGGGCATGCGCGGGCCGATAGAAGTCCACGAGCACTCGGGTGTCCACGCCGAAGCTCTCGCAGGTCTCGAGGGCGTCTGTGAGGCGGTCGAGCCGGTCTGGGGACACGGCGAAGAATACCTCGTCGACGACGTCGTCGCCTTGGAGCAGGTCGGGGAGGTCCTGGAGGGAGCCGATGACCGGCGCGCCCTGCACCGTACAGCCAGGCTCTTCGGGATCGAGGCTGACACAGCCGCGAATGACCCAGCGCGCCTCGGGATAGCGGCGGAGGGCCTCGATCACGCTCGCCGCCCGATGATCTGTTCCCACCACCAGCGCGACGTGCGACCAGCGGTCGGCTCGTTGCGCACGCAACCACCCCCTGACGAGACCGCGCTCGGCCCAGATCCCCACTCCGCTGACGACGGCAAAGAGCAGGAGCAGGCTGCGGTTGACCTCACTCTCCTGGACGAGGAACAGCGCGGCCGTGAGGAGGAGCAGACCGAGCACACTCACGCCGACGGCCAGGCCTGCCCGCGAACGGGTCGTCCAGGCGAGTCCGTAACCGCCGAGGAGGGCGAGACCTCCGAGCCAGACGGGCAGGATCAGGGCAAGAAGCCAGAGATAGTACGCGAGGGGGCCCGCCGCTCGCCCTATGGGAACGTTCAGCAGGACCCGCACACCGTAGGCAACGAAGAACGCGGCGAGGATGACGGCGGTGTCGCCGCCGAGCAGCCGCAGGGTCCAGTGGAAGCGGCGCTTGCCGAGCATCAGGCCTCCGCCCCGGTGACCTCCAGCAGGAGTTGCTCGTAGGCGTCGGTAACGGAGTCCCACGAGTAGTGGGTGCGAACGCGGGCGCGACCGCGCCCGGCGTACTCCTCGACCACGGCCGGGTCCTTGATGAGCCGCTCGAGCACGGCACGCAGGCTGGGCGCTCCCACCTGGCCATCGTAGCTGAACCCGGCATCGGCAATCGTCTCGAGGTTCTCGGGGGTATCGTTGACCACCACGCACGTGCCGAAGCCCATGGCCTCGACCAGGGCCGGGTGCGTGCCACCCACCTCAGAGGTCTCCACGAAGCAGTACGCATTCGAACCCAGTTCGCGGTAGCCCTCCCCGAACAGATAGCCGGTGAAGATCACTCGCGGGTCGGCGCTCGTCCGCAGGGAATTGATATAGGCTTCCGCGTAGGGGGCGGCCCCCACCACCACGCATTTCATGTCGGTGGTCAGCCCCGCGAACGCCGTCACCAGGTGATGGGCGCAGTTCTCGGGGACCAGGCGTCCCACGAAGAGCAGGTAGCGGCGGGGGGTGAGCCCGTAGCGCGCCAGCAGGGACCCAGGGGGCCGTGAGTTCAGGTCGGCGCCGTAGGCGATGTACCTCGAATCGGCACCGTAGCGCGTGCGATAGTATTCCTGCACCTGCCGGGAGTCGGTGATCACCCGGTGCGCGAGGCGCGTGGCCCACCGCTCGGAGGCGCGGATGTACCAACGGGCGAGACGTCCCCACTTTTGGCGCTTCCAGTCCAGTCCATCGACATTGAACACGACGCGCTGACCGACCAGGCGCGGAATCCAGACGAGGGCGGCGTTGCCGACGTTGAAGAAGAGCACGACGTCATAGCGTCGCCCGAGCGCGTGGACACACGACAGGAACGAGTGCGTGATGGTGTCGAGATGTTTCTGCCGAATGGTGGGCAGCTTGACCAGCCGGAGCCCGCGGTACTCGCGGCCCGGGTAGTCGATGTGGGGAATTCGGCAATACACCGTCACCTGATGGCCGCGGGTGGCCAAGCGCGCCCCCACTTCCTCTACGCAGGTTTCGAACCCACTGTAGCTGGCGGGGACCCCCCGCGTGCCCAGCAGGGCGACCCGGAGGCGCCGGCGCGTCACCGGGCTCTGTAGCGTCGGCAGGGATCGCTTGGCTCCGGACATACTCCGGGAGGGCACACGACCTGGGGCACGGTGCGACCAAGATTTTGCGGCGTGAGAGGACCTGGCCACCTGTCCGGCACCGCGAAGACGTCGCGCACAGCCTCGAGGTACCCGAACCCCCACTCGCAGTGCGGCTCGATCGCCTCCCCCTCCCCGAATTCGTTCCACGCTTCGACGAGGACGATCCGACGATTGCCGCTGAGGGGGTAGCGATCGACGTAGGCTCGCGCGTTGGCAAGCATCCGCTGGAATTTGCTGGGCGCCCGGTCGGTTCTGACCAGCGCCTTCCAACCATGCCACGGGCGAGCGTCCCATCCGGGGTCCGTTACCGGGATGTGGTCGATGATGCCCATCTCGGCCACGAGGGTCCAGATAGCCCAGTACCCATAGATCATCGAGTCATACGCGGCCACAAAGGCGGAGTGGTCCATTCCCGCCCGGGGATAATTGTAGCCGGTGGTCGCATCGTACCCCTCATCCTTTTGACGCCGGACGTGCTCGCGGAACGGAAGGTTACTGGGACCCGTCACCGCCACCAGATAGAGGCCGGGCAGCCCTTGGGCGCGCGCGCGTTCGCGCATCTTGACAAAGGCACGCTTGACCCCATCCGATCCCAGATCCTCGCTGAGACGCCGGCTGGAGAAAATGATCACCACGGGTCGCCCGTCGATGGTGAAGTACTCGGGGCGCCGAAGATAGTGCTCGATCCAGTAATCGAGGACGGCGAGCAGGTCCTCTTCTGAGGAAGATCCGGGCTGATTGTGGTTCGCCCACAAGAGGCAGAACGGGAGGAGGTTCCGGAAACGGGCCTTCAAGTACCCATCGTGGAGGGCGTGCTCCAGGTCGCGCCGCCCACGCTCCCAGTACCAATCGAACACGAAGAAGGAAATTCCGTGCTCGAGAGCCCACTTGATGTGCCAGTCCATGACCGCGGGATCCCCCTCGCGGTAGTACCCGAGCAGGGGCACCCGCTCCGGGAATTCATCGAGCACCTTCCAGCGGTCGTAGTCGGGCCAGCCCGGAAAGTAATACGCCCCAATCTGATACGGTCGTGTCGAAACGGGTTGGGGCGCGGGCACGGCGTCGGGGCCACTACCAGGCCACTGCCGATGGCAGGCGGCGGCGGTCACCAAGACCACCACCGACACCAGAGCCCTGCCCCACATCGCGAGAGCGGCGAAACTCAGCAGAACCGTCGCCCAGAGATACCGATCACCGAGCTTGAGACCCGGCCGTGGCGCTCAATGGCCGGAGGGACACCCCGGACTGTCGCGAGGCATCCCTTCGCGCTCACGACAGGCCGACCCGCTCGCCTCACTTGTCTTCGGAAGGCTTCCCCCCTACCAGTTGCCAGTTCCCGGCTGACTCCCGCAGGCGCCCTCCGCTCACGGTCGAGTACGGCCCCCGCGCGTAGTTCTTTTCGCCGCCACAGACGCTCGAATAGACCCCGAACGCCTGATTGTCGTACCCCGCGTTGATGCTCGAGTAGCCCCCCAAGGCCTGGTTGGCCTGGCCTCCGCTCACACTCGCGTATGGGCCCTGGGCGACGTTATGCTGACCGCCCCCCACCCAGCTCCAGTATGCGTTCGCCGCGTTGTGGCCGCCGCCGCTCACGGCGGTGTAGTATCCGCCGGCCACGTTGGACTCGCCCCCGCTCACGGTCGAGTACTCGCCCCGGGCCACGTTCTGGAATCCGCCGCTCACCGTGGCAAAGAGCCCCTCGATCGTATTCTCGTGACCGGCCACGAACCCGCCGAAGAACGAGTAGCGATGCCCGGACCCCACCACGAGGTTATGCGTCCCCTGACGATCCCGGAGCTTCACGGGCCCGCTCATCGGCAATTCGTTGTATCCCACGATCAGGTTGCCCCGGCCCGACGAGGCATCCGTGAGGCCCGAACCATCGCGCAGGTGAATGTTGGCGCCCGTGAAAATAATGTGAGGTCCCGTCACTCCATTGATGGGATCGGTCACGACGCTCACGTGGGGCCCGAGGGCGAGAACACGGTTGGCCTGGATGGCCGCCAGCTGGCTCTGCAGGGCGACGACCTCGCTCTGCAGGGCCTGGATGGCCTTCTTGAGCTGTCCGATTTCGTCAGCCGCCTGCCCTGAGGGTGGAGCCGCCAAGGTCAGCGCCGCCCCCACGGCCACAATTATGATCGACCGAAATCTCATCGGTGTCCTCCTTCCGCCATGTCTGTCCGGGCGCCTCGAGCGCCATGCGCGCCGGGTGCATTCGCGTCGCGTCGCGTACGTGATTCTACATCAAGGACACCGTCCACATGGCACGATCGCCCTCCAGGCCAGCCCGCCTGCCGCGGGCCTGAAGGGCAAGGAGAGGCGCGCCCGATAAGGGGCGCGGACAGTGGTAATCTGATCGGCGCGCCCGTCAATGCACGAATCCGATCTGCTCACCGCCATCAGCGTCAGCATCATCGCCGCCGCCGCCCTGGCTCTGGTGGCTCGCTCGGTCAAGCAGCCGCTGATTCTTGGGTACATCGTCGGGGGAGCCCTGCTCGGTCCGAATGTCGGCTTCGGCCTCGTGACCGACGAGGCCAGCATCCAGCTGATCTCCGAAATCGGCCTCATCCTGCTCCTCTTCATCATCGGGCTCGAGCTGAGCATTCCTCGCTTGCTCCAGACGGGCCGCACCATCATCGGCAGCGGCCTCGGCCAGTTCCCTCTGTGCGCCATCCTCGCCTGGTTCGTGGTGGGACCGATCGCGACCGTCACCGCCGGCCAGTACGACCGGCTCTATCTGGCCGTTACCCTCAGCCTCTCGTCGACCCTCATCGTGGTGAAGCTCCTGTCCGACAAGTTCGAGATGGGCACCCTCGGGGGACGGATCACCCTGGGCGTCCTGGTCTTCCAGGACATCTGGGCCATTGCCTTCCTTGCCCTCCAGCCAAACCTGAACGCGCTCCACCCGGGTCCGCTCATCGCGTCGCTCGGGGCGGGAGTGGGGCTCGTGGCAGGCGCCGCCGCTCTGTCACGCTGGGTCCTCCCCGGACTCTATCGGGCCATCGCCAAGTCGCCCGAGATGGTGCTGGTGGCCTCCATGGCCTGGTGCTTCCTGGTGGCGGGCGCCGCCGACAAGCTGGGTCTTTCCAAGGAGATGGGCGCCCTCATCGCCGGCATGACCATCGCGTCGTTTCCCTATGGGACGGAGGTCATCGGACGGCTGGCCGGTGTGCGCGACTTTTTCGTGACCCTCTTCTTCGTCGCCCTCGGCCTGAAGGTGCCAGCGCCCTCACTCGAGCTCATCCTGCTCGCCTGCCTGGTCGCGGTGTTCGTGGTGCTGAGCCGTTTCCTGTCGATCTTCGCCATCTTCGCGGGCCTGCGCCTCGACGCGCGCACGGCGGGAGTGGTGGCCGTCAATCTCTCGCAGATCAGCGAGTTCTCTCTGGTGATCGTCAACTTGGGTGCCGAATACGGCCACGTGAGCGAGCGGCTCGGTTCCCTGGTCCTCTACGCCATGCTCATCATGTCCGTAACCTCGACCTACACCACGCTCTTCAATCACGAGATCGCCACCTGGGTGGCTCGCGCCCTCGAGCTGACCGGAATCCCTCGCTGGTTCGGGGGACGCACGAGGGTCGATGGGGGCCCCACCCACGCCGAGGAGAGCCGCCACGACCTGTTCCTGCTCGGCGTGTCCCGCGAGGGCCTCGCCCTCATCGAGCACATGGAGCGGACGCGGCCCTTGATGAAGAACCGCATCGCAGCCGTCGACTTCAACCCGGAAACCCTCGAGCGCCTGCGCACGGCGGGTGTGGAAGCGCACTACGGCGACATCGCCAACCCGGAGACCTTGCAACATGCGGGCATCGGACGGGCCGCCGTTATCGTGTCGAGCATCTCGGACTGGTTCCTGAAGGGTACGGATAACGGTCGCCTGCTGCGCCAGGCCCGGAGCCTCGCGCCCCAGGCCCAGATCATCGTCACCGCCGACACCCTGACCGCCGCCGAGGGACTCTATGCCGAGGGTGCCGACTACGTGCTCCTCCCCTCGGCCCTATCCGCCGAGCATCTGTACACCTTGCTCAGCGGCGACGCCAGCCGGGAGCTGGCCGAGGCGCGGCGGCGCCAGGCCCGCGATCTCTTCCGCAAAGAACACCCCTCCTGAGGGACCCGGGGCTGGTCGCCAGAGCGAAGGGGGAGTCCGACTCGCGCCGGTAGGGATCCTCGGCTATCCACCGAGACGGCGCCGCTCGGCGGCGCGCTCGGCCTCCAAGCGCTCCAGGGCAACCTCGGAGTGATCGGCGAAGCACAGGGCTTCGGCCAGCGCCCGGTGGCCAGCCTGCTCGGCGATCAAGCGGTGCATCGTTTGGCAGATACGCCGGTACGACGGATGCCCCTGAGGGGTCGTCCGCAGCTCGATGACGTGCATGGCCTCGCGCGCGTTCATCTGCATGCTGAAGCGCACGCGATAGGCCAGCGAGACAGCATAGGCGGCGACCTCCGGCATCCCAGCCCCGGCGATAGCCTCCCACGCCGCCGCCGAATCGGCCATGACTCGTTCCCAGGCTGGCCTGGCCCCTGCGTCAGTCACTGCTTCTGGTAGGACGTACCCATGTCGGGTCGACAAGCTCTGCCACTCCAGGGTCAAGAGCCGATGTCGCTGCAGGTCCCTGAAGGCGCCATAGTCGCCCAACACATCGAATCGATACCCGGTGCGCTCGAACGCCCTGCCTGGCTTGTGGCGGCGGTTGCCACGCCGGCCCACATACGTCTGCAGTACTCGGCGGCGTTCGTCCGTCGACATGCGCCGGGCCCGCGCGAGCAGCTGGTCGTCCGGGAGCGCCGATACCGCGTACAGCGCCGCCGCCACCACCTTCACCTCACCCTCGGGGTCAAAGTCGGTGAGCGTCACTTCCGCCCGCTCCTCTGGCTTCTGGTCGGCGAGTAGCTCGCCGGCAAGCTTCTCCACGCTGGCCCGAGTGTCAGCCAGGTAGGTAGACCACGCGCCGCCGCGCGCCGGTATGTCCACCCGGCGCAGGAAGGCAGGAATCACCTTGCGCAGCTCCGTCAGCATGAGCTCCGCATAGTCGCGGACCTCCGCCAGCGGATGAGCCCGCATCCGCAGCAGGAGGTGCTCGTACCCCTGGCCAGTGCCGAAGACACCGACGTTGGATGCGGTGGCGGCGGGCAGGAGCCCACGCAACGTATCGAGGGCCTTCGCCCTGATACTCATCCGGTAGACGCCTTCGGACTCGCCGGCGCTGCGGGGAAACCGCGTCGCGTAGTAATCGCGGATCCGGGGCAGCCAGGCGACGTAGGTCGCAAAGGCGTGGTCTAGGGTCGCCACATACTGCTCGCGCAACACGCCCGCGAGCTCCGCGGGGACGTGATAACGGTACCGTCCCCCAGGCTGATCGTCGTAGGGAATATAGCGAGTGGACTGCTCGAGGTAGGCCATGAGCCGGCCCCACTCGATGACCTTGGTGAGAAGGTTCGAGGCGCCCTCGCAAGCCAGGTGCACGCCGCCGAGCTGGGCCACGGAGTCGTCGCCGTACTCGACGAACACCCGCTCGAAGAGCTGCTCGGCCCGGGTGGTGTCGGGCCCCGGTCCCCCGGCAGCCGGGGCCGTGTCCAAGCCGCCGGGAGCCAGAAACTCGTCGAGGAACAAGCGGCGGAGCGATTTGGGCGAGCGCGAGTAGCGCGCGAAGAGAGCCCCCTTGACGACCTCCGGGAGATTGACGAGGGCGAACACCGGACCCTCGAGGTTCGTGAAGTACGGCCGCAACTCCGCACACTCAGCCGCCGTGAACGCCTCCATCGGCCGAATGGTAGCATCGCCCCTGAACAGTGCGCCGTGCCGACAAGCAGCGCGCCCGACCCGCCTCTCCAACCACCACGCACGATCGAGGGGCGCCCGGGCTCCATCGAGGGGCACCCCGGGGAACCCGGGGCGCCCCGAGCGCCGGGGGGGGTGGGGGGCCCTTCGAGGCCCCCCAACAAAAGAACTCAAGCAATCGCCACAGAATTCCCGGGCGAACCGGTACCCCCCTTCAGCATGAGTGGATTGAAGGACCAGGCGAACTCGAACACCCGATCCCGCGCCAGCTCCTCGAGATTCAGATTCTCGTTGATGTAGATGCCGTTCATGGTGATCCAGATGGTGTGGCACTCGAAGGGCCGCTTGGCATCCTCGCCGGGCACCGCTTCCACCGGCCAGGTGTCGGCACCTACGACCGCGATCTTCCTGTCGACCAGCCAGTTCGCCACCGTCCGGCCGGGACCAGGGCAGCCCTTGTTGTACTCGTCGTTGAACTTCTTCCAGAGCTTGCTGTGGCCGGTGTTGAACAGCACCGCGTCCCCCTCGCCCGGCTCGCGGATCCCCTCCATGCGCAGGGTGCCCATGACGTCGTCCAAGGTGATGACGTAGTCGATGGCGAGCCGGTCCCAGCCCTTGTAGCGAGCGACATCGAGGAGGATGCCGCGTGTGAAGAAGGGACGGCAGTTGTGGATGCCGAGCTTCTGGAGTCCGTAGGCACCGCCCACCTGCGTCTGCGTGAAGCCGTTGTAGTAGCGGACCTCGTTGCCGATCTTGTTGCCGATGTGGCCGAGCCCGTCGAATTGCGAGCCGACTTGCCCGATCTCTCCGCTGAACATCTCGTCGTTGAAGTACAGCTCGTGAGTTCCAAACGGCCCCCCGGTCGGGCCGCCGGGAATGGTGATGGAGACGTGGCGGGCGCCGAAGAGGGGGATGCCCACCTCCAGCACCTGACTGAGCGGATAGATCCTGCCTTGCTTGATGAGCGACGCCGCCTCGAGGACCTTGGCCGGGGTGATGCGGTTATTGGCGCCACGTTCGTCGTTCGGCCCCCACGGCGAGGGCCACCAATCGCGGCCCATGGGGTTCGCGGATTGGGCCTCGGCGGGTCCCGCCTGACCGACCATCGTCCCCACCGCCATGCCGGCGGCGACCCCGGCCACGAAGCCTGTCTTGACGAAATCGCGCCGCGAGACCTCGCCCTCGCCTTGCTCATCGCGGTCGACCTCGCCTCCATGCTCGCCCTGTGCGTCGTGCTGATGCTGGAAGTACCGCCTCAGCCACTCTCCTTGCATGGATTGTCCTCCCTCGCGGTGAATGGACTTCGTCGTCTGGAGGGGACGCTAAGACCCCCGGATAGAGCCTGTCAAGTATTGGGACACCGCGAACAACAGTATTGGGATACCGCGTCCCGGTTGGCTTGACGGCGGGCCGCCGGGGACCATGGTAGGCTCCCCGACGTATGGCCAAATTGAAGGTCGGCTTCATCCCCATCGAAGGCG
>Ga0187893_10002235_pt1 | contig 43188 bp, 36 predicted proteins | sample MA1701074metaG_FD_139574 | JGI IMG/M metagenome (GOLD analysis project Ga0187893, IMG submission 139574) | White microbial mat communities from a basaltic lava cave in the Kipuka Kanohina Cave System on the Island of Hawaii, USA - MA170107-4 metaG ... | reverse complement strand
GCGTAACCCTGGGTTAATTCGATCAGAATTGCAAGCCCGTGAAACGGGCGACAGAGCTTTCAATGTCTGTCGCCTGTTTCACAGGCTCGTCGAGGCTCTGGCCCGTCTACCCAGGGCTTAGGCTCTGGGCTTTATTCTCTCGCCTGCTTCGCAGGCTCAGACCTCGAAGATTTGTGTAGATGCCAAAGGGCTTCGCCTCTGATTCGTTCATTTGTCAGCCCGACTTCAGGCTTTTCCGAACCACGCGCTTCCGATCACGGGAATTTCCGCGCGACGCAGGATGAGAATCACCGCGCTGCTGACAAATACAGTGACAGCGAGCGCGAACAGAAATCCGCCATCACTCGTCCCGTCGGAGTTGATGACTACGATTCCGAGTTTGGTCAGATGGCTCAGGATCGCGCCGCTTATCACGCCCATCGAAATTATCGCGCCTATGGTCACCGTCGAAGGAATCAGCAGCAGGATGGCTGCAATCAGTTCTACGACTCCCGACCCGATTCGTCCCCACGGCTCCATGCCCACTCGCTCGAAAATGTATACTGATTCAGCCGCGCCTGTGAATTTGAAAAACAGTGTCTGGAAAAGGATGATCGCGACCGCGATCTGTAAAATCCAGCTTGCGATTGTTTGCCCTTTGCTCAAAGCCATGATGAAACCTCTCTTTCTGCCTCAATAGTATGCCGATAGGTGTCAAACTTCCAATCGGCACTCGCCGCGTATATCGCTTCCGGCTGCCGGATTATTCCCGCAAAAATTTTCCCGCGGCGGGAATAAAATCGCCTCTCTTCGCTATTATCGACTATGGGATCGCACTAAAGACGCGGGGATAAATCCATGAACGTAATCAAATTCGAGCCAAACGACTGCCGAAAAACTCGCGAGTACCTCGACTATTACCTGAGCAATGAACTGGCGACCGAAGCCACTCATGATGTGATGAAGCACATCGAACGATGCGCCGCATGCTCTGAAGAACTGAGAGCGCGCGAGCAGGTGAAAAACTCTCTGCGAAGAGCCGTCCTCCGCGATACGATCCCGCCCGATTTGCAGGCGCGGATTCAAAAGAGCATTCATCAGCCGCCCGCGAGTTCCTACAGAACTTGGATTATGGCCGTCGCCGCGATGCTCGTCGTAGCTTTTGGAGCGTGGGGCGCTTTGCGGTTATTGAGCGAGCGCGACGAGGCGAGCGAACCGCAGGCAAGTTTCGGCAATGCCGATGTGATGAAAATCGGCCTCGGCAATCATGTTCATTGCGCCATCGATTCGGGATTTGAAAACCGCCTGTTTACAGATGAAGAGATGACGGCGAAACTCGGAGATGAATTCGCCGGACTCGCTCAACTTGTCAAAGAAAAAATCCCTTCGAGCGATTATCGCGTCGTCGTGGGGCATCGCTGCAAATTCCAGAACCGTCGCTTCATCCATCTGATACTGAAAAACGAGCAGGCGACCGTTTCTCTGGTCGTGACCAGACGAGATGCGGAGTCGTTTTCTCAGGCTTCGGATTTTTTGAGGGCGTCTGGTCTGGATGTTTATCAATCGCGCATTCAGGATTTCGAGATCGCAGGATTCGAAACCCGCGATTATCTCGCCTTCATAGTATCGAATCTCCCCCGCGATAAAAATTCCATCATCGCGGCCTCGCTCGCTCCAGCAGTGCGGGATTATCTCGAATCACGAATTTGAGATTTGAGATTTGAGATTGTTGATATAATCATTCATCATCAGAAAACGCGAAGGAGCAGTAATGAAGAAAGCTTCGATCATCGCAACTGTACTGTTACTCTCCGCGAGCCTCGTCTCGTCGGCTTCGTCTCTTCAGCAGGAGCAGGAACGGATGGAATATGAAGGAAAAGTCAACGCGCCGGATTTCCCGGAGCGAATCGAATGGCTCAACACCGAACGGCCTCTCTCGCTGCGCGAGCTTCGCGGCAAAGTCGTCTTGCTCGATTTCTGGACTTACTGCTGCATCAACTGCATTCACGTCATACCCGATCTGAAAAAGCTCGAAAAAAAATATCCGAACGAACTCGTCGTCATAGGAGTGCATTCGGCGAAGTTCAGCGGCGAGCGCGACACCGACAACATACGTCAGGCCATTCTTCGATACGAGATAGAGCACCCCGTGGTAAACGATTCGGCGATGGAGGTCTGGCAGCAGTTCGCCGTGCGCGCCTGGCCGACTCTCGTTTTGATCGATCCGGCGGGCAAGATCGTCGGCGGCATGTCGGGCGAAGGGGTTTACGCGCCGCTCGACGCAGCGATTTCGAAAGTCATCAAAACTTTCGACGAAAGAAAATTGATGGATCGCCGCCCTCTCAACCTCAGACTCGAAAGCCATCGCTCGCCCGCGTCGCTGCTCCGGTTTCCGGGCAAGGTGCTGGCCGATGAAAAAACAGGACAGCTTTTCATCTCCGATTCGAATCACAATCGCATAGTCATCGCTTCGCTCGACGATCATTCAGTCAAAGAAGTCATCGGCAGCGGCGAAGCGGGACTCAGGGATGGCGATTTTGAAACCGCTCAGTTCGATCATCCGCAGGGAATGGCTTTCGACTCCGGCGCGCTTTATGTCACGGACACGGAAAATCACGCGATCCGCAAAATCGATTTCAATACTCGACGAGTGACGACAATCGCAGGCACAGGCGAGCAGGCCCGTCGCATAGACCAACTCGGAGGGCCGGGGCGCGAGACTCCGCTCAACTCGCCGTGGGATATTGTGTTTCACAACGGTCTGCTTTATATAGCGATGGCCGGGCCTCATCAGTTGTGGAGAATGAATCCGCAGACGGGAGGCATCGCGCCTTTTGCCGGATCGGGCTACGAGAACATAGTCGACGGGCCGTTGGATGAAGCGGCTCTCGCGCAGCCTTCAGGGATAACGACCGATGGGAAGAAACTCTACTTTGCAGACAGCGAAGTGAGCGCGATCAGATCAGCCGATATCGATCCCAAAGGAGCGGTCGAAACCATCGTCGGCGAAGGATTGTTCGAGTTCGGCGACATCGACGGGCGCGGGTCGAAGGTGCGATTGCAGCATCCGCTCGGAGTCGTTTATCACGAGGGCGTGTTGTATGTGGCCGACACTTATAACAACAAGATCAAGCGCGTCTCTCCCGCGGATCGATCTTCGGAAACATTTCTCGGCACAGGCAAGGAAGGTCTCGCTGATGGCGCGAGCGCGACTTTCGACGAGCCGAACGGGGTGAGCGTCGCCCGCGGCAAGCTCTACATCGCGGATACGAACAATCATGTGATCCGAGTCGCCGACCTGAAAACTCGTCGAGTCGAAACTATTCAGTTCAAAAACATGGAAAAGCTGCTCCCGCGCGCTCGTCAGGCGCGATTCACAGGCGAGGTAATAGACCTTCCCTTGCAGACAATCGAATCGGGTAAAGCGACTCTCACCCTTTCGCTCGAACTGCCCGCAGGCTACAAGCTCAACGCGCTCGCGCCAACCTCGCTCAAAGCGGTCTCCGCTTCGCAGCAAACCATCTCGCTCAATTCAGCCGCAGAGCAAATATTCCGCAACATAAAATTTCCCCTGACGGTCGAGATCGCGGCCACCGAAGGCGAAACTGTGATTCAAATCGACTACGCGATTTATTACTGCGAGGCGGCGAAAGAGAGCCTCTGTTTTATCAAGGAAGCGCGCCTCAACATCCCTGTGAAAGTGAAGAAAGGCGCAGGCGCTCGCGCGCTTGCGGCCACCTACAGAGTGAAGCTTTGAGCAGCGGTCAGAGTAGTGGTCGGTGATCGGTGGTCAGTGGTCAGTTGATATTCACTCCTGAAGGTCACGGTTGAGCCTGATATCAATACGGCGCGAGGCGTACTTCTTGAAAGATCACCGTGGATGAATCGCTATAATACTTCTCTTCACCGACCACCGACCACCGACAACTGCTCCGCTTGCGCTCTGTAACCTGTCCCCTGTAACCTGTCCCCTATTATGGCAAAGTGTCCGAGATGCAGAAGGCGAACAGCCAAGAGGTCTTGCCCCGCGCTTCATCTGTCAATATGCTCGATCTGCTGCGCGCAGGATCGAATGATCGAACTTGCGTGTCCCGAATCGTGCCAGTACCTCAACATAGCTCGCAGCGAGACGGCCCAGCGCGAAAACGAATTGCGTGGAAAAGAACTTCTTGAAGAAGGTCGCATGCCTCACGACCTCAACAACAGAGAGCGCGGGATAGTCGATGAGCTATTCGACGCCATCGCCAGAGTGCATCGCGGATTGAACGGGCCGCAGATGAGCGACCTCACTGACAGCGAGATCGCCGACGCTCTGGAAAACGCCATCAAAAATCTTGAGACCGAAGCGAGCGGCATCATCTATGAACATCACGCCGCCACTCCGCGCATCGAAGAAGTGAGCCGTCGATTGCGAGACGAGCTTGACCAGATGGCCAAACGCATCCGTGCTGAACAAAGGCCCAAGCGCAGCGAGATGATCAATGCGCTCAAGTTCATGCGTGACAAGGCTCAGGCTCACATCAAACGCAACGATGGACAGGAGCCGCGCAGCTTTCTCCGATTCATCACGCTCTACGTCCCGTGGCCCGAACAGCAGACCTCGCCGCTCATCATCGCGCCCTGAGCAAAGATAACTCGCAAGCAGACGGCTTCGGCGCGATCTTACAAATGATTGAAGCGGCACAGCCTGCTGTGTTAAAACTCTGTCAGTGGAAACCTTCCCCCGTTTGGAGCCTTTATGAAGTGGAAACTGCTACAGGCAAGCCTGTTGATTCTCGTGGCGCTTCTGGCGATGTCGGCTCAGACATCCGGCCCCAACGCGAATCGCCCCCTTGCCAGAAAGCCTCAGCCTCCACAGGAAACGCCCGCTGAACATCGCGCCGCCGATCAGGATATCGAACTGCCCGCAGAGATGCGCGCCCGACTCGCAATCGAGCGCGCCGAAGGCGAACATCGCCGTTTCGTCAATGACGTAAACAAGCTCGAAGAGCTTTCCACAGAAGTGGCGAAGAATTACCGCGAGAAAAACATCATCTCGACGGAAGACCTCAAAAAATTAGGCTCGATTGAAAAACTCGCTCGGAAAGTGCTGTCGCACGCGGGCGGCAGCGCGGTCGAGGACGAAGAGTTGAGGAAGCTTCCCATGCCGGAAGCCATCGAGCGCATGAACGCCGCCGCCGATTCGATCAAAAAAAATGTGATGGCAGAAACCCGTCACATCGTTTCAGCAACGGTCATCGGCTACTCGAATGAAATCATCAATCTGGCTCAAATGATTCGCCGCGTGAAAAAATAAATGCATTCATCGAAGCCTCACATGAGAGAGAGCAGCCGCGGAAGAAAAAATTTATCCATATTCATCTGCGCTCATCTCTTTGTGCTTCTCCTGTTGATCTCTTCTCCGGCCCAACAGAAAAAACCCGCGGGTCAGGACGATCCGATCAAGCTTCACGCCGATTTGGTCGTCGTCAGCGTGACCGTCACCGACAGTCAGGGCCAGTACGTTCACGGTTTGAATCAGAAGGATTTTCATCTCATCGAAGACGGTTCGCGTCAGGAGATAGATTCTTTTTCCTCGGAAGAAGCGCCGTTTGCCGCTGCCATTCTTTTCGATATGAGCGGCAGCATGGAATACAAATTCGGGATGGTTCGCGGCGCGGCAGCTTCGTTCCTCGAACAGATTCGCGAAAACGATCAGGTCGCCGTCTACGGATTCAACAATCAGGTTCGGCAGTTTCAGGAGTTTTCAGATTCGCGGCTCATCACCGATTACATATGGGACACGAAGGCCGAAGACTCGACCCGCCTCTACGACTGCATGAGCGAAGCCCTCGACGCGCTGGCAAAGCGTGAAGAAAAGCGGCGGGCGATACTGCTCATCTCCGACGGCTGGGACAGCAGCAGCAGGAAAGCTTCGCTCGATTCAGTCTTAAAAAAAGCTTTCGCGGCGGGAGTCATCGTCTATTCAGTCGATCTGATCGATGACGACCAGATGAGAGGCAGCGGAAGTCATATCCAGTATCTCCGCCGCGGGCGAAGCGAGATGAAGCAGATGGCCGAGCAGACCGGCGGGCGCTACATCCATTCGCCGCAGGGCGATAAGCTCGAAGATTCTTTTTCCAACATCGTCGAGGAACTTCGCAATCAGTACACGCTCTCCTACTATTCCACAAACGACAAGCGCGACGGACGATGGCGCAAACTTGGTGTGGCGGTATCGCGCGAAGGCGCGCTCGTTCGCTCACGCAAAGGCTACTACGCGCCGAAATCATAACCTTCCTGAAACCAGAATCAGGTTGTCCAGTCTTCAATCACGAGTCCAGAGATTTTTTGGAAATCAACTCTATTGCGCGTAACCAAAACGCCGTTGACCGAAAGCGTAATTGCGGCAATCGCGAGATCATTAGTTCCAATGCGGAGCTTTTGTTTGCGGAAATCGTCGAATATCCCGGCTGCAACATCATCGAATGGCAGGCAGAGCATTTCTCTATAAAAGTCGAGTCCTCTTTGTAAACGAATGTAAGCCTGCGCGCGAGATGCGCCATCAGTCGCGCGGCGGCAAGCAGGCAGCCAGCCGCCAAGGTCTTCGTCAAAAGTCACTATCGTCGTCACCACTGAATCATCTTCAGTCAATGCTTTGATATGAGATAAGACAATCGGATTCTTGCTTTGCACAAACCCTGCTATATCTGTGTCTAATACATATATTTTCATTATTTATCCTTTCATTAATAGCATAAATTCATCAATTCTTGGCTTAGAAACGAAAATCGTCCCAAGATCAACAAATATAATAGTTTACAGGGAATTTTGAGCGGCATTCGCAGTTAGAGACGGACATACCGACAAACAGCGTATTTGCTGAATATAAATGACTTACACGCTTAACGGCTTTCTAAACCGAAGCTTCTCGTTCAGCCTCTTCGCGTTGCCTTTTTCTCTCATCATAGATTTCCTCAATGTGTTGCACCATTGCCTCTTTGTCAGCCTTGAATTTTCCTGCTGCGTTCAGCACTGACTCCGGGCTTCCCCTCCGTGCGATCTGGTCAGCCGTTTGTTCATCCGGCAAATTGACTTCTATGGTCGCTATTCGGGCAGATGAGAGATAAGCCTCTGCCGCAAGCTTCGCATTACGCAATGCCTCGTCATAGGATATGCCTTCCGCGCTAAGTGAGAGCGCAGGAATCATGGCTCTCCACACGCCGTTTTTCTGTTCGACGATCACAGGATATTGCATAGCTCTCCTTTCTCTCAGCGCATTATAGGCCAGACGCGATGCCTTAGTCATTTGGAATATGAAAACACAAAAGCGAGGCGTTGCAGCTTGACTTTAACTGCGAGCGCGAACGACAATACACCCCGGAAGGACAGGTTCCCTGCGTATAGCCCCGATAGCCTGACGGCTGCATTTTTCCCCAAGGAGTTTTGTCATGCCTCCAAAGCCTGTGCGCACGCTCGCGCTCATAATCGCGTTGTTTTCGTTCGCGCCCACTGCGGTGGCCGACACCCAGTCGCTTGAAACGCTCCTTGCTTACCTCAAAAGCCCTGTCGCAAACACCCGCCGCGATGCGGCGCGAAAGCTCGGTGAAAGACGCGCCCGCACTCAACTTGTCGTCGAAGCTCTCGCCGTTGCTGCGCGAAAGGATGAAGACTCGCGTGTGCGTCAGGAAGCAATCCGCTCGCTCGGAATGATCAAAGATTTTTCCGCGCTCTCCGAGATGCTCGACGCGCTCAAGGACCCGGACCGCGACGTTCGACGCGAAACCGTTCGAGGACTGGTCGCGCTCTACACTGAACATAATATCGATTTCATAGTCAATCGCCGCGTGGGGTGGAATCGCTTCAATCCGATTCTCGACACCAACGACAATGAAGTCGTAGAGCCTTACCAGCGAATAGATTCTTCGATCATCAATCATCTCGGCGATTCGGCGCGCGGCGACAGCGATCTCGACGTTCGCATAGCCGCCATCCGCGCCATAGGCGTGCTGCGCGGCTGGGGAGCCATCGATAAATTGGGCGAAGCCCTCAATGCCGATCAGGACGCGCGAATCGATGTCATCAGGACATTCATCAAGATCGGCGATGAATCGGCGGGAAAATATCTCATCCCGTTCTTCCGCGACTCTGACAGAAAGGTGAGGACTCAGGCTATGGTCGCGGCGGGACTTTTGAAGTATCGCGCGGCGGTCGATCCTCTGCTTAGTGTCTACGGACTCGGCCCTGAAAAAGAAGGGTTGATGTCTAAGGTCGGGCGCAAGGTTAAAAACCCGTTCTCGTACACGCCTGCGCGCGATGAAGCCGCGCTCTGGGCGCTCGCCCTGATCGGCGATGTGAAAGCCGAACAGACTTTCGTAGAGAACATGGCCGACAAGGATGATGACCGACGCCAGTACGCATTCGAAGGGCTTGCGCGCATTGCCGACTCGCGCCATCTGGATCAGACATCCAGGATGATACTGACCGAAGACACCAGCGATGTGAAGTTGGCCCAGCACTGGGCGTTGTACAAGATGGGAAGCCGCCCGAACATCCAGCAGGTCGTTCGCAAGCTGGACACATATCAGGCAGAGCAGGCGCGCGAGTATCTTATGGAAGTCGACTCGCCCGCTGATCTTTATCCTTATCTGCAATCGAGCAATCAGAAGACCCGGCGCGAGGTCATCGCCATACTGGGTCGCATAGGCGATAAGGAAACGATTCGAGAGCTTGAACCCATAGCCCGATCATCAGGGGCCGAGACCGCAAACGCTGCGACGGTCGCCATCAAGCGCATCGAGTGGCGATTGTCAGGCCGCCCCCGCGCAAACGATGAAGTGCTGACGCGCGAACGCCCGCGCCGCTAAATAAAAGTCAGAGAGTCTTGAGAGTCTTGAGAGTCGAGGCAGTAATACTCTCCTTACTCTCAAGTCTCTCTGGACTCTCAAGTATCTTTGGACTCCTTTGCGCGACTGCGCTTGCACCTTTACAATTACCTTTCATTTTTCACATCTCAAAATGGGAGCGAACATGCGAAATCTCCTTGCTCTTTTCATCTGTGCGCTCATGACAGCAAGCACCACAGCGCAGGATTATGACACGGAAGCCAGAGCCATCATGGAGCGCGCTGATGTCAAACGCGCTTTCAATCACATAGAATCTCACCGCGATCAGATTCTCGCCGAATGGATACGCCTCACTGAAATCAATGCGCCTTCGGGCAAGGAGCGCGCACGAGCGGAAGCAGTCCGCAAACTTCTGCTCTCTTACAAACTCGACCGCGTTTATTACGATTCGGCAGGCAACCTCATCGCCATAAGAAAAGGAAGAGGCATCGGCAAAGCCGTAGTCTTCGACGCTCACCTCGATACGGTTTTTCAGGACGGATTGAAGATCAAAGCCGAGGTGCGGGACGGAAAAGTTTTCGCGCCCGGCATAGGCGACAACACTCGCAACGTCGAAGCCTTGCTCGCCTCGATCCGCGCGCTGGGTGAAGCGAATATCAAAACGAATGCTGATCTCATATTCGTCTTCACCGTCGAAGAAGAAACCAACATGCTCGGCGTCAAGCGATTCGTCGCCGAAAACCGGGACCGCATAGGTCAGTACGTCGCGCTCGACGGCGGTTACGAAGGGCTGACCTACGGCGGGATAGGCATCAACTGGTACAAGCATCACTTCATCGGGCCGGGAGGACACACGCGCTCGAAGACTCCGCCCTACTCGGCTACGCTTCCGCTCGCTCGCGCGATAGAGCGCATCTACGCGCTCGAACTGCCGAAAGAGACGGATGTCAATATAAACATCGGGATGATCGGCGGCGCAGAGGTCGTCAATGCCAAAGCCGCCGACGCATGGTTTACACTCGATCTGCGCTCGACCGATCAGAAGTTGATCGATGAATTCGAGCGAAAGATAGCTGACATCCTGCGCGAAGAAGCCGAGCGCGCAGGCATGCAGGTGAATACGGAACTGATAGGCGAAAAACTTGCAGCGGCTCAGATACCGGGCAATCGCGATTCGTTTACGGTGAGGATGAGCGAGGCGGTTCATCGCGCTATCGGATTTGAAAACGTGCCTGTAAATCCGACGGCTTCCAACAATGCCAATATCGCGCTTCTCGCAGGACTCCCTGCGATTTCGACCGGCGCGGCTCCCTGCGGCGACGCGCACGCCGTGACTGAATGGTGCTGGGTGGAGCCTTTTTATCGTGGCATCAAAAAGATCATTCTGCTTGAAGTCGCGCTCGCCGGAGTCAATGGCAAGGAGTAATCTTAGTCTGTAGTCGAGAGTCCAGAGTCTTTTTCCGACTCCAGACTTCAGACTCCAGACTCCAGACTCTTCGAAGGAGAAAACATGAAAAAGCTTCTGTTCACTGCAAGCTGGGTTATATTGCTTGCTATGTCGCTGTTCATCGCCGTTGCGTCTATCGGGTCGACGAGTACGGCTTATTTCGGCCAGGAGGATACGTTGAGCGCCGGTGTAACGCTCGAAGAAATCCGCGCGGCGGGCGGAGAAGAAGCAGTGAAAGCGTTTCGCGGCAGACGGGCGACTGCGGCCACGTGGGCTTTGGGATGGGCGTTGATGGCGATAGGCTTGATACTCGTGCCTTATCGAACGGGCCATCGCTGGGCATGGTGGACACTGCTGATTTCAGTCATCGTCTCTCAGCTATCATCGGTTGCGCGGTATATGTTGATCGGCACGGTTTCAGGAGCAGGCACTTCAGGAATCATACTGGGCATCGCGCTGCTGGGCCTGATGGCAGGCGTGCCGCGAATGTTTTCCAAAGGCGAAGCGGAAACATAGGTCATCGCACGATTATCTTTCCGCCGAGCATCTTCATATCGCAGACGAAGGAAAACTCGCCCGTTTTGTTCGGAGTGAATTCGATCACTACTGATTTGTTGAGCGGCAAATCGCGAGTGATGCCGAAATCCGCGATGACTACTTCCGTCGCGCAGGTTTCTTCAACCTTTCTCACAAAGGTCAATCGCGCCGGAATATCCCGCTTCAATTTTATGGTCGACGGCTCGAATCCATTTTCAGAAACAACTATTTCGATTGATTGAACCCCTGCGTTTTCCTGTTTCGCCGCTTGCGTCTGCGGCAGAGCGGGCGCGGGCGAAGCGGCAAGCTGCGAGGGATTGACCTTGAAGCTTTCGGCTCTGAGCAGAAAACTTCCTTCGGTCACGACTCTCTCGCCTGCGCTCAGACCGTTCAATATCGGCACAAGCCCGCTTGCTTCCGCGCCTGCTGTAACTTCGCGTTGAATGAACTGGCCCGACTCATTGGTTACGACATAAACCACCTGCTTTGCACCGAGGCTCTGCACCGCAGCGCGCGGCACCATCACCGCCTGACCACCCGATTGCGGCGCGTCTCCGAAATTCACATCGACGAACATTCCGAGTCTGAGCATCTCCGCAGGATTCGTCACTTCCACGCGCACCTGAGCCGTGCGCGTCGCCGTGTCGACTCTCGGATCGATGTATGACACGCGGCCCGTGAATGTTTTGCCCGTGTAAGCGGGCGTGGTGATCGTGGCCCGCGCGCCCACGCGGACGAGCGCGAAATCGTTTTCATAAACCTGCCCCATCACCCAAACAGAGGAAAGATCGGCGACGCGAAACAACTCTTTGCCCTCCATCACGACTTCCCCGATGTTGACCGAGCGCGAAATCACCGTGCCTGACGAAGGCGACTCAACAGTGATGAGAGGAACAACCTTGTCCGGCGTGCGAAGATCATCGATCCGCTTTTCGGTCATACCCAAAAGCAGAAGCTGCTGACGCGCAGAGGCCAGTTCAGCCTGCGCCATTTTGTATCTCGCCGTCGCCTGTTCAAGCTCCTCGCGGCTGGCCGCTCCAATCTCGACAAGCTCCACAGTGCGACGATGATGCTGATGATGCTCTTCGAGATCGGCGAGTATTTTCAGATAAGCGGTCTGAGCTTCGGCAAGCTGGGTGCTGAAAATTACGGCGAGCGGCTGGCCTGTTTGAACCCTCTCGCCAAGCTCTGCCCTGACCTGTCGGACTATTCCGCCCGCTATGGGAAGCACAGGAATTTCCTTATAAGCGTTCGTCTGCACCACGCCTGTAGTGCGAATCCCGGCAGCAACCGGGACGCCATGTTGAAGAGTCGCTTCTTCGATTTTCAGTTGCGCATTCTGAAGCTTGTCCGCCGATATCGTAATGACCATATCTCCGGGGCGCGGAGTCGTGGAAGTCGCCGTGCTGCTCCGTCCAAACGGATCGATCATCGGCTCTGGCACAGGTCGTCCTGCTGTCGAAGTCCGACTCGCATCGCGCATGAAAATAAATATCGAAGCGAGCGCTGCAAGAGCGATGATCGAGACTGCCCCGATGATCCATCGCTTGCGCGAATGAATGGTTTTGCCCATCGCCGTTTTTTCCGCGTTTTGTTGAGCGTTGTCATCGTGATTCATAATTTTTTGTCCTTCGTCACTTGTCGTTTGTCACTTGATTACGAAGCATAATCACCTCTTCGCCGACCACTGCCCGATCAACGAGCCGCTACGGTCGAAGGCGCGGCAAGGCCCGTCACTCGCTCTATCTCGATGAGCGCGTCGAGGTATTCCTTGAGCGATTCGGTGTAGACGGTTTCGATCTCGACGAAGCGGCGCTGCTCTGCGACATAATCGAGCGCAGTCTTCTGTCCAAGCTCGTAAGTCCGGCGCACCACTTCGAGATTGACCAATGCCTGATCGCGCACGCGGTCGCGATAGACGGCCATCGCTTCTCGCGCGCGTTCGTACCGAGCGTAAGCCGCCGTGACTTCGTTGCGCGCTATAAGCTCGGCGAACTCGCGGCGTTTGCGCACAGCCTCTTTTTGAGCCAGCGCAGCTTCGATATTGCCCTGATTTTTATTTCTCACCGGCAGCATGAGTTTTATGCCGAATGTTACATTGTGAAAAATACCATCGACCGGCACGAACGCGCCTCGTTCATTGAGTCCTCGCACATCGAAGCCCGCGCGCATTCGCTCGTAGCCTGCAAATAGGCTCGCGTCCACTTTGCCTTCGACGCGCGACTGTTCGGCTGCGGCTGCGGCTAAATTTTCAGCGGCGCGCAGGGCAGCGATGTCGGGCCTTTTTTCAATCGCCTGACGGATGGCTTCTTCCTTCGAGAGCGGCTGATGATCGAGTATGAACTCGCCGCGCAATCGCAGGTTTTCTTCAATCGGCATACCAGCGATCTTTTTCAGTTCGAGCATAGCGACTTCCATTCGGCTCTCGAAATTTATCCGCATCGCTTCCACGCGATTGAGTTCCACCGAAAGTAGATTCTGTTCAAGCGGCGCGCTCTTGCCTAGCTCAACCCTGACGCTGACCAATCGAAAAGAATCGCGGGTGAGCGCGAGCATATCTTCAGTGAATTTCAGATTGCGCGCGGCGGCTATCGCTTCGGAATACTTGATTCGCGCTTCCGCCGTCAGCCGTCGTTCGAAATCGGCGACTTCGGCCTCGCGCATTTCAAGCTCACGCTCGGCGACTGTGACGCGAGCGCGGCGACGGCCTCCAAGTTCAAGCGGAAGTTCGGCCCCGAACATCAAATTGTTATCCGGTGTATTGAGCGCACGGGTGCGGCTCGCTTCGATCATCGGATTGGCTTTCAATCCCGCCTGTCGCACGAGGGCGCGCGCCTGAGTGATGGCGAGGCGCGCCGCCTGAAGATCGCCGTTGTTTGCCAGCGAGTATCGAACCAGATCATCCGAAGTTCGGCCATCCACAGGATCGATGAATTGCGCGTAAGACGAAACAGTTGAAGAGCCGCTTTGCTGCTGTGGCTTTTCACGCGTCACGAGTCCGACTTTTTCATCCATCGATTGCGGAAGCGCGACGGATGAAAACGAGAGAAGGATCAGCGTCGCGGCGATGGCTTTTTTGCTGAAAAATTTTATTCTCATAAAAACTCCACTCGAACAAAAACTACAAAGTTACTTCTTCCTTCTTTTCTTCGCCGTTCGCTTCGTCTTCAATATCTCCGTGACGACGAAGCTCGCGCTCGCGCAACCAGAAGAAAATCACGGGCGTCACCACCAGCACATGCAGAAGCGATGAGACCATTCCGCCAAGGACAGGCGTGGCCAACGGCTTCATCACCTCCGCGCCCGCGCTCGCGCTCCACATGATCGGCAACAACCCTGCAACAACTGTCGTCACCGTCATAAGCTTGGGCCTGAGTCTCAAAACCGCGCCTTCCATCACTGCTTCTTTCAATGACTCGTGCGTCAAGCGCCCGCCCATCTCGTCGCGTTTGCGCTCGACCGCTTCATTCAGATAAATCACCATCACCATCCCGGTCTGCACCGCCGTTCCGAACAGCGCGATGAATCCAACCCAAACGGCGACGGAAAAATTGTACTCAAGCGCGTAGAGCAGAAAGACTCCGCCCGTGAGCGCGAACGGCACGGCAAGCAAGACGTGCGCGGCTTCCAGAAAAGAGTTGTAGGTGAAGTAAAGCAGAATGAATATGACCACGAGCGCCGCGGGAAGCACGATCTGCAATCGCGCCCGCGCTCGCTGCTGATTTTCATACTGGCCAGTCCACTCGACGTAGTAGCCCGAGGGAAGAGCCACGCGCTCGACGACTGTTTGCTTCGCTTCTTCGACGAAGCTCACGACGTCGCGATCCCGCACGTTGAGCAGAACCACTCCGCGCAGTAATCCGTTTTCGCTCGATATCATCGAAGCCCCGTCAACCGTTCTAATCTGCGCAAGCTGTGAGAGCGGTATCTGCGCGCCTCCGGGAGAAGGCACGAGCAATTGGCCAAGTCCATCGGTCGTCGTTCTGAACTCAGGCGCGTAGCGCACGCGGACGGGAAATCGTTTGCGCCCTTCGATTGTCACCGTAAGATTCGTCTCGCCGATGCCTGTATCGATGACTTCCTGAATCGTCCCGACATCGATTCCATATCGCGCTGCTACACGGCGATCAATCGAGATATCGATGTAAGGCTGGCCCGTTATCGGTTCGGGCGAAACATTCGACGCGCCGGGAACAGCCTTGAGAGCCTCAGTCACTTCGCGCGACAAACGCTCAAGCTCGCGGAGGTCGCTGCCGTAAATCTTCACGCCTATCTCGGTACGAATGCCGGTTGAGAGCATCTCGATTCGATTTATGATCGGCTGCGTCCAGATGTTCGTCACTCCGGGCATCGAAAGCCGCTCATCCATTTCCGAAACGAGTTTGTCGCGCGTCATCCCTGCGCGCCATTGATCGTGAGGTTTCAGGTGAATGATCGTCTCGTTCATGTTCACGGGCGCGGGATCGGTCGATGTTTCAGCGCGGCCCGCCTTGCCCACGACCCACGCGACTTCGGGAAACGAAAGAATGATTTCATCCTGCTTCTGCATAACTCGCAAAGCCTCATTTATCGAAATCGCCGGATCGGTGATCGGCATGTACATCAGATCGCCTTCATCGAGCGCGGGCATAAACTCACTTCCTATGGGGTGCATACTTTGAACCACCGGGCCGATCAGAGGAAGCCCTGATGCCCGTGCGCGAAGACCGGGCAGCCAGCTTGAAGAAGTAGCGAAAAGCACCGCGGCAGCGAAAAGCATCACGGCGATGCTGATCGTTGTCGCGCGATGGGCAAGCGCGAATTTGAGCGCGGGGCGATAAAGATAATTCAATCCGCGCATCACGCGGTTGTCTTCTTCAGCATGGAATTTTCCGCCGAGCAGAAGAGTGCAAAGCACAGGCACAAGGGTCACGGCGATGATGGTCGCTCCGACCATCGCGAAAGTTTTCGTGAAGGCCAGCGGATGAAAAAGTTTTCCCTCGCGTCCCGTGAGCGCGAAGACAGGAATGAAAGCGAGAATGATTATCGCCATCGAAAAGAAAATCGGTCGCCCGACGAGTCGAGTCGATTCCCTCACACCCTCCCACACCCGCCTGCGGTCGCGCGGAGAGATGTGATTTTTTTCCATGTATCGAAATGCGTTTTCGGTGACGACTATGCCCGCATCGACAAGAACGCCGATGGCGATGGCTATTCCTGAAAGCGACATCAGGTTGGAACTGATGCCCATGTAGTGCATAAACAAAAACGATGTCAGCACGGCAAGCGGAAGAGGAAGCGTGACGATCAGGATCGAGCGGAAGTGAAACAAAAAGACGATGTGAACGAGCGTGACGAGGATCAATTCTTCGATGAGCGCGCGTTTGAGCGTGTCGGTCGCCCTCAAAATAAGTTCCGTGCGATCATAAAACGGAACGATGCGAACTCCCTGCGGAAGCCCTGCCTTGAGCGATTCGAGTTTCTGCTTTACGCCTTCGATCACGTCCAAAGTGTTGACCCCATAGCGGGCGATGACCACTCCGCCCACGGCTTCCTTGCCGTCGCGATCCAACGCGCCCAATCGAAACGCATTGCCTATCTGCACAGAGGCGACATTCTTCACATAAACAGGCGTGCCGTTGGCTGAACCGATCACTATGTTTTCGACATCCGAGACGGATTCGATCAATCCCACGCCGCGCACGACTGACCATTGACCGTTCTGCTCGATGACATTTCCGCCGACGTTCGTGTTGCTTCGCTTAACGGCATCGACGATCATCGAAAACGGAATGGAGTAAGCGCGCAATCTGTTGGGATCGACATCGATCTGATACTGCTGAACCTCGCCGCCGCAGGACGCGACTTCGGCCACACCCGGCACGGAGTTGAGTTGATAACGTATGAACCAGTCCTGAAGCGTGCGCAGGTCGCGAAGTGTGTGGCCTTCGCCTTCGACCGTGTACCAGAAAATCTGACCCACGCCCGTAGCATCAGGGCCGAGTGTGGGAATGACTCCTTCGGGCAACTGCTTGGTGACGAGGTTCAATCGCTCAAGCACGCGCGAACGCGCCCAGTAAAGATCGACCGAGTCTTCGAAGATGAGATTTATCATCGAGAACCCGAAAGCTGATTGCCCTCTCACCGCGCGCACACCGGGCAACCCTTGCAGAGAAGTGGTGAGCGGATAGGTCACCTGATCTTCGACTTCCTGCGGGCTGCGTCCGATCCAGTCGGTGAAAATTATCACCTGATTGTCCGAGAGATCCGGGATAGCGTCTATCGGCGTGCGCGTGAGCGCCCAGTAGCCCCAGCCCGCTACGGCCAGATAAACAGCAAGGATGAGAAATCGATTGCGGAGCGAGAATTCGATAATGCGATTTATCATGAGCCTCCGGCTGGGTGATAGGTGATGGGTGATAGGGCATGGGGTGAAGAGGTGAAGAAACCTTACCACTCATCACCCATCACCCATGACCCATCACCTACTTCGCCTGAACATTCATCGTCGCCTGCCCCTGTCCGCGCGATCCCTGATAAGCGATCCGCGCTTCCCAGGTGCCGGTCATTTCGATCTTGACCTGAGCGCGATACTTGCCCGGAGTGTCGGTGGTCGTAAGCTCGGCTTTATCATTCATCTCGGCCATCGCTCCCATCGCGGGCATGTGAAAGGCGAGCGACGCGGCTCCGACATCGATCAGATCGCCCGACGAATCCGTGAAAGAAAGCATCAGGTCATTGTCTCCGACTTTGAGATCGCCAGTCGCGCTGGCAATGGCGATGGTCATATCGCCTGACTTCGCCGACTTGATGATCTTATCGCCCGCTGATGAAGGATCAGTTCTGCACGCGGCGGCGATCAGGACGATGATGAGAAAAGATGCTATGAAAAAAATCTTTGCGCGCATATTGCATTTCTCCTGAATAAGGCGCGCGGGCTGAAGCAGTGATGTCAGCCTTCGCGCAGGAAAAATCAATCGAGGCAAGGCGAGCTTGCGCCGATTCGCTCTTCGCCTGGGTACACTACGGCCCTTAAATCAGGAGTGCGCAAAATTGCAGGTATGCTTGCCCGCGTTTTAGAGGAAGATGCGCGGGTATGAAAATTTCTTTGCGGGAAACGATAGCTTCTATCAACAATGGCTGATCTTCCGGCAGGTCGGGCGCAGCGTCAGCGCGCGAGGTGACGGCGAGGCTCGTCGCCTGATTGGGCAACAGAGAGCAATCCTTCAGGCCCTCCTGCCCGGAGATCGAATCGGTTGAATGATCTTCGCTCGACTGTTTTTGACGATTTTCGACCTGAGCCTTTGTGTGACATGAAGCTGCGGGCTTTTCATCAAAGTAGGCATCCGTTGTTTCCAGTCCGCAGCACAACGCGCAGCCCGCTCCCCCAAGCCACATCGCAACAGCGATGATGGCAAGGCAGCAGATTCGCTCGCTCTTTGACGACTTTCCTCGGCGCATTGTCAGCATTCTATGCTTCCTGTTTTTTCGTGTCTACTACAACAAAGCCTCTCAGTGAGCCGGAATATCAACTGACCACCGACCACCGACCACCGACCACTATTCATCATGCTTGTGCGTTTCTTCTTTCTTCTTCGTCTCGACGCGGCCCTCTTTTATTTTGGCCATCACCTTGTCGTACATCTCAGGCCCCAGCACTCGCACAAGAGTCATCATTCCCATCATCGAGCCTGTCCAGTCTTTCGCCAGTCCGTAGGTTTCAGGCTTTTCGACCGCTTCATCCATCGTCATCCACATATCCTGCGGATAGCCGGGTACGCGCTTGCCGTCCGTCTGCAATGGGACTAAAGCCATGTCGCACTTGGGACACTTGCCCGGTTTGTCGGATCGAACTTCAGGGTGCATCGGGCAGACATAAACCGGCGGCTTCGTATCCCCGTGCTGATGCTGACCGACGAGGTTCGAAGTCTCTCTTTCTCTCGCCGTCATCCCCATGCCGCGCCCCAGACCGGGACCGAGTTCTTCGGACATCGCCGGACCTTTTTTGATCATGCCCATGCCTTCTTCCATGCCCATCCCCGTGTGCAGGCCGTGGCCTACGTGTGACATGGGGCCGACCATCGATACCATCTGATTCATCATGTGATGCGGCAGGTGACAATGCACCATCCAGTCCCCCGTGTACTTCGCTTCGAACTCGACATCGCGCGCCTGCGCCACTCCGACCAGCACGGTGTTTCCGGGATACCAGGCGGACTGAGGCACGCGTCCGCCTTCCGTTCCCGTGACATAAAACTGATTACCGTGCAGGTGCATAGGGTGATGATCCATTCCCATGTTCACGAATCGTATTCGCACGCGCTCGCCCTGACGCACTATCAGAGGAGTAGCGGCAGGGCCAGCCTTGCCGTTGAGGGTGAGCCAGTTGAATTCCATCGACAGAGTGTTCGGTATGGTGTTGTTGGGCAAGATAGCCCACTCCTGAAGGATCAGACCGAAGTCGCGGTCGACGCGCGGCTGATGAGGTTTCCTGGGATGAATGATGAAAAAACCTATCAGCCCCATCATCTCCTGCATGGGCATGTGCGAGTGATAGAAGAAAGTTCCGTTTTGATTGAGCGTGAATTCATAAGTGAACTTCTCGCCCGGAAGAATGAGCGGCTGGCTGATGCCGGGAACACCATCCATTTCGATAGGCACTTCCAGCCCGTGCCAGTGCGGCGTTATCGCTTCGGGCAAACGGTTGTGAAAGTGAATCCGCACGCGGTCGCCTTCGTTCACTTCGATTGTCGGGCCGGGCATACTTCCGTTGAATCCCCACACATCGATCACCTTTGCAGGTCCCAAGGGTGAAGCGGGCAGGAATTCTCTTTTGACCGGCTCTGCTGTAAGGTGAAAAACCTTCACGCCGTTTTCCAGAGTGAAAGGAAGTTTCGCAATGTCGGGCGTATGCACAGGGACGACAGAACCTTCTGTCTGATTGGGCTGACTCATTGCGGTTTTGTGTTGCGAGTGATCGCGCTGGGCCGAGGCTTGTTGAGTTGCGGCAAGTCCGGCTCCGAGGAAGGTCGCGCCTCGCAGAAAACTTCGTCTGCTTTTGTTCATGATTTCGCTCTCCTGTGTGGCTCAATCTAAAAGATTGCGCCGTTTCAAATTTCATACTTTCAGGCTGTGAGCAATCCTTCAGATTGCGCTACAACGACTCTTCGCCCGATCTTCAACGATCTGTCGTATCGCCTGCCTCCTCTGTCGCTCGCATCGCGGGCGCGTTGAGTCCGCCTGTGAGCAGGAAGCCTTGCAATCGAATCGCGTTTTGATGAAGACGCGCAAGCGCCCGTATGTACTCTTCGCGCACTTGAAACATGGTGCGCTGCGCTATCAGCACCTGCGGATAAGCGGCTGCCATCTGACGAAAGCTCGTCAGATAAAGTTCATAAGCTTTCTCGGCGCGAGGCAGAATCCTCTGCTGAAATCGCTCGACCACGCGCAATGAGGATGAGTACTCGGCAAAGACATCTGAAAACCGGGCGCGTAGAGAAAGCTCAAGCCGTTGGACATCGCGCTCTGCAATTATGAGTTCTGCCTGAGCCGCTGCGATATTTCCCTGATTGCGATTGAAGAGCGGAATGCGAATGCCCGCTTCGACGAAGCCTTCAGGGCCGGTTGCGCGGTTCGTCCCTTCGAGTTTTTCGCGGCTGTAGCCGAAACCGCCGCGCAGAAAAATATCGGGCGCGCGCTCGGCCCGTGCGCGATCAATCACGGCTCGCGCCCGCTCGACTCTCGCCTGCGCGCCTTTGATCTCAGGGCTTGCCGCAATCAGCGAGGCCAGCAAAGTCTCTCTATCGAGCGCAGGAACGGCGGCTTCCAGGTTGCCCGCAAGCCGCACGGGTTTGAGCGCGGGGTTTCCGACGACGGCGGCCATCATCTGCCAGATTTTTTCTCTCTCGTTTTCGGCTTCAATCAGGGCGAGTTCCGTTTGCTGGGCTTCGACTTCCGATTCGAGCAGGTCGGGGCGGTCAGCCTGCCCTATGTTGAAAAGCTCTTCCGAAATTTTCACCGCTTCATTGGCCAGTCGGGAGAGTCGCTTTCTTAGCTCGACTCTCTCATCCGAGGCGAGAGCCTCGTAGTAAAGCAGGCGAACTGAATTGAGCACGCGCTGGCGTTGAGCTTCCTTTTCCGAAGCGGCTTCCGTCTTCTCGTGTTCGAAGATGCGGCGGCTCTTTTTGAGTTTTCCGCCTGTGGGAATGGTCTGCTCGACGAAAAAGTAATGCTCGCTTTTTTCCGAGAATGCTCGTGTGCTGAGTTCTTCGCCCTGATAGCCGATTACAGGATTTGGAAAAAGCCCCGCCTGTTTTCTTTTTCCTTCGGCGACGCGAATCGCCGCGTCAGCCTGAGCCAGCGTCGGATTATTATCCAAAGCCATCCGTTCAAGTTCGGCCAGCGTCAGCGCCGCTCCTGTTTGCCTGGATTCGGCGTTCGCGGTTTTCTCCTGCGCGTCTGATTGCGAGAAAACCGCGGGGGATGCCAGTTGAAAAAACAGTATCGCCATCGCGAGTCGCTTCGCCCGCGATTTTACGTTCGTTGACATACTCCTCCTTAGTTCAGCAGGTCGCAAAGCACCTGAAGGGCAGACTGCGGCCCTCCGATTCCGCTTGAGCTATGAAACCGTAGGAGGAACTAAATTCTCAGCACTGAATGAGAAGGAGGCGATCTTAGAGGGAGTGACGCAAGCGCGGCGGATGAATGATCAAGCATGAGAGCGACCGGCAAAAAAGCTTCAACCGCTACGGGCTGCGCAAGCGGAGCGTCGGACAGGTGAAAAGCTATGGCAGCAGGCACAGTTGCCGCTGCATCGACGTGGCCGGGGCATTTTTGCGAACCGTCGTGAGATGGCCCCGTCGACTCGGACGGCTGCTCGTGACAGTGATGGGCAGATGTTGCCGCTTTCACAGGAGCAGGCTTTGCGCAACCGTAAAAGGCACAGTTCAAATCGCACACCTGCGACCACGCGAGCGCCATCGCAAGAACGATGGCTGATGCAATAGTCACGCTTTGTTTCGCGGTGCGCATAACGCAATCAGTCTAACAGCGCGTCGGACGCGGCAGCAAGCTTTTCGTTCTACCGGTAACGAAGTCGGTTTCTTTCCTGACGCGCTGCGTCGGCGAAGGCCGCGGCCTGCGGGTCATCAGGGATATTGGCGTCGAGGTCGGTCGAGCGAAACTTGAAAGTGAACTTGCCGTCTTCGCTCAGATAAACGCGGAGGTCGCCCTGCTGCGTATTGCCGGGAGCGGCGCAAAGGACGAGCGTGTTTCCCACCTGACGAGGTTTCAATACGGTAACGGCGTTGCCCGCGATGACCACATCGGCCTGCGGATTTTCTTCTGCGATCTTTGCGGCTGTCTGCAACTCCGAGTGCGCAAGCACGACGAGCAGATCGCATTGTTTTCGCGCTTCGGCGATTGCTCGCTTCGCCGCCCGGTAAATATCCGTCACAGTGATGTCGATGGCATCGGCAGGCTTGATAGGCTCGGCCAGTCCCACGAATCCGACTTTGATTTTTTTGCCGCCGGTTCGCGGGCCGCTGATCTCCCGGATCAGGTATGCGGGCGGCGCGGCTGCATCCGGGCTGAAAACGCCATTGGCCGAGATGATGTTTTTGATCATCGGATAGGCCGCTATGCGCGCTTCCATATTTTCTTTCGCCAGCAGCTTTTGCGCGTAAATCAAATCGAAGCGTCCGAGGTTTATCACATCTACGGGCCAGCGGCTCAGGGCGCTCACCGTCTGCTCGTTTTGCATCATGACGGCAGGCAGATAGCCCGTAGCGTCGTAGAGAAAGAATCCGGCTATCGCCTCAAGAAAAGGCGTCTCTTTGAATTTTTTTCTGAAACCTTCCACATAGCCGACGCGCCGCGCCAGCCCCCCGCGGGGATGATTTCAGTCACAGGTGTCGAGATTGCCTCGCTGATTGGCGCTGAAAAGTATGGCGAACGCCGCGCCGTCATCCTCGCCGAGCAGTTCATCAAAACTCGCCTTCTGAGTTTGCTCAGTCTCGGTCAGAACGACAAATGACAAACAAAATATCGCTGCAAGCGCAAATATAGTTTTTCTCAACTGTGATACCTCCTCGAAATAGTGGCGCAAGCTGTTAGCTTGCGTGGCTCCCGATTCTCATATTTTCAGGGCGAAGCGATATCTGGCAGATTACGCCACATCGAAACCGAACGAACAAGCTCAAAACCTTTATCACACTGAACAGGAGCGCGGCAATTTGATCGTCTATCTTTTCGAATCCGCCTGATGGCCCAATTGTCGGGAAATTTCTCTCGCAGCCTGCTTGACGGCTTCGGCTGTTTTCGCTATCGACCCTCGGTCGATTTGAGTGACAGTCGCGCTCACGCCCACTGAGGCCACGGCTCTTCCGAATGCGTCGAATACGGGCGCAGCGACACAGCGCGCGCCAAGATTGTTCTCTTCGTCATCTATCGCATAACCTTTGCGTCGCACTTTTTCCAAATCGGCTAGCAAACCGGCTCGCGTAGTGATCGTTTTCGCCGTGAATCTCCTAAGCCCGCGCTCTTTCATTATCGCCTCGGCTTCAGCATTTGAAAGATGCGCGATCAGTGATTTGCCTACGGCGGTCGAGTGAACATCCATGCGCTTGCCTATCCACGTGTCCATCTTGATGAAACCGGGAGCTTCGATTTTTTCGATATAGACTGCTTCATTGTGATCGAGGACGGCAAGGTGCGCCGTGAGCTTGTAACGATCTACAAGGCGGCGTAGCACAGGCAATGCTGCCTGCTTCAACTCCCCCCCGACCTCGACGCCCCGACCCAGTGAGAGAGCCTTCAGACCAAGCTTGTATTTGCCCGTCCCCCGCTCGCGTGCCAGGTAGCCGCGCCTTTCGAGCGTGCGCAGTATATAACTCGCCGAGCTTTTCGGTATCGCAAGCTTTCGACTTATTTCCGAGTTGGTCATACCCGCGCTGCGCTGCCCTACGGCTTCCAGTATCGCCAGCGCGCGTTCGACTGCCGTTGAAGAATTGTCTTCGCTTACACTCATGCTCTGATATTATCGCGCCCTGCGGCTCTTTTTCACAAAACCCTGATCCCACATTCCGAATTTGTGTTCCATATTCTGAACAACAGCGAATTTTCGCTTGACCATATTTCGAAGCTGCTTTATCGTGTTCCCCATACTGAAAAGCAGTTCCGTATATCGAACACAGGTTTTATACCTGAGCGGATATTTGTGTGTCTTGAAAGGAGAGCAGATGATCGACGCGAGGATCAACAATGTGCATGAAGAGTTCGATGCAGAGAGAGACTTTCCGCGCGGTTTCATGGAATTCTTCACAGGGCTGCACTGCGAGTTTACGCCGCGACAGCAGGCGCTCGCAGCAAAGCGCGCTGACACACTCGCGCGCGCGCACGCGGGCTATCTGCCCGATCATCTACTACATACGGACGAGACCTCGGCGGATTGGAAAATCGCTCTGCCCTCGTGGTGCCGGGATCAGCGCAATCAGATGACTGGCCCGGCTGATGACGCGGAGCTTGTAGTAAAAATGCTCAACAGTGGAGCGCCCGGAGTGATGCTCGATCTCGAAGACTCGATGGCCAACCGTTGGCCGAATCTCACGCGCGGAATCGAAAACATAATTGAAGCCCTCCGAGGCTCGCTCACATATTTCGACGCGAAGCGACAGCAGACAACAGGTATCAAAAAGAGCGACGCCGTGATATGGATTCGCCCGCGCGGGTTGCATCTCTCGCAGGCGGGAATCTTCGCCGACAGAGAAGAGTTGATCTCGGCTTCGCTCTTCGACGTGGCGATGATCGCTTACAGAATCGACACGGCAGATTTGAAGCATCCGCTCGCGTTTTATATCCCGAAATCCGAATCCGCTGAAGAAGCTCTCTGGTGGCGCGATTTGTTTCAATCAATCTCGAAAGCGAAGGGATGGCCTGCCGATTACATCAAGTGCATGGCGCTCGTCGAATCGCACCCGCTCGCTTATGAGATGGAAGAGTTTCTCTACAATCTCCGGGATCACATCGTCGGCCTCAACCTTGGGCGATGGGATTACATGGCGAGCCTCATACATTTCAATCTTCAGGATGAGAGGTGGGTGCTGCCTGACAGGAATACGATTCCACACGACGTTCCATTCTTTCAGCGATTGCGCGAACTGCTCGTCGAGATATGTCATCACAGCGGCGCGCTGGCCATAGGCGGTATGACCGCGCTTTACCCAAGTCGCACGGACGCAGAACTAAATGAGCGCGCTTTGCGAGTGCTGGCGGCAGATAAGAGCAACGAAGCCGCTTGTCTGATGGACGGCGCGTGGACGGGCCACCCGGATCAGAACGAGATCGCCGTGAGCCAGTTTCCCTTTCCGAATCAGATCGATGCGCGCCGTGATCTCGCCGTGCGTTATCCCGATCTGAGACCCGCTCCGAAAGGCGTGGGCAAAACCACGCTCGAAGGAACTCGCGCCGCTGTGAGAACCGTCATCCGTTATCGAGCGGGAGTGCTTGGTGGCAAGGGCGCGAGCCTGCTCGATGGTTATATGGAAGACCTCGCTACGGATCGCATCTACCGATTGATGATCGCGCAACGCATACTTCACCGAGGCAAAGTCAAGGTGATTGATTCAACGGGTCGCGTCGTCGCTCACACGCCGGAATTGGTGAGTGAATTATTTGACGAAGAACTAAACCGCATCATCCGCGAACTGCCGCCGGATGTGAACCATTCAGACGTTGAAAGATACGTCCTCGCGCGCCGCATCAGCGAAGAGATGATAGCGCGCGGCGAGTTCGATCCGGTTTGAGAAGTTCACACTTCCGACAACTCAAATTTCAAGACAAACCAGTAAGGAGGAGAGACTGATGAATATCGAAGCCCAGGCTGCGCAACTCGAAGCTCAGTGGAAATCGGACAAAAGATGGCAAGGTATCACGCGAGCATACACCGCGAAAGACGTTGTGAGATTGCGCGGCTCGGTTCAAATCAATCATACCTTCGCCGAGATTGGCGCGAAGCGATTGTGGAGCCTGCTTCACGCGGAGCCTTACGTCGCCGCGCTCGGAGCGATGACCGGATGTCAGGCGGTTCAGATGATCGAGGCCGGTTTGAAAGCCATTTACATGAGCGGCTGGCAGGTCGCCGCCGATGCTAACACCATCGGTCACACTTACCCGGATCAAAGTCTCTATCCGGTCGATAGCGTTCCCACTTTGGTTCGCCGCATCAACTCCGCGCTTCAACGCGCCGATCAGGTTCAGCATGCCGAGGGCCGAGAAGGGCCGCAATGGTTCGCTCCCATCGTCGCCGATGCCGAAGCCGGATTCGGCGGCTCGCTCAACGCATTCGAATTGATGAAAGCGATGATTGAAGCGGGCGCTGCGGGGGTTCACTTCGAAGATCAACTCGCTTCGGCCAAAAAGTGTGGACACATGGGTGGAAAGGTTTTAGTACCGACTGCTGAGTTCATTCAAAAACTCGTAGCCGCCCGCCTCGCCGCTGATGTATCGGGAGTGCCGACTGTGCTGATAGCGAGGACGGATGCCAACGCCGCGACTCTGCTCACGAGCGACATCGATCCGAGAGACCGTGAATTTTTGACCGGCGAGAGAACCATCGAAGGATTCTTCACTGTCCGAAGCGGGTTGGATCAGGCCATAGCCCGCGGGCTTTCGTATGCGCCTTACGCGGATATGATATGGTGCGAGACGAGCGAGCCGAATCTTGATGAAGCTCGCCGATTCGCCGAAGCGATTCACTCTCGCTTCCCCGGCAAGCTGCTGGCTTACAACTGTTCGCCTTCATTCAACTGGAAGAAGAAACTCGATCACACGACTATCGCGCGCTTCCAGCGAGAGCTTGCCGCTTTTGGCTACAGGTTTCAGTTCGTCACGCTCGCAGGATTTCACGCGCTCAACCACAGCATGTATGAACTGGCGAGAGGCTACAGGGAAGAAGGCATGCTCGCTTATTCCCGATTGCAGGAAGAAGAATTCCGAAGCGAGCCGGATGGCTATCGCGCGGTCAAACATCAGAGTTTCGTCGGCACAGGGTATTTCGATGCGCTCGCCGAAACCATCGCGGGCGGCGCGCTCTCGACAGCCGCGTTGAAAGGCTCGACCGAAGAGGAGCAGTTCGAACCTGCATGGAATCAGGCGGCTGAGATGAGTCTGACCTCAGCCCCATAAAGAAATTTCTTCTCCCGTCCCGCGCTCGCGGGCGCGGTTGTAGACCTCAAGGGCGACGGCGATATCTTCGAGCGCAATGCCGTTCGATTTGAAAATGGTTATGTCGTCGTCGCTCACGCGCCCCATGGTCTGGCCTGCGACTACGCGGCCAAGCTCTGTGACCGATTCCCATTGAATGATTCCGCGTTCGACGGCGGGCATCAGATCGCCTGCTTCGATACGTGATTGCTCAATGGAATCGACCGCGATGACAGATGCGCGGCGAATCGTTTCCGTATCGATTTCACTCTTCGAAAGAAAGTTCGACCCGACGGCGTTTATGTGCGCGCCGGGTGAGACCGCCTTTCCGTCAAAGACAGGCTCGCGCGAGGTTGTGGCCGTGATGATGATCGATTGACCCGTGACGGCTTCTTCAGGCGTATTGACCGGCGCGACTTCGACTCCGAGTACGGGAGCCATCTTTCGAGCGAAGTTTTCGCGTCGCTCCTGACTGCGGGAATAAACTCTGATCGATTCGATAGCCCTCACCGCGCAGACGGCCATCAACTGGCTTTCGGCCTGCCAGCCTGTGCCGAAAACGCCGATGGTCGCAGCATCGCTTCGAGCCATGTACTTCGTAGCCACGCCCGACGCCGCGCCCGTTCGCATCTGGCCGAGCCGGTCGGCTTCCATCATCGCCAGCAGATCGCCAGTTTCGGATTCGTAGAGCAAAACGAGAAAACGCGCGCCCTTGCGCGAAGCGGTGTAGACCTTCAACCCATACACGCCCATCCTTCGGTTGCCCGCCGACATGACATGAAGTTGCGAGGTCGGCGTGGCCACGCGATAACGCGGGCGATTCGTGGCTGCGCCCGTGGCCTGATCGCTGAGAGCCTGCTCGACCGCGGCGATGGCCGTTCGGATATCGAGCAATTCGAAGACGTGATGTTCTTTCAGAAGCAGCGCCATAATGTGACCTCTCTTTTAAGGAAGTCTGTGTGCAGCCAAAAGCTTCAGTTTGAATCTGCGTTTATTGATTTTCCTCTCCTAACAATGATTGCGCCATAGATAAAAACGGGTGCGATTAAAAGTGGGACTTGCAGTATGGAGTGCGGTAACGAAGGGTATGACTCTATCTTGTTACCGCTTTTGATTGGAGAACAAAAGCGGTAACAAGTTACCGCACTCCAAAATCAGGCTTCTGTCTTCAAAGGGCTACCACTTAACAGGTCGCACGGTCAAGATGGTGATAAAACGAGAGTCCCACTTTTAATCGCACCCGATAAAAACATCAAACATCTAAACACCTTGACACCATTCCTGATATTGGGTTAGAAGTCACTCTTGCCAGCGTCGTAAAAGTTTCATATCCCCGTGCGTCATCATTTTCGATTATAGCAACATTGCCCGATAAATTCTTGAACCAATATGAACGAGCCATCTCTTGAGCAGATTGTTGAAGCGTTGTATCCGCGAATCTTTTTCATGGTTCGTCTGACAATGCGCCTGTACAGTTATCATGCGCATGATAATGAGATTGAAGACTTGAGCCACGAAATAGCGGTGCTACTGATTGAAGACGATTTTCGCCGATTGCGTACATTCGATGCAACAAAGGCTTCGATAATTACATGGCTGAAAGCAGTAGTCATGCATCACGTCGGACGGTACCTCCATCGGCAAGCGGCATATAAACTTAACGAAATATCTGAAAGCGACCTGCTTTATGGTCACGAGAATGAGATGCTATCCGCGCAGGAGCACAAGCGCGCTGAAATACAAGATACGTTGAACCGATTAACCAGGCGAGAACGGCAGTTGTTCGATCTTTTATGCAAGGACGGAATGAGCGTCAAGGAAATAGCCAATCACATGGGGATTCAGGTTGATTCGGTTTACAGGCGAAAACATGCTCTCGTCCAAAAGCTCCGCTCTTTTGTGAGGGGGGGGGGGGTAGGCAAATTTCGAGGCTTGGTTTGAAAAAGTACAAAATTTTTCCTTCAGGCGATCAAGTTTTTCCTTCAAGCTGTCTATAAGTGCATGAGTATAAAATCCGGAAAGGAGAAATCGATGTCTACGAGAAAGGTGTGTCGTCAGGCTATAGCTTTGGGTATCGTTGTTTCAGTCCTCTCATGCACTTCGGCTTTTGCGGCGGGCCGCTCGCGCAATGCTACGCCTCCTGCCAAACCCGAATCGTTCGTCTCGGTATCCGAGGCAAACAAGGCTCCTCAGCCGGACAAGGTTGCAGCGGGCAACGCTCTCGAGCAGCAAGCAGGATCGAAGAGTCTGGCCGTAAAGAGCAAATTCACCAACTCGTCCAGGGCAAAGCTATCTATCAGGAAAGTTGCGGCCAAAAACACAAGACTGATAAAAGTCTATGTCGAACCGGGACATCCTGCTGCGCCTCCGTTTCAAGCCTGGGAATGCATGGCCACATGTCTGGCGAGTGCGGGGGTCAGCCTGGTATGGATTGTTGGATGCGCCGTTATTTGTATAGCAACCCTTGGAATAGGCTGCGCGCTATGTCTCGGTGTGGGCGTTGGTGTCTTAACGATTTGCGGCGAAGCCTGCGCACACGAACTCATTCAGTGATAACAGCCGCAGCCGGAGTGAAATCAGTGCAAAGGGAACAGTATAGACGATAGCTCTGGGCGACTTTTATGCAACAACGTAGTCGCTCCGGGGCAATTTTGTGGATTCGGCGGGAACGAAGCAGAAGATGTTTTAGGCGGCGAAAGCATTCTTCCTGGATCAGTGATAAGAGGAGAAACTCACTTTAATCTGATGATGCGGAACCAGGGAAACATGAGAACGTTGAAAGCTCTGCTCAGGAAGGAGTTGGTTCTTGAACCTGGGTCTCGTCGTCTCGGCATAATATGCGTTCCTCTGATATGTATCGCGGTTATTTGGGCAGCATATTCTCCTGAATCAATACCGTTTGCTGACCCCGGACTTGGCAGCGTCGAGCAGATATTTATCCCGCTCGCGATAACTAATTCATTCTTGCTGCCATTTGGCTTTTACATGAATATCATACAAGGGGAGAGGCGCACTGGATCGTTCGTCCTTTACAGAATTCTGCCAATAGATTTAGGAACATTATTCTGGAGTCGAGTTTTATCCTGCTGGCTTCTCTGCTTGATACTTATACTGATTCCATATCTTCTCTTTGTCTTCATCCGCCTGTTCGTGGGGCCGGACTCGTATTCATTCGCGACCGATCTGTTGGGTATTCGTTTCCTGCTTTTCCTGATAATACTGAACTGGTTTACATCGACTCTGGCAGTGGGGCTGGCATTGAACATCAACCCCGGTATGCTTCCTTTGGTCGTTACTGCTGTTACGGTCTGCATTGTGATTTTTCCAATCGTACTTTCAAAATCCGTGGCAGGTATAGATTCCAGGCACATTCTTATCCGGCTGGCTCAGAGCATCGGTCTTCTTCCGAGCGCATCGCTTCTGCTCGCGTTATTATCTGCTCTTGCCGGGGGCCTGTTTTTCTTCTGGTTTCGGAAAAAGAGGTCTTTCGTCTGATCCTGTCACAAGAGCTAAGGAGAACAAAATGCTTCAACCCCTTCTGACAACCTTGCTGTTAATAGTCTTTGCTCAATCACCTGATAGTTCTGCGAGTCGGACTGAAAAATCAGTCCCGCCGCCATCAGTCAGAGCGGTATCTGAGATAAAGGCGATAATATCGGAGGCGAACAAGTTGACCGATCCGATTGCCTCGATCAAAGTGCGCGCCAGGGCTGCTCAAATGCTTTGGGCTTATGATCGCGCCGGAGCCAGAAAGATTTTTCTCGATTTGTGGAAATGGGTTGAAGAGCAGGATGAGAAAAATTTGGATCGCGAGTCAGCGCGCACCGTTATACTCAAAAATCTTTTCCGAAGAGATCCCAGAATGGCGTCACACCTGCTTGAAACGACTCAGGGGAAACAGAAAGCCGAGGAGTCGCCTCTTATAGATCAGATCAGGGGAAACGATCCGAATCTCAAACGGCTTAACAGAATCTCTGCGGATTTGATCGGCGAAGACCTGACCACCGCCGCCGCGTTATTGCAAAGAAGCCTGTCAGTGAGTGTTTCACCGGCAGCTTTTTTTTCCTTACTCAAGTTGAGAGACAAGAACCCTGCGCTTGCTGATCATGTGGTATCTCAAACACTGGAGTCTCTCAAGAGCAGGCCCACCCTCGTTGCGCTGACAGGCACTTATCTGCTCATCGATTATGTGTTTCCGTCAAAGCAGTCTTTCGGGGAGTCCCTGAACGATCCGCCCGACGCTGCGTTATATCTGGCGCTCTTTTCGACCGCTTATGATACGTTGAAGAGGTCTCTGGCTGAGGACGAGTCGTTGTTGAAGGAACAGAAGTACAGTTCGGGCGACCTTAAAATGAAGACAAACTTTCACGGCATACTTGCGTTGGTGCTGGCAGGTTTGGCTCCGGTTTATGCTCCAGAACAAGCCGAAGAGCTAAATGCGCTTTCTGCCAAACTGTCTCAGACCTTGCCGCCGAACACGGCTCAGAATGTCAGATTTACAGTGGCTCGTATCGTAGGGAACCAGACGGACCGCGGGGAGGAGAACATCATTCACTCTCTTACTGTTGCCGTCAGCAGAGGAGAGACTGGCGAAGCAAGACGACTTCTGGACAAAATAGATGATGAGAAAATCAAAAAAGCATTTGCGACTATGATAGCCAATGTTGAGTTCAGAATGCATATAAGCAAATCGGAGCTTGCTGAGGCGCTGATCGCTTTACGCCGAATCGAAGACCCGAATCTGCAAAGCCCCTTGTTTGCCCAGGTAGCAAGAGCGGCTTTTAAGAGGGGAGAAGTAGAGTTTTCGCGCCTGATTCTTGCCGAAGCCCGCGAGACGATTGTGAAGGCTGAATGCAACGGATTACAGGCAAAGGCGCTCTTCCTGCTTGCTGCTGAATCAGCCTCAGTGCCAGACTCGAACTCTCAGGATTTGCTTTATGCCGGAGTATCGTGCCTCAACTACATGGCGAGAACTCTGGGAATGAAGGATGAGAAAAAAGGGGGAATTTATGCTGCGCTTCCTGAACTGAATGATCCTGCCTTCCTGATTGATGAGCCTGAACTCTGGCGCGCATTCTCGTCAGCGGGAAGTGAAGACTTCGAAAGCGCGGTGCATACTGCAAGCTCGATCGAGAACAGAGCCGTTGGCCTGATGGCGCAACTATCTGCTTGCGAAGGTTTGACTGCGAGCAAAAAAGGAACGCCAATCCGCAGACCGCCACCCGACCAAAAGGATTCCTCCAAATCATTCCGGCCCTCTCCGAACGGGGCCGCGCCCGTCAGGAAGCAGGCTTAGAACAGGCAGGAATATTGTGGAAACGGCGCTCGAAGTCAACAGCCTGGAGAAGAGGTATAAAGATTTTTCGCTGAGTGTTTCGCTCTCAATAGTCGAAGGCGAAACATTGGCTCTTGTAGGACCGAACGGGTCGGGGAAAACCACTCTCATACGATGCCTTCTCAATATCGTGCGGCGAGACAGCGGAGAAGTGCGACTGTTCAACAGCGACCTCGATGAAAACGAAGTTGCAATCAAACAAAGGATGGGCGTATTTCTCGAAGACCCTCGATTGTTCGATGACCTTCGTATCAAAGATACTTTTGAATTTTGCTCCTCGATCTATTCCGAGTGGGACTCTCAATATGCGGAGAGCCTGCTTGAGCAATTCCAGATTGATTCGTCGAAAAAATTCAAGCATCTGTCAAAGGGAATGAAAGCGAAGGCGGCTCTTATTATCGCTCTGGCTCCAAAACCGAAGATGCTTATTCTCGATGAACCAACCTCCGGATTAGACCCCGGCATGAGAATGCTTTTTATCGAAAAAGTAAGAGAGGCGAAGGCGCAGTTCAATCCGTCCTTATTGCTGACATCGCACATAATGAAGGACGTGGAAGACCTGGCTGACCGAATAGCATTCATAGAAAATGGTCGAATAAAGCTCTGCGAATCGCGCGCATCCTTTCTTTCCTGGAAAGTGATCGAAGGGGTTTGCGACAAGAATATCGAAGCGGAAGCAATCGGATTGAGATTGACCAATCAAGAACAGAAAAAGAAATTCCGTTTGCTTACTGACAGGTATGGAGAGCAACTGCTTGGCGAAATCAAAACATTCGGGGCGGAAATTATCAGCGTCTCGTCTCCCGATCTGGAAGAGATATATAGCTGGGTCATAAATCACGGCGGTTTCATCGGGAATAAAAACCCGACAGATGAGTAGATTTCTCAATCACCATTATGTGTCGCGACTCTGCGAACTTTCTGGACTCTCTGACTCACTTTGCCCAGTAGCCTGATCTCGCGCGCACGCTCACGCCCGGTCGCGCGACTTCGACTCTGATGCTTCGCCATCGGCCATCCCGCGTGTCGTTTTCAGGATAATAACCCAATGTGTATTGCGCGCGCAGATTGTCGGCCACCTGACGATAAACTGCCGCAAGGTCTGTGAGCGCGTTGACCGCATAGACTCGCCCGCCCGCGCGCTCAGTCATCAGCTTCATATCGCGCTCGGCTATGCGATAAAGCCCTTCGGCCATCTCGCGCAAAAGTTCAGGAGGGATGGCCTTTCGCGGCACTGCGCGATTGGGCGACGAGGAATCGAATTCGTCGAAGTAGCGATCCACCTGACTCTGAGAAAAATTTATATAGCCCGGATCGTAACGGTTTTTGAGCAATCCTTCCAGCATCGCTTCCTCGGTGTTGAGCGCGAGGAAATAAACCGACGCTTCCGCTTTTTCGACCGCGCCCGCTACTTCCCTGTAAGTGAGGCGGCTCGTCGAATCCACTCCGTCCGACATGCAGACAATGGCTTTGCGCCCTTCGGTTTTTCTCAACGAAAGCTCATCCGAAGCGCGTCTGAGCGCATCATAAAACGAAGTGCCTGTCGCCGGGGTGAATCGCTGCGTGATATCTCCTTCCATTGACGCAAGGCTGTCGATAGCCGCGTCCACAGTGTTGCGACTATCCTCGAAACCGGCTATTGATTCTATCTCGCGGCTGAAGACGATCACCGCGACGCGATCATCCCGTCGTAGCTCTTTGAGAAAACCACGGGCCGCGCGCTTGATCAACTCGATATCGTTTTGCGTAGAGCCTGAGATGTCGAGCAGCAGCATTATGGTGAAAGGCTCCTCGGTCGAAGCGAAGTGGGTTATCTTTTGCCGCACTCCGTCTTCATAGATGATGAAATCCTGAGCGCGAAGCGATTTCACTGTGGAGCCGCCTTCGATGACCGTCGCCGAAAGGGTGACGAGATCGGTTTTAAGCTTGATCGCTTGATCCTCGTCGCGCTGTTGCGCTTGTGTCGAGATCGAGAGGAGCGCGACCGTGAGAAAAAGCATCATCGTTTTTGCTGCCTTCGTCATTTTATCTTTCCGTAATCCTATCCTTGAGAGCGACCAATTGCCAGTCGGCAAAGTTTGTCAGAGCCGTCGCAGGATGGTAGACTGCAATGTAAAATTTTAGCTGCCATGCAAGCTTAAAGCTTGCTCTACATCAGCAAGGAGCAACCATCCGATGCAGGCAATAATTCTGGCGGGCGGAAAGGGAACGCGCCTGCGGCCTCTCACGATGCATACGCCTAAGCCGATTCTTCCGATAGCGGGCCGCCCCTTTTTGGTTTATCAACTCGAACTGCTCAAGCGCGCAGGCGTCGGCGATGTGACGCTTTCGCTTTCTTATCAACCGCAAAAGATCGAAGACAAACTCGGCGACGGCATAGATCACGATATAAAGATCAGCTATACGGTCGAGTCATCGCCGCTCGGAACGGCGGGCGCTTATCGCAACGCCGCCGCATCGATTGGAGAAACCGTCGTCGTACTCAACGGCGACATACTCTCCGATATCGATCTCAATGAGATCATAGATTTTCATCGCAATCGACGAGGCATCGCCACTATCGCGCTTGCTCGCGTCGCTGACCCTGCGGGATATGGACTCGTCGACCTCGACTCGGAAGCACGAGTGCATCGCTTCATCGAAAAGCCCAAGTCCGAAGAGATCACCTGCGACACGATCAACGCCGGCATCTACGTCCTTGAACCCGGCGTGCTCGATTATGTTCCGCAAAATGAGCCTTCGATGTTCGAGTACGGCATTTTTCCCCGCCTGCTCGAAGCCCGCGAGCCTTTCTACGGATTCACAATCGAGGGTTACTGGCGCGACATAGGCACAAGCCCCGGCTATCTTCAGGCAAACCTCGACGTGATAGCCGGTCGTGTCGGCTTGCTCGACCCTCCCGTCTTCGCTCGCGGAGAGAAGTTCGACCGCACGTCGGAAATCGATTCGGTTTCTTTAGTCGACCCGACCTGCGTCGTGAAGGCAGGCGCGCAGATAATCAATTCCGTCATTGGCCGCAACTGCTACATCGAAGACCGCGCGAGGATAGAAAACTCCGTCGTGCGCGGAGGCTCGCGCATAGGCACGGGCGCGGCAGTGCGCGGGGCGGTCATAGGCAAAGGCTGCCACGTGGGCCGCTCGGCTGTAGTCAGAGACGGCGCGTCGATAGGCGATAAATCGGTTCTTACGGATTACTCTCAAATTTAGTAGAGAGTCTGGAGTCTGGAGTCTGGAGTCTGGAGTCTGGAGTCCGTAGAAAACAGGTTATACTCCGGCCTTCAATCTCGAATAAGGGGGCGAGGAGATGGCCACCTTCAAAAAGTTCGAAGACATAAATGCATGGCAGAAGGCAAGGCAGGCGACGCGACAGATTTATGAAATCACCTCAGAAGGTGGCTTTGCCAGAGACTACGGCCTGCGCGATCAGCTTCGTCGCGCTTCGGTTTCAATAATGGCCAACATCGCCGAGGGGTTCGGAAGACACTCGGATAAAGAGTTCTCTCATTTTCTCAATCTGGCTCACGGCTCGGCGGCAGAGACTCAATCACATCTGTATGTCGCTCTCGATTTGAACTATATCGATCAGGAGCAGTTTTCCAGCCTGTATGAACTTCTGAACGAGGTTTCACGCATGACGCTGGCCCTTGCTCAACATCTCAGAGGATCAAAGTTATGAAACCGCGCAACTGGCCTGCCCCCGCAGAAATTAGCGATTCGGACTCCAGACTCCAGACTCCAGACTCCAGACTCTTATGAAAGTAATGATTCGCGCGCCTAACTGGATAGGGGATGCAGTGATGGCTGTGCCTGCGCTGCGCGAGATGAGGCGCATCTTTGATAAAGCTCACATCACTCTGGTCGCTCGACAGTGGGTCGCCGGACTCTTTGACGGGGAAGGGCTTGCCGACGATCTCATCCCTGTCGCGGACAAGAGCGGATTTGTTCGATCAGTAGGCGGATTTTTCCGGGACGTGCGACGACTCCGCAGCGAGCGTTTCGATTATGCGGTGCTGCTTCAAAACGCTTTCGGCGCGGCACTGACGGCCAGAGCCGCGGGCGCGCAAGCCATCATCGGATATCCTACAGACGCGAGGCGCGCGCTTCTCGATCACATAATCGCTTTCGAGACCAACTACAAATCCAGACATCAGGTTTTCTACTACCTCAACATCGCTTCTCAGATGGAAGAAAAACTCGCGGGCGCAAGCCGCGTCGATACGACGCAGGAGCCGCGCCTTCACGTATCGGACGAAGCCAGACAAGAGGCCAAGCGCAAGCTCGCGCGGTTCGGTATCGAAGAGGGCGCAAAAATGGTCGCGCTCAATCCCGGAGCTACGAACAGTCGAGCGAAGCAATGGCAGACAGAGAGATTCGCGCGTGTGGCTGATATCTTTGCGGAGCGCGACGGATTTAAGACCGTCATCATCGGAGCGGCGAGCGACCGCGAAGCGGCTGAGGCGGTCGCTCGCGAGATGCGGTCGCACACGGCTGTGCTTGCCGGGGAGACGACAGTCGCCGAATTGAAAGCCTTGCTTGCCTGCTCTTCGCTCGTCATTTCAAACGACACAGGCCCGGCCCATGTGTCGGCGGCGCTCGGTGTGCCGACGGTTGTCATATTCGGCCCGACAGAGCATTTCGCCACTCGCCCGCTTTCGCCGGTCGCCTCGGTGGTTCGCCATCCGGTGGATTGCTCGCCCTGTATGCTCAGAGAGTGTCCCATAGATCATCGCTGCATGACGCGGGTCGAAGTTGCGGATGTTTACCGCGCTGCGAAGATGCTGCTTGGCGATTGAGGAAGGAGGGCGGCCCGTGCGCCGCCCCTCGGCATTTATCCGTTGTTTGGTCTCTCAATGGGTTCTACTGAAAAATAAGAGCGCGGCACAGGGCAGAAAAATACACGGGTCAAAAAGCTCATCGCTCTTTTTCTTCGATTTTCGAGATGGCGGCCCTGAGCGCGGCATGAAAAGGGAACGAAATGGCCATCTGAAGGATATTAACATCGTGGGATCGCCGCACTATGAGGAACCTGCCTATACGGGTCGGCGTTAAACATCAAAGCGAAAAGGTGAAGCGCGGTTTGGCAATCGAGTTGAAACCATTATAATGAATCGGTCACTAACCAGAGTCGAAATTTATTTCCGTTCTTGAACTTATAGGCATTGGCTTTTTCTGAAAGTGAAGTTTCCAGCAAGCCGTCCGGCTCAGGCAGATCGCTTTGGTGGAATATTTTGTCGGGAAGGAGGATTCGTGAGATGAAGTTCAAATTTGCAATTTCGATGATATTGATTCTGTCCCTCTGCGCGATGGCGCAAACTCAGCAACCCAAAGAGGCGCAGGAAAAACCCAAAGACGAAAAGGCCGAGGAGAAAAAACAACCGCCTCCTCCTCCAGCAAGGCCGCAACCCCCGCCGGAATACACGGCCTACTCGCAAGCAAATCGAATAAGCGATCCGCAAAAACGAATCGAAGCTCTTGAGAAAGTTCTCGTCGATTTCCCCAAAGCCGATCCGTTCGTGACTGGCATGGTTCATCAGGCGATTCTCAGTTCGATGGTCAAGGCGTGGCCTGATCAGAAAGAAAAGATTCTGGCTCAGGCTCAAAAATATATCGACCTCTATCCTGAACCCAATCAAAGCGGCGCATCTTCGCCTATGCCCGCCGGAGGGTCTCAACCCAATCGCGGCAGCGCCTACAATACCGTCGCCTCTACTCTGCTCGGAGCCGGGGTACTGCTGGATGAAGCCAAAGTGTTCGCTGAAAAAGGGTTGGCCTCGCTTGATGAAAAATCATACATCGAGACGCAGAAAAAAATGTACGAATCGGCCAAGCGGCCCGCCCCCACGGATGAAGAACTGGCCAAAACATTTCGAGGGATGCGCGCAGGGTATACTTCCGTGCTGGGGCGCATTCTTCTCAAGAAAGGAAACGTCGCGGAGGCGGAAAAACTGCTCAAGGATTCTTATGAAGCGAATCCCTCCAATACGGCGACAGCCACGGCGCTTGCCACGATAGCCGAAAAAGCAGGCAATAATAAAGCCGCTGTAGATTACCTCGCCATCGCCATACTGAGCGGGCGAGCCTCGAAGGATGATCGCGCGAAGTTCGAAGAGCTATACGGCAAGACTCATAATAACTCGACGACCGGCCTCGAAGCTTTTCTTGATGAGCGATACAAAAAAGCTTTCCCCGCGCCCGTCCACGCCGAGCATTACAAACCTTCGGCGTCGCGGTCGAATCGAGTCGTTCTTGCCGAAGTCTTCACCGGATCGGGTTGTCCTCCGTGCGTTGCCGCAGACCTTGCCTTCGATGCGATGATGGAGCGATATTCGCGCAATGAAGTCGCCGTCATCATGTATCACCAGCACATCCCGCTGCCTGACCCGATGACCAACACTGCCGTGCAGAATCGCTTCAAGTTCTATCAGGGCGGAGGCGTGCCGACTTACGTCATCGATGGAATGAAAGACGGTGGTGGAGGCCCGCGCGAGATGACTCGCCAGTTTTATGACCGGATCAACCCCAAGATAGAAAAACAACTCGAAGCGGCATCGGATGCCGATTTGAAACTCGAAGCCTCATTCGACGGAACGACTATCAAGGTCAAAGCGATGGTCGCAAACGTCAAGGCCGAAGGCGAGGTCAAACTGCAAATCGCGCTCGCAGAAGAAATGCTCCGCTACACGGGCGAAAACGGCGTGCGATTCCACCCGATGGTAGTCCGCGCACTGGGCGGAAAAGATGCGGGAGGCTTCCTGGTCGATACGTCGAAACTCGCCTCGATTGAAGAAACTTTCGACGTTCCTAAAATAGTCGAAGGTCTGAAAGCTCATCTGGACGATTTCGAAACCAAACGCAACAGCGCCAATCCCGACAGCACGAACAAATTCGCCTTCTCGGAAAAGAAACATCAGATCGACGCGGCGAATCTCTCGGTGATAGCATTCGTTCAGGATGAGAAGACCAAGAAAGTCCTTCAGGCGGTTTACGTCAGAGTGAAGCCCGACACCGCCGCATCAAGGTAAGAAGGAGAGAGACTCGCGCGTTGATGTTCAGGAAACCGATCTTCTTTGCACTTGCTCTGGTGGCTGCGACGACGGTCGCAGCCGCCATTTCTCTGTCGGCGCAAAATCCTATCCGCTGGTCGATCAAGCCTCCTGCCGTAAAAGGCCCGATCAAACCGGGCGATAAATTTTCGGTCAATCTCGCGGCTGAAATCGACGCGGGCTGGCATCTCTATTCACTATCGCAGCCTGCGGGCGGCCCCGTCCCTACACGAATAACCGTCGCTTCAGGTCAGCCCTTCAAACTCGCGGGAACCGTCGCAAGCCCCGCGCCGCTCGTGGCCCATGATCCGAACTTCGATATCGATACAGAGTTCTACGAAGGCACAGCCACTTTCACTGTTCCTGTCAAAGTCAACTCAGACGCTCCGGCGGGCAAAACCAGACTTCAGGTCAGCGCGTCCTTTCAATCCTGCAACGATCAGTTCTGCCTGCCGCCTCGGACGGTCAAGCTCGACGTGCCAATAGAAATAGCGACGGGCGGAGCGGAAGAAAAACCCGAACAACAAAACGCGGCTCAGATTCAACCGCCCAGTGCGAGCGACCCTCCACTTGAAGCTAACGCGACAGATGGAAAATCGACGGAAGAGCAGTCGAGGGAAGCGAAGCCCGCTGAAACGGTCGCCGCGATTCAACCCGTGAGCGATTCGGATCAATCGATACGATCATTTTTGTGGCTGGCGATGACCCTGGGCGCGCTCTCGCTGCTTACGCCCTGCGTATTTCCGATGGTTCCGATCACGGTATCATATTTCACAAACCATTCGGCCAAGAGCCGCGCCGGGGCGGTGCGCAACGCGCTGATTTATTCGCTCGGCATCGTGCTGACATTCACCGCGCTAGGCATGGCGCTGGCTCTCATCGCGGGAGCCGCAGGGATAAATCAGTTCGCGGCCAACCCGTGGATCAATCTTCTGATCACGTCGATCTTCATCGGATTCGCGTTGAGCCTTTTCGGAGCGTTCGAGATAAGCATACCGGCTTCCGTGCTGACTCGTCTCGACAAGCTATCGGGCGGCGGGCGCACTGTCGGCACTTTGCTGATGGGGTTGACCTTCACTCTGACTTCGTTCACCTGCACTGCGCCTTTCGTGGGGACGCTGCTGGTGACGGCGGCTCGCGGAGAGTGGAAATGGCCGCTTCTCGGTATGCTCGCTTTTTCCGCCGTATTCGCGCTGCCCTTTTTCGTCCTCTCGCTCGTGCCACAGTTGATGACCCAGATGCCAAAGGCCGGAGGCTGGCTCAATGCGGTCAAAGTCACGATGGGATTTTTAGAGATAGCGGCGGCGATGAAGTTTTTATCCAACGCCGATCTCGTATGGGGCTGGGGCATCTTCACCCGCGAAGTGGTGCTTGCAGTCTGGGTCGCGGTGATGTTGTTGATGACGATCTATCTGCTCGGCAAATTCCGACTGACGAACGATTCAGCAGTCGAGCGAATCGGAGCCGCGCGTTTGATTTCGGCTCTCATCTCGCTGGCGATATGTTTTTATCTGCTGACGGGACTTTTCGGCAGGCGGCTGGGCGAAATCGAATCCTTCCTTCCGCCCGCAACCGAAGGGTCGCTTGCGACAGGAGTGGCCGCGGGCGAGCTTGATTGGATCGTAAACGATTATGAAGGCGCGCTTGCGAGAGCGCGTCAGGAAAACAAACTGGTGCTGATCGATTTCACGGGCTATACCTGCACGAACTGTCGCTGGATGGAAGCCAATATGTTTCCGAAAGAGCAGGTGCGCCGTGTGATGGAGCAATTCGTCCGCGTGCGGCTTTATACGGACGGCGAAGGCGAACTTTACGAGAAGCACCAGCGGCTTGAAGAAGAAAAATTCGGCACAGTCGCCCTGCCTTACTACGCGATAGTCGATGCAGCGGGCGCGGCTATCGCTTCCTTTCCCGGACTCACGAGAAACACGGATGAGTTCGTCGCCTTCCTGAAAAAAGGCGAAGAAGCCGCAAGCGAGCGAGCCAGCGCGAAGTGAAAACCGCGCGCTCACTGCATCGCCCATCGATTGGTTTCGTGCTATAGACTTCAAGGAAAATAAGTTCGTAGTCCCGCTTTGAGGCGGAAGGTTTGGCCATTGAAAATTCCGGCTCAAGCCTTGACTACGAACGAAAAAATTTTCTTTAACTCTATAGAAGGCACTGATTTTCATCAGCCTACAGTTCGACCCGAGAAATGCCATGCGTGCCAGGGATCGCCAAAGCACCAGTATCTCTAAACAGAAATGAGATGCCAGATCTTCAATAGTAAGCGTATACTGTCGGGAGATTACCATGTGTACTACGACCGCCATACTCGATGCCCTTACTGACAAGGCGCAAGGCGCGCACCCGCGCACCTTGGCTTTGCTTGATGTTGCGGCAACAGCGCAAGATACAGTTGTCGAAGCACATCCGCTCGGAATGGTGGTAGTGCGCTTTCAGTGCGAAAACTTTACCATAAGAGTTCATGTCTGGAGTACTCGGACGTTGACTTTTCGCGACGAGTTCGCTCAAGTGCATGACCACGTTTGGCACCTGGAAAGTCATGTATTAGCGGGGCAAATCCACAATCATGTTTTTGATTTAGTCGACGCCCCGGATGGCGAACAGATTTGGCTCCACGATTACAATCGAGACGAAATAATAAAGAGTGACCGCCGTGTCGGACTAAGGTGTCGCTATAACGAAGCACTCACCGCGGGAGGCTCGTATGCGCTTCGTGCGGGGACAGTCCATTCAACCTCAGTTGCGCCTGGCACGATTACCTTGGTCAAGTCAATTCCAGCCGGACTTCCAGTTGCGCGAATCATTGGAGCGTCGGAGGGAGCGCGGCAACGCTCTGCTGGTCGTGACTCAGTGGATATTGACCGGGTGCTGGCGGAGATAGGTGCTGCGAGTTGAGGCTATGGATAAAATCCTTGAGAGCAAACTCCTTCGAACAGTCTTTCTTCTCCTGTTCGGTTCCCTACTGACCGTCGCTATTCTTCTCCGGTGGCTGGTAATCGGCAGCACGGCTGGAGCGGGAGGGCTAAAGGAAGCGTTTGCAAGAATCCTGGATGGCTACATCTCTAGCAGCATCGTTACCACGGCTATTGCTTTGGTGATTTACCTGGGTACCAGTCAGATCCGCAAGGCATCGGCGCAGATCGAGGTGCTTCCATCCGGCGACATCAAAGAGCGTTTGGTTGCAGCTCAACAGAAAACCAGGACTTGGTATTTTAAGGGAGGGCTGGGTCGATATTTCACATCTGAAACTATTCCAAACACCTTGAAGAACGGAGAAGAAAGCGGGTATAGATTTCGAGCTTACCTGGTAGATCCATTCAATGAAAAGCTCTGCGAGTACGTCGCGAAACATCGCGGCGAAGGGCAGACAGGCGCTGACATTAAAATCGAGGCACTCGTTACCATCGCGGACTTCGTCCGGAACGTGCATGGTAAAAGCGCCGCTGTGGCTGAGGCGTTCTGTGGTTTGATCGATGATTTTGCCCCGCTTCGTATTGATCTAACTGACGAAGGCGTCTTCATTACTCACGACAAGGCATCTGCTCCAGCCACGTTCTATCAACGCGAAAGCCCCTTCTATTCCTCGTATACCCAGGAGCTTACAACCGGTCCTAACAGTTATGCGATGATTAACTTAATGGAGATCGTTGAGAAGGTTTCGGGTGTCCTTGTGAACGCTCCGAATGTTGTCGATGAAAACTACGCAAAAACAGTAGGCTCATGTTTCCTCAGACTGCGGAGAATGCGAAGCGTTCTGGCCGCGTCAGCGGCCCCATGATTTTAGCCGTGTCTTTCAAGGCACGGAACCCCGACAGCAACACGTCTCAGCGTCGCGCG
>Ga0187893_10002234_pt1 | contig 43192 bp, 37 predicted proteins | sample MA1701074metaG_FD_139574 | JGI IMG/M metagenome (GOLD analysis project Ga0187893, IMG submission 139574) | White microbial mat communities from a basaltic lava cave in the Kipuka Kanohina Cave System on the Island of Hawaii, USA - MA170107-4 metaG ... | reverse complement strand
AGCGCTTATTCAGGTATCTCAGGATACAGTGGTTATAGTGCTTACTCAGGATCAAGTGGTTATTCGGGTTACAGTGCATACAGCGGTATTTCAGGCTATAGTGGTTATTCAGCATATTCTGGCTATAGTGGTATTTCTGGTTACAGTGGATATAGTGCATATTCCGGTATCTCAGGTTACAGCGGATATTCTGGAAGATCAGGATATAGTGGATATTCAGCTTACTCTGGTATAAGTGGTTACTCAGGGTATTCAGGGAGATCTGGTTATTCAGGGGCAATACCAGATCCACTTCTTTTATCAAATGGATCAAATACCAATCCTACATATAGTTTTTCAAGTGACTCTAACACTGGTATATACCTGGTTGGTGCTGATAATCTAGGCATTACGGTGGGCGGGAATTTAATCATTGATATCACTACACTAGGAGTTTCATTACATGGTGTGTCTTTAAATTTAGATTATTACAATTCATCAATTATTCAAGGCAATGCTCCAACAGGTATGTCGCCTGACGATTTTGTAATTCAAGCCGCATCAGGTGGAGCAACAACTGCAAATGCTACAAATGCTGGTAACGGAGCATGGATATCTATATACCCAGGAGAGGGAGCCAATGCTACTGGTACAGGATCGAATGCTGGTAATGGCGGTTGGTTAACTATTCAAGCTGGAGCTGGAGGTAATAGCTCATCTGGCGATAAGGGAGGAGGTGGTTGGGTTCTAATCCAGGCTAATGAAGCAGGAAGTGGTGGAGGAAGTGCCGTCAACGGTCAGGTAATCATCAATGATTCTGGATTAGATACAGACACTCATATTCAAGGTGTAGGCGACCCTAATCTAATTATGACCGATGCTGCAAATGATAGAGTCGGTATGGGAACTTCTTCTCCGCAAGCTAAGCTTCATGTTGTTGGATCTATTATTGCAACAAGTTTCCTTAATGCGGCAATTACGTTAGGGACCGATGCAATAGTTCTAAATAAATATGCAATTAGATCAGATATTGTAAATTTTAAAACAGTAGCACAGACAACTATATTTACGGTTCCAACTGGGTATGTATTTTTCATTGATACTATGGAAGTTGTAACATCCGCAATTACAACCCCTGGTACAGCACCGTATGTTAAATTCGGTAATACAAGCGATGATGATGAATATTTTGGTCCTACATTAAGTACTTCTAATTCCGCTGGTGCAAGAAGTATATCGGATGATGAAACGGGCGATATAGCAGCTAGTACTAATATTGCCGCAAGCATAAGTACAGCTTCAACAGCATCAGCACATACTGGATATTTTGTTGTAACAGGATTTTTAGTCCCAACTACGTAATTTTATGCCTCACATTGGTGGATATGTACCTGGTTATGAGTTTGTATTGGTTGTAGAACCAACAGATCCTCTGGTTCTAGATCCAGGTGGATCGTCTTCTGATAATGATCAAATTTTAGATGTTAATAGAGAAACTATTACTGAAACTGGTGCTACTAATGGTACGCAATGGAAAATATATATAGTTCCACAAAGAAGTGTTATTAGTGGAACTCTTCCTGTTGTTGTTTTATCATCTTTAGACGAAACAAAAGCAACTGTCACACAAGATGGTTTGGTTGAATATGTTGATGATGGTACTTTTACAATTCGTGGTGTATCGCAGGCAACAACTTTTGAACCATCTAGAACTAAAAATATCTCTTTGACCAATTCTACCAATACGGACATAAGTGTAACAGAAGTATGGACTCCAGATACATTAGATGTTTCGGAACATGTTCTTATTGTTTGGAATACATCTTCATCAGGATTTAGCGAGAATATAAAAGATTATTATATAGCAAATAGACCAGGTATGGCTACTGCTAATGTAATGAGTATAACGTGTACGACCTCAGAATTAATAACACTAGAAGATTTTGAAACAGATATAAGAGATCCTATTTTAGATTGGATAGATACTAATGATAAATTTATTAGATATATAATTTTAATGCCTGATATTCCATCTCGAACCAGCACTCCTAATTTAACATGGATAGGCAATCCTAGCGTTCAATATCTACTATATAGTGCATTAAGCACATTGGGAACTAGAACTGGTGATGCTTATAACCATATGACTTCAGTTAAAAACAATTTTTCATTAGGGCAATATCAGGGAGCAACTGCCTTAATAACTTCTTTAGCATTAGGAACTGAAGCTGATTGCGAAGCATATATTGATAAAATAGCAAATGCATACGATTCTAATGTCGTTGTTTCAGGTACAGATGCGGGTATTACTGCTACAGGGGGGTATTTTATAGATGAATATCAAGCAGTTTATGGCAGTGTATTTGAGACGCCAGATACTGCGTATATTAGAGATGAAAACTTAACTATATCTATTACCACGTCAGCAGTTGCGCATTTAACTAACTGTTCAAACGTAAGAGGCTATTTATGTTGGGGAGCTAATGGAGGTATGGGAGGTAATTATGCGAATAATGGAAGTGTAGTTTTTACTGGAAATAGTAGTTGGTATCTAATTAGAACAGTAGAAAGTTTTAACGGACAACGATCAGTATTTCAAGGCAATTTTATAGATTGGTTTTCTTCAAATGCTTTTGGAGGAACTGCTTATTCAAATACGCCAGTTGGTGCTGTAACTCATACTGATGAACCATTTTTAGGTGGAGTTACAAGTGGTTTGTTTTGGGGGTTATGGGAAAAAGGATATACATTTATCGAGTGTGCTTGGTATAGCAGGAATACGGATAGATTGCAGGCAATAGGAGATCCTTTAGTAAAGTTATAATATGGCAGCAGCATTTAAAGAGAGAAAAACATATACCTTTAGAGAAAGGGTAATTTTAGAAGGCGGTTTTGGTTCCATACCTGACGAAGCATGGATTATAGGTAATGGTTCGGATAATACTGCATCTACTACCGACTCTCATGCTACGTTCTGGAATGGTGCGAATTTTCCTGATCCAAATTACCCTTTAACAATCGGATTGACGCCTGCTGGCACAGGTGATGGTTTAGAATTTAATCCAAATGGATTTAGTGCTGTTGGATCTGAAAGAGAGTTGCTGATAGGTGGGATAAATACTCCAATAGCAATGTATCAGATTACCAACAATTATACGACTGTTGGGCCTGGTGATACATTAGATGATTTTCAGATTATAGGAGGCTATGGTGGGAGTACAACTGCTAATAGTACAGCGGCTGGCTATGGCACTGGTGTTTATATATATTCTGGAACAGGAGGAGGCACAACTGGAACTTCCGCATCAGCAGGGGGAGCTGGCTCAATATCTTTACAATCTGGTAATGGCGGATCTGCTACAAACACAAGTTCAAACGCTGGAGAAGGCGGGTATATAGGGATATATTCTGGAAATGGAGGAGCTTCTACTCTTGCTGCTGGTGGTCAAGCTGGTTCTATTGTGATAATGGCTGGATCGGGTGGTTCAGGAGGTACTACTGCAGGAGACGGAGGATATATATCTATCAATGCTGGTACAAAAGGAAGTAGCGGAACTGGTGGATTCGATGGAGCAATATTTATAAATGACAGCCAAATTGATAGTGATATCATTATGTCAGGAACAACAGCATCGAATTTGCTATTGCTGGATGCGGGATTGAATGCAGTTCAAATTGGTACTAGTTCTCCTGGTGTTATCGCAGATTTTAGATCAACTGCAATCGTATTTAATGAAGCATCAAACGATGTGGATTTTCGGGTTGAATCAAATGGCAACGCTGAAATGTTATTCGTTGACGGAGGAAATGATCGTGTTTTAATCGGAACTACTACAGGTCTTCAGCCACTGACGGTAGCAGGTAATGCAGTTTTCAATTCGACAGTAACCGGCGGAAGTTTCGGTGGACAAGCACTATTTACTTATATTGATTCGGCAGGAACTTATTATGCTGGTCTTTGGTTTGGATCAGATACGACAGCACCAACATTCAACAACGTAGCCATTCAAAAAGCCGGAACTGGAACGGTCGTCAATGGAGCATCGACAGTTCGAATTACCGTCAATGGCGTCGATAAATTACAAGCAAATGCAAACGATCTGGTCATAAATGAAGGGTCAAACGATTATGATTTTCGTGTCGAAACGAACGGACAAACTCACGCGATCTATGCGGATGGCGGCTTAGATAAATTAGCATTTCTTGGATCAACAATTGATACAAATCAAGCAATTACATTCAATGGAACTTTAAAAGTTCCGGGTGGCTCTGCTTCAACAACTGGGTTAGGTATTGCATTTGAAAGCGGCACAAACGCTGCCGGTATGTATGAAAATAATCCGGGCACGTCAGTATCGGGTGTAACATTTTACGGTGGTGGTAGCCAACAATGTATTATCTCCAATGGCGGTATTGCATCGAATGGTTTCCGCAGAATGAGCATTAACACCACATTCGATGTTCAAGCCGATAATGGCACCAACACTACTGGACTGAGAATCAGATATACTGCAAATAAAGCAAATAGCAGCGGTACTCATTCATTATTCACGGTAGGTGAATCTGTTAATATGGCCGCGACCAGTACAGGTATCAATGTTACTGTTGGTATCGTTCCAACTTATAATCAATCAGGTAGTGCTGGCGGTACTGATCTTTTAATTAATCGTACTGAGACTGCAATAGGTAGCGGCAATCATTATTTGATCGATGCTAAGGTGGGAGGTAGTTCAAAATTTACTGTTGGTCGCACTGGTAATGTGTCTATTACTGGAACAATCAATGGTCAATTTGTCGGCGAAATAGACACGTCCGATGATGCAATATTCGGTGGATTCGTTGAAGCAGCAGAGTTAGAGATTACATCAAGTCTAACACTTACTGGCACTAACACAATTGTAGGTTTAACAGAGCGTATCGTATTTGATATCGACGGCGGCGGCTCTGCAATCACAACCGGTCAAAAACACTTTCTAACAATTCCGTTTGATTGCACAGTCACGAGTTGGACTATCATAGCGGATCAAACCGGAGATATTGTTGTCGATGTTAAGAAGTCTGATTACGCGAGCTATCCAACAACATCATCAATCGCGGGATCAGAAAAACCAAGTCTATCGTCGGTACAAAAGAACCGTGATATCAATTTGTCAACATGGACCACCAGCATTACAGCCGGTGACATTTTGGAATTCATTGTTGATTCAGCGGCAGACGTGGAAAAAGTATCAATCACGCTTGAAGTTGTGAGAACATAAGAACGGAGAATATGAAATAAAAAATGGCATACACAGAATTTTACATTCGCTCCGGTGGATCAGCACTTAATGCCGGATCAACAAATACAGACGCGGCTTTTGCCAGTTACACAAACGGATCATGGGACAACACGACAAAAGTGTTTACTGTCGCAAGCGGCAATCCATCAAGTGACGGTGTGACTGTTGGAATGTTCGCATCGGTTCACACGAATGCGGCAACATTCACCGGCTACATTGCGAGAATTACCGCAGTCACTTCTACCACAATCACCGTCTCAACAACGGCAGACGGCGGATCAGCAGTATCAACCGGAGCACTCACAAGAAACTTACGTGTTGGTGGAGCGTGGGCACCGCCAACCGGAGCTATCGACGTTCCGTATAACATAGTTGATCTAAACACGACCAATACGAGTGGTGACACGCCACGTGTGAATATCGCGGCGGGTACTTATTCGATTACCGCAGTCATTGCCAGATCGTTAGACGGTCCAACTATTTTCGAGCCGTATTCAGTAACTCCGGGTGACGGTCTCGGACGTGTACATTATCAAGGTCCAGCTACCGGATCATCATTTCAGATGTTCGCGATAACTGGCGAAGATTCAACATTTCTTCGTCACGATGTATCACAAAACGGAAACGCTGGAACGGCTAACGTTGGGTTCTCAGTACAAGCGGCCAACAACATATTAATTAATTGTCGTGCGTTCTCAGTACGAACAACCGGATTTCAAATCACCAGTGCGGCGGATCATTGCACGTTCTACGAATGCGAAGCTTACGATTGCAATCAAAGCAATACGGCTAATCATGGTGGATTTACGACGGCAGCAATCGAAGGTCATTTCGTTAGATGTATTAGCCACGATAATGCAACTGCTAACGCAATGGGTTTTCACATTACTGACGGCTCATCGTTCATTCAATGTATTGCAGATTCAAATGGATCACACGGATTCAATATTGATTGTGCCAGTACAATGTTAATGAATTGTGATAGTTATAATAACGGTGGTGACGGAATCATTATGGAATTCACAGTACCAACAAGCGTAGTGATTGAGAGTTGTAATCTCGTAGCTAATGGTGGGTGGGGAATTAACATAAATACCGCCGCAAGTGATCTAAGAAATGGAATCATTTCCAATTGTGGTTTCGGTTCTGGAACAATGGCTAATGGTGACGGTGAAATCGGTAATGATACTACATCCACGTTCAATCATTTACTCATTCGCGGATCAATAACATATTCGGCCAATACAACACCGTGGGCAGATCCAGACGACGGAGATTTTAGTATCACGTCAAGCGAAGCTAAGAACATTCAACAGTCATTCTTACAGTTGCAGAGCGGTTACGGCTCACCAAATCCAACTGTCTCTTATACAGACATTGGAGCCGGTCAAAGCGAATGTACTGGCGGCGGTGGTTCAGAACATTCATTCGCGTACTAAACGGAGTCAGTGAGAATGCTAAAGGATTGGAAAACATTTACGCTTGATGAGTGGGCAAATTTCACGTTGTATGATTGGCACCGATTTCTACTCGATCCAAAGGCAGACGGATTACCGATTGATTTTGTTGCATCCGATATACATATCAGTGGAGCAAATGAATTAGCCGTCTTTCCCGTCACGTCGGACAAAGATATTCACATTGCCGGACCACAGACACAAGATTTGCACGTTGTTGGAACGCAGAAACAAGAGGTATTTACAGTCGGATCACGCAAGAGCAGTACATATACACCCGGCACCAAAGCGGCTCAAGTGGTGAGTATTTAGAGGTACAAGAGTTTATGAAAGTAATGATTTATTACGGCACGGTGATACAAGGCAGTGCCGCAGCATTGTTAGGCAGACTAACAGATATTGAAGACGACTACATTACACAAGCAACTGTTGAGAGTATTACTTACAGAGTAACACGGCTTGATACTGAAACTCAGATATCAACAGGTACGCTTGATAAAACAGTCTCAGTTAAGGATTCGCTCCAAACAAATAACGGTTGGACTGAAGATGATATCGGGTGGGACTTCGTTTGGTATGCAGCCGGTACGAATTGGCCGGTAGGTGGAAACGGTATCAAGTATCAAGCGGAAGTTGTTGTAACACCGACCAGCGGAGCAGCAAACAAATTCAAAGCAATATGGATATTGGATTGTATTAAGACGTTTACCACATAATGCCAAAGAGATCATGTAAGTGGCCCGGTTGTCCAAACTATACCGAGCATCGCTACTGTGAGAGACACGAGCAGAGAGGCGAGAAAACATATCAAGAGTATCAAGCGTTGTGGGACAAGACGACAAGAGACACAACAGCTAAGCAATTCTACCGATCCAAAGCGTGGCAAGCGTTACGTAATCAAGTGATAGGTGAGCAGCCAGTATGCAATATCTGCAATGATAATTACGCATACGAAGTAGATCACATCATACCACGTAAAGACGCACCACACTTAGAGCTTGAACGATCCAATTGCCAAGCGTTGTGCAAGTGGTGTCATTCAATCAAATCAGCATCGGAACGGAAAGCGAAAGGTAAAACAACGTGAGAATTGGAATAAAACAAATGAAATCGAATGAATCCAGTATAAAAAGTGAGATCAAATATGGGGTAGGCGGTCCAAAACTTTTAGGCTCAAAAGACGGGGACCGAATCGTGGTCTCTTCAGTTTTCATACGGTTATTTAGCAGTTTTGAACGGAATTGACGAAATGAAAGGCAGAAAACCAAACCCGTTTGCATTAGATGAACAAGTAGAAATGAAACCGCCAAAGCATTTCAAAGGCGAAGCGGCCAAAGCGTGGAAACGTCTCGTGGAAATATTGGGACCACAGCGGATCGTTAGTCACTCCGATTACTACTCGTTGATGATTCTATGCGAGAGTTGGGCCGTGTATCGACGTGCTGAAGATGCAATCGCCAAAGACGGAGATTTCTTAATCGGTCAAAAAGGCGAGCTAATTAAGCATCCGGCACATACATTGATCAATCAAGCGTGGGAAAGAATTAGACCGTTGCTATCGGAATTCGGATTAACTCCGACAGCACGATCACGCTTTCTCTTGGACGTTGACAACGACAAAGACGACACAGATTTCTTTTAAGCGAAAGGCAAATAAGTATGAGGCGAATAGCAGTTAATGACGGTCGATCAAGATAAGTATTACTTTGACAATCAAGCGGCGGATCGAGTTTGCAGATTCTTTGAAACGCTATTAGTTCACTGGAAAGGCGAGTATGCCGGGCAACGCTTCAAACTGTTGCCGTGGCAAAGAAAGATACTCCGCGACATATTCGGTTGGAAACGAAAGAGCGACGATCTACGTCGTTACCGCACCGTCTACATCGAAGTACCACGTAAGGCCGGTAAGAGCTTCTTTGCTTCTGGTATTGGTTTGTATTTGTTGCTTGCGGATAATGAGCAAGGAGCGGAAGTTTACTCAGCGGCCAACAACACACAACAAGCATCAATCACATTCGACAACGCAAAGAAGATCATATCCGCCAGTGCGGAGCTTTCTAAGCGTCTGAAAATCTGCCGCTGGCATATCGAACACCCGAAGTCAAATAGTGTCTTACGTTGCTTGTCGGGCAAGCCAAAAGGCAAAATGGGATTCTCTGTCAGTGGTTTGATCTTTGACGAAATGCACGAGCAACCGGATCGCGAGTTGTGGGACGCACTCACAAGCTCGCAAGGTGCCAGACGGCAACCACTCAACATTGTTATCACTACAGCCGGTTACGGCGGCGATGAAACAATCTGCCGCGAGCTTCACAACACGGCAGTAAAGACACTGAAAGGCGAGAGCGAAGACGACACGTTCTATGCGGCTATCTTTGCGGCGGGTGCTAAAGATGCGTGGGATGATCCGAAGACGTGGTACAAAGCCAATCCGTCACTTGGCGTAACGGTGCCGGAAGAATTCTACCACCAAGAATGTATCAAGGCGAAAGAAACACCAGCACTCGAAAACGTCTTTCGTCGTCTGTATCTCAATCAGTGGACGGAACAACAAACACGTTGGTTGTCACTGGGTCTTTATGATTCGTGCGTAGCCAAGTTTGACGAAAAGCAATTCGACAAACAGCCGTGTATTGTCGCTCTCGATTTGTCAGAGATACACGATATCACGGCTCTGATTACGATCTATCCGCAAGCCGATAAGTGGTACGTGGTGCCACGTCTGTACATGCCGGAAATGCAAGTTGATAAGAGGAGCAAAGAAGACGGCATAGATTACCGACAGTGGGTAAAAGACGGTCACATAATCGAGATACCAAAAGCCGAAGTCATTGACCACGATTTCATTGTTGATGAAGTGATGAATCTCGCGGTCACGAATCCAATCATTGAATTCGGCTTTGATCCGTATAACGCAAATCAGATTACGGCCAAGCTCGATAATGCCGGTATTACAACAGTGCCGGTGTATCAATCATATCTGGCAATGAGTACCGCTTGCAAAGAGTTTGAAAGACGGCTCACGACTAAGCAAATCGTGATTCAAAATAATCCGTGTATGCGGTGGATGGCCGGTAATGTTGAAGTGGAATCGGATCGCCACGGAAATATTAGACCAGTTAAGCCAAAGGCAAAAGGCAGATATCACGGTAGTAATAAATACAAAGTAGATGGAATAGTAGCCACAATCATTGGAATAGCACGAGCAATGCTAAGAGTCAGTGACGACGTGGAACAAAATATGGACGGTTTAATAGCTTATGTCTAACGATAACAAAGAAGAATTTGTAACTACAGTCACCACAACTAATCTTATTGGTGATCCGCTTTCTCAGTACGGCTTACCGATGAATTCGGCTTCAGCATTGACGATACCGGCTTTCTATTCCGGTTTACGTTTCTTGTCTGAAGCGTTCGCGGCACTGCCGAAACACGTCTACAAAAAAACTGGCGAGAAAAGAGACAAACAAGATCACCCGTTATCGTGGATCGTCAATGATGAAATCAATGATCTTGTTATTCCGTTCACGTTTTGGGAAACGTTAGAGAGTCACGCTGTAGGCTGGGGAAACGGATACGCACGTATTGAGTATTCCGGTAGCCGTCCGAAAGCTCTTTACAACTTGATGCCGGATCGGGTGCAACCGTTTCGAGCACCAGACAGCAGCGGCACTCTACGCACGTGGTATGCAGTTGAAATAGAAGTTGACGGACGGTCAAAGTGGGTGCCAGTTGAAGCAAGAGAAATCTTACATTTGCCGGGTCTTGGCTTTGACGGACTGAAAGGATACTCCGTTGTTGAATTAATGTCTGACACTCTTTCCGCGATCAAGGCGGCAGATAAGTACGCCAACAAATTCTTTAGCAGCGGCGGGCATTTGGGCGGGTTTGATTGATGAGACGATGGTATTTAACTATGCATTATCTCCGGCAGAAATTGGTCGATTATATGGTATGAGGCGAAATAAATATATGATACGGTTTTAAATTTTATTTTTTGAAACTGAATCTGGTTATGATCACTCAAATCATAGTACTATTGAGACCAGTCAAACAACATGCACAGATACTTCAAATACCTCTCAAGATATCGAACTTGCTCAAACGATGAGAATTCTTTTTTTCTTGTGTTCAACGCATTGTTCGCGAAAAAGGTTTAATTTAAGCGACTTTAATGTATTACTGGTAAATTAAATATACTATACTTCGTGACATTATGTCACGAAGTATTCTCCGTTAGGGGGAGATATTTTTATGGGACGTAATGAGATATATCATTCTATTATATATTTTTTATTTATATGTTCCAGCATATACAAACAAAAACTGCATAATAAATCAAGATAATTATATATAATCTTACCTTAAAAATATGTTTTAGGTTAACAATAAATATTAAGTCGATAATAAAAAAATAGGAGATTATTATGCCGATTACTGGTGAAAATCCGTTAGTTATTCCTGAGAAAGTATATGATAAATATTGGATGAATTTAAGAACAAGATCTGCTGGACCAAATAAAACCGTTAAAGTAGATATTACACTAACTCCGTATATTGAAATTGATGAATATGGTGCGGTTGAGATTGGTCCTAAGATAATTAAATTTTCTGTAGATGATTTGTTTTTAGAAGCAAGCAATAATCCTGAGTTAGCAAGTGCGCTAAATTCTCTTTTTTCTTGCGTACAAAATATATCTCGTGAAAGAGGTTTAATATGAAATTAACGTTACGTCAAATTTTAGATATGAGATTGTCTGTTGAGAATGCTTCAAAGGAAAAATTCTCTGCTCAGGCGGCTTATGATATGTCATTAAATATTAGTGTATTACAACCGATATTTATTGCCATTGAGAAGTCTAGATTAGGTTTGATTGAGAAATATGGTGCAATAAATGAACGTGGTTTAATGCAAGTTAAAAATGAAAACATAAAAGTTTTTATGGACGAATTTGATGAATTTCTTAAAAAAGAAGAAGATTTATCAATAAGAACAATTAAATTAGAGGATTTAGTTAGAACTAAATGTGAGTTTAGTCCCGCTGATATGGTTGCTTTAAAACCATTAATACTTGAAGAATCGTCTACAGAGAAAAAAGAATAAGAAAAATAAGGAAGATAACTAACTTATAAGATAAAGGATAAGATAAAGGATAAGCTAATACAGACTTGAAATAAGCATGTATGGCTTATACTTTATCTTATAGTTTAGCTATTGGGGATGAAGGTCTTGATCTACGCGCACAATTAATAGATACAGATGGTAATCCTTACGGTTCTGTGATAAATACGGGTTTTGTTGAAATTGGGGATGGTTTATATTTATGGACTTATGATAATTTTACTGAAGGATTTCGGGGAGGAATATTTTTTTATGATATCGGAGATCCTTCGACTGTTTTAATATCATCATCAATCAATCCTGAAGAAACGGAATCAGGTGGAGATGGAAAAGATAGTTTTAATATTCAAGTCGGACATTCGACAAATGATGATATTGGTGTAAACCAATTAGGAAATAACGAGCAGAATATTTCTGTAACAACTGGGGCAGAAATAGGCTCGTCAACTCGTATAACACATATACCAAATAAGCCTTCCAAGATTTCTATAACAACTGGGAGCAGTAAATCGTGAGCGAAAAAGTATTTATATTATACAAAGAAGAAGATGTACTCGCCAATGCCCATTCTGTAACATTGGCTTCAAAAGATGGTACATATGGTATTAAGACTGAAGGTGGTTCAGTTATTGTAAGTTCTGGAACACCAGTAGAGAATCCATCAGTGGGTAGATATGAATACTCTTTCAATCCTTCTAATGGAATAGTTTATAGAGTTAGTTGGCGAGTTGTTCCTAATTCTGGTGATGAACCACAATATGTTACGCAAGAAATAGGACCATTTGGCGTAGCCTCTCCAAAACCTCAAGTCTCTACTGAAACTAGGGGTGTATTTAGACAAGGCACAATTGGAACTGTAATAATAAGAATTAGTGATTTTGATGGAGCAGCAATAGACCCTGAATCTATTACTTATACAATTGTTAGAGATTCAGATAATGAAGAAGTTGTAAGTTCTAATGCGCCAGAAAAAGTTAAAACAGGAATTTATGTATTTGATTGGGAAATCGCAGTAGATCAGGAAATCGGCAAGTATAATGTAAATTGGACATACACTATTGATGGAGAAGAATTCTCAACTTATCAACATATAATTGTTGCAGAAGATGCAACAGACACGATGTTGTACAGTGGTAAATTGTTATTGATGAAGCAATCATTAGAGTTATTATTAGATAGCGCTCAAGCCCATCCGATGTATGAAGAAACATCCAGACCTTCTCGTGATAATAGAACATTTTATTTTACAAAGCCTCTGTGGAATCAGATGAGGGGTACAACTATTTATCGTAACAATAATATTGTTACAGAAGGTTATTCAATAGACTTCAATAAGGGTTCTGTTAGATTTGATGAAGAGCTTATGGATAGTGAAGTTGTAATGGCAACTTACAATTTTAGATGGTTTTCTGATGATCAATTAGATAGATTTATTAGTAATGGTCTTCATGTTGTAAATTCTTTTCCGCCTGTCACTGGATATAATTTAGCTACCTTACCAGATAGACACATTGCAGCTGTGTTGTATTCTGCTGCAGTAGATGGTATTCGTACCTTGATGTTTAATTTAAATTGGAGAGAGCCTGCTGAACTTTATGGTGGTCCTGAAAGGGCAGAACAAGTAATCAAGAATTTAGAGGGGCTTAAAAAGAATTATGAAGAATATCTCTTTAAATTGTTAGAGCAGAAGAAAAACTTCCCATATAGAGGGTTACATAGAGCTGTTGTTTCTCCTGAATATACATTGCCTGGCGGAAGATCACGTTGGTTTCGTTATTTATTTTCTGGAAGTGGTATATAATAAATTGTCATGTGTTTTTCAAACGCTGTATTAAATAACTGGACTTTTACAGAGAGAAAAATGAGTGATACTGTTCCTCAACGTGGCGATATTGCAAAATGTTCACAGGGATATCTTGGTTTAATTTTATGCGATGAACCACAAGAAGTTATATATTCAGACGGGACAAAAGGAAAAGCATGGATAGGAATTCATTTAGAATCTTTAAATGGCATAGCTATTGGAGATCCTTGGTCTTCAAGAAACCCAGTTATTGTAAGTGACATACCGTCTCATATTGCGTTTTTAAAACGTATTATAAATTTCCCTGATGAAATGGCATCTCGTATCTCCAGAAATCAATAATCTTTTCCCATTATCACAATGCATTTCAAGAAAACGTTAATTTGGCTTTTGCTACGACATTATTTTATTGTTTTGCAACACAAATGGTATGTATTTAAATGTGGAAGAGAGTTAGGTGTAGGATATTTTAGACTGATTATTCATGATTGGTCTAAATTTATGTTTTCTGAAGCGATTGATTATGCAAAATGGTTTGGTGGGGATAAATCAAATCCTGACGGTTTTGCAAAAGCTTGGCTGCATCATCAAAATACCAATAAGCATCATTGGGAATATTGGTTAACAAGAAGTGGAAAAGGGGTAGAACCAGGCACAATTGTTCCTCTTTTTATGCCTAGAAAATATGTAAGAGAAATGATTGCGGATTGGATGGCAGCTTCAATATCTTATGCAAAAACAAAAGATATGTCTGAATGGTTAAAGTCGAATTGGTACAAGATTAACTTGCATCCAGAATCTAAAGAGTTTGCAAAAACAATTCTGTTTGTCTTGGGTTATCAAAATGTCATCAATAATATCGAGCATTAACATAATACTTATCTATTCATTTTATTAGTTCATTTCCCTTTAGATTCTTGTGTGATACTTTTCTCGATACTCTTTATATTAGACGATATGAAAGAGTAGGAGAGACAATGTATTACAAAGACGGTAATTATAAAGGTGATGGTACGTTTAATGTATTGGTTACGGGAGCGGCTGGATTCATTGGTCACCAGCTAGTTAAACATCTAAGAATATTTCCTAATCATTACGTTATAGCTTTTGATAATTTGTCAACAGGTGATATTGATAATATTACCTATGCAGATCCCAATGTTTTTTATAAAGGGGATTTAAGAAACAGGGCAGAAGTTGAAGAAGTATTCCAAAAGTACAATATTAATTTAGTATTTCATTTAGCTGCTTTACCTAAAGTTCAATATTCAGTGGCGATGCCAGTTCTTACGAATGAAGCAAATATAGTAGGAACACTTAATCTTTTAGATGTGGCAAGAAATTATAAAGATCAAATAGAAAGATTTGTTTTTTCTTCCAGTTCATCAATTTATGGTAATCAAAAAGAATTGCCGTTAATTGAAACAATGTCTCCTAATCCTCTTTCTCCTTATGCATTGCAAAAATTAACAGGCGATATATATACACAGCAATTTTTTAAACTATACGGATTAAAGACTGTCGCGTTAAGATACTTTAATGTTTATGGACCACGGCAAAACATGTTAAGCGATTATGCAGCTGCTATTCCTAAATTTATTGCAAAAATATTAAACAATGAGAAACCTTTAGTTTATGGAGATGGTTTACAGACAAGAGATTTTACATATGTTGATGATGTAATATCTGCGAATTTGTGTGCTGCTTACACTCAAAATGAGAAGGTTTTTGGAGAAGCATTTAATATTGGGGGGGGGTATAATTTTAGCGTAAATGACATCATTAAAATGATAAACGATGAATTAAAAACAGATATTCAACCAACTCATGTAGATCCTGTAGTTGAATCCAAGCATACTTTAGCAAATATAAATAAAATGAAAGACATGACAGGTTGGACTCCTTCGGTTTCATTTAAAGATGGTCTTGGAAAAACAATACAATATTATAAAGAATTGCTCAATAGGATAATTTAATGGCTATTACAAACGTAAAGACCAATTCTGCCTCAAACAACACTTCTGTACAAAAAGCATCTATAAAACAAAAAATAGTAGCTAAAAAATCTACGCTACAGGATATAGAAGATGATGTGGACTTTTCAGAATTTACCGGCAAGATTTTGCATATTAAGGTTGGCGATGCCAAGATGCAGGCAGAAGAAATTCAAGCTGAAATAGATCGTATAGATAGTTATTTAAAAGAATTAGTAATGACAAATAACATTCGTTGTCTTGTATTGACAACCCCTTATCACGTAGATATTAAACTCATTGAATCTACAAGTAAAAAAGATAAAGAAGGGGAATTATAAAATTTATAATATGAAAATATATAGGAAGGAGAACTTTACGATGACAAAAACAGTTCTCGATAATAGTTTTGAATCCTCATCAGATTTGTTTAAAGGTTTTGGGGAATGGCGTCACTTCACACGTTGCTTAACTAAAAATCAAAAAGACATTCTTTTTGATAGTTTATCAGCAAGTCAACGTAAAAAAATAAATACATCTTTACATTGTGGTGGATGGATAGACGTAGAAATGAGGGACAAAATAAATGCGATTATTGATTATATTCAAAAAGAATACAATATCAATTTAATTGAGTCTCGTTGTAAAGTTTTAAAAAAGAAGAGTGTTTATTTACCAAAGCCTTTGTGGGATTACATAATTTATAGTTTACAGGATTTTCCAGCTCAACATAAAATTTATGTCATAGGCGGGATTAAAGCTGTAATTTGCAAAGATAATCCTGAAGTAGTTTTGTTGGTTCGTTCTGATTCTAATTCGGAGGAATAAATTTGTCTAAGAAAAATCGTCTTGTTAATGCTTCCAATGGAAATAATGGTGTATTTGAAAAACCTCACGATATTGTATTGACTGCTAAGAATGAATCCCAAAAGTCTATTTTAAAATCTATAAAAGATAATACGCTTACAATTATTTCTGGTCCGCCAGGATCAGGTAAAACTCACATACCAGTTGTTTATGGTTTACAACAAGTATTACGCGGAAACTATAGTAGATTAATTTTTACAAGACCTTGTGTTGAAGCTTATGGAGAGAACTTAGGTTTTCTCCCAGGCGATTTTAATGATAAAATAGCCCCTTATATGATAGCTATATTTGATATTTTAACTAGGGTATATGATAAAAAGAAAATTGAGGCGCTATTTTCTGCTGGTGTAATACAAACAATTCCGTTAGCATTTCAAAGAGGCATAACATTTCAAGATGCTTTTGTAGTTGGGGATGAATTCCAAAATACTATTCCACAACAAGTTAGAATGTTTTTAACAAGAATGGGCGAGAATTGCAAAATCGTTATAACTGGTGATCCTGCCCAAACAGATATTAATGGAACAAATGGATTAGTTGATGTGATGTCACGTTTAGAAAATAGTCATGAAGATATATCTATAATTCATATGAATTATGAAGATGTAGTTCGTCATCCGTTAGTTGAATTTATTGATAGAAAATATGCTGTTTAACGAATCATAAATAGAAGGAAACAAGGGTTCTTAGAAGCAATATTAGGTTATCGAAAGAGAACCTGAATATGGTACAACAACTTATTAAAAAGATAATCGCCAGAAATTTACAAAAAACTGCTCAACCTGTTTCTGGACCTACACAGCAGTTTACGCCTATTTCTAACCCTCAACAACCAGTTGTTCAGACTCCTGAACAAATAAAGGATTTTTTTGCTGATGAAGAATCCGAACAGTTTGCACAGAATGTAAATCAGCAGCATGAACAATTTTACGGTAAAGGGATAGAAGAAGGTCAACAAATTTCCAGTTGGGTGTATCAAAATTTTAATACTCAACAGCCTATTCCTAATAATTGGTTGTCTGATCCTGAAAAAGTACAAAGTATCCTTACGCTTGTAGAATCATATGAGAGGGAATTTAAATCTCCTCCATCTAATCCATCTTTACAACGGTTGCTTTCTCAATCTAATGTTGTAAATGATGATGCAACCGCTTTGCAAAGAGAAATGATGGGCCATGCAAAGAAAATGATAGAAACCTTTACTGTATTGCATGAACCATTTTTAGACAAATTATCGCAAAGAGTCTATTATGCTACAAAAGATCAGGAAACTGCTGGTAGATTCAAAGATCTGTTTCTTACAGAATATCTTGGACCACGTTCAGATCCTTCCAAAAGAGATAATCGTTTAGCATTATTGACTATGCCTGAAACTCAAAAGGAGTTAATGGGTGTCCCTGCGTTTAATCAACGTGTTAACAATTTATTGAATGAATACGGGCTTACTACAGATGATTTATTGAGCTATAAGGGAGATGCAAAGGCAATTAATGCTTTTTCTGAACTGCTTCAAGAATCAGCACCAGGAAAGAGAGACAGTATTCTTGATGCTATGCAATCTTTGTTTTCTTCTCCAAATCTTCCACCTGGACTGGGAAGATTTTATGCTGGTGTAGCAAAGAACTTTGGTACAAACGCTACTTATCAGAAGTGGAATGAGCGTAAAAAAGAAGTTGATTTACTTAATCGTCAAGTAGGAGAAGATGATAAAGCTGAGGTAGGTGGGCAAGTATCAGAAGATCAAGGTAAGATATCAGATAAAGGAAGTTATAATGAAATCGAAATGAATGATTTCTTTAATGTACTAAAAAATGTTGTTAGCAATAAGATAACTGGTATACGCCAGATGAGCAACCATATTCTTGAGGATTTTTATAAATATTACAATGATAAAGGCAAACCTGCGTATATGTCTGTTCCTGGAGTAAAAGATGGTGTTTTAAGCGTAGCAGACGTATTCCAGTCTATTATGGCTGCTGCGACTGATAACGTTGAAAAAATTATTCAACCTGGTAATTATGATAAGAAAAAAGAAGCATACGATCAAATTGCTAAAAATCAGCAAAGCGATGATTTCAATGTTAAATTTAAATCTAAAAAGGGAAAAATAGGATTAAGGCAGGGAAAAAATCTTAGCGATATGGGTGTGTCTTTAAAGGGTCTTGTAAAAAGTTACGCTTTAATTCCTTATTTTTATCAGATAGGTAGTATTAAAGAAGCTATTCACGATATGAGATCTCAAGGGATAACTGATCCAGAACAGATTTCTCAGAGATTACAACAACAGTGGCCCCAGATCCAGCAGAGAATTGCGGCTGATTATCAGAATAATCCTGGGGCATTTTCTGTTGATCCAAATTTGCCATTAAAAACAGATATATCGCCAGAATTTGTTAAAAATACTCTAAGAGAACTTAGACAGACTTCTTCTATTTTAAAATCTTCTGTTCAACCAAATAATAAAGTAGCGATAAAAGCGATGGATGCTATGAATTGGAACTGGACAAAAATGTATCCATTTATTTTTAATACAGTCAAAGATTATCCAAGCGAAGTACGTAATTTATGGCGTGATGTTGTAGGTATACATAAGCGCATGAAAGAGCCAGTTAGTGAGGATGATATAAATAGAATAGAAAACGCTCCACCTGAAGTTTGGAAAGGAAAACAATGGTATGAGCATAGTTTGGATGAGATTACAGAGGCTGCATGGCCCGGATTTGAATTTCTTACACCTGAACAACAGGCTACAACAAAAATAGATACGCCAGAAAAGTATTTGGCAGCTAAGAATACTTGGAAAAAGCGTTTTGATGGAATGACAAGCGCAAATAATATTAGAAGTATTTATGAAAGGTTCTTTGATAATGAAATTCCGCCTCACATAGATAAATATTTACGTTGGCGAGATATTGCGAAGAAAGAACGTAAGATGAGAGCCATGATTCTCCAGAGAAGAATTCTCCAGGCTTATGCTCGCTACGAAAATCACATAGAATCTTTAAAAAGCATAAAAAATTCCTTGACTAAGTTCGCTTCTACAGGTAGGATTGATTCGCTTATCTCCAGAATAACTCTGGAGGGATTTGAAGAGTTGCAACGACTTAGCTCGTTGATATAATTCTCAAACCAGAGGTTGTCATGGCGGAAGTAGAAAGCTTCAACTCACCCCTTGTGGATGAGCTGCAAGATGTTGCTATTGATGTAGTTGAGTCAATGGACCGATACATCAAAGACAACTATAATAAAGATGAAATCGAACCATATCCGTCAGACTGGATGGGGGATTCTGAAAGGGCAGAGTTTGCTCGTAGAGCAACAATTTTATTGGGCGAATCCCGCGCAGACCATTGGCTACAGAGTCATGTCTTTAAATTCTTTGGTAGCGAGTATTTAGGTTTTAATGACCCAATTGAAATTCCTGCAAAAGAAATGTGGGACGTAAATTTGGGTCCACTTGGGGAAATCTTTCTTAGAAAACATGAAAAATTTCTTGATTCTCTTGTTAGAAAAATGGGAGAGAGTAAGCGTTATCGAAGCGATAGAGATCGGATTCATGACGGCACTCTTGCTGGTGTAGCATATGCTCTTTCTGCGCCGAAGGAAGGAAATCTAGACCAAAGATTAAACTTTTTTATTCGATTTCCTCAAGTTTTAATGTTTGATTATATCTGTAGGTATATTGAGGATGTGTCTTTAGCAAGGCATCTATCAAGTAGAATTAGAGCTTCTTTAGATATTCATAAATTATCTCTTAAAGATACATCCCAATTCACGGGAATAGAGAACCAAGCGGGATATATGTCGGTATTTCAGCCTCGCGAGAAAATTGCTGAATTAAAACCAAGAATGATAAGTGCCTTAAGTGAAATAGCAAACAACTCTCCACAGGGAACAGAAGATGGTTTGTTGTCTTATTTATTGAAATTAATTCTTTCTTCAGGATGTGAAGAACTTCAGAATTTTGTTGCTTATCATATCGGCAAATGTACTTTGAGCTCTAGAACACGAGAAAAGCGCCGTAAGTCTCATGAAATCTCTCTCTATCAAGAGACAAAACGTGGTGTGGAAATCCATTATAAACTTCGGCATGAGGAAGAAGTTACAGAAGAGGGTGTAATTATTCGTTCTGCGTCTTACACGCATAGTTTGCAACGAGATCAGACTTATCTCGAAAAAATGCAACGCGCTCAAAAAATACGTGAAATTACTAGTCAAAAATTCAAAGATACAGAGGCTTTGGTAGAAGAGATTATTTCTGTTTTAAATAATGAAGCTAAAGCAGAAGCAGACAGTATAATTGCAGCTGCTCAACAGCAACCTTCTACTCAAAAAACAAATGAATCTGATATCTTGGGTTTGCTTTTACCAGAAGCATTATCTTATTACGTAAAAGCAGCTAATGATCAGATACAAGCGTTGATTATTCCTGATAATGAAGCTGATTTCGAGCAAACACGTTTAAAGAAAGCAAGTTTTCTTTATCAAAAAGGACGTACCAGTATTGCGTTTGATGTTGATGGAGAACGTAATTTAAAAAGCATCATTGATGTTAATGTGCTGGATACATATTTAATTCCTTATCGCCAAAATAAAAAGGCGATTTGCGAAATGCATGAAAAAGGGATGAATCCTGAGACTATTGCTAAAAGTCTTAAAGTAGAATTACAGTTTGTTGAAAATACAATTCGACAGATAAAGGTTATTCGTTTGTCTAGCGTTTGCCAACGTTTAGCCATTTGGGATTTATTTGAAAAAGGCATGAAGATAGATGCTATAGCAAAATCATTAGGTCTACCTTCTTATATTGTGGCTTCAACTGTGGCTGAGCATCAGGCGGCAGTTGCGGCAAATAAAAGTAAATCTGTAGGAAAGCCATACCGTGATTTTTTTGATAATTTGACAGCAGCAAATGTCAAGAATGGATTTTCATGGCGATGGGGGAGAATATTACAGATTTTGTATGCTCCTGTTTTGCCTCATCCTATTAATACTGCTTTAATAGAAGAAGAATCTAGGATTTTGCAAAAGAAATTGCAAATGCATCATGTTCCATCTAAAAAGAAAGATGAATATTCTCGTATTTATCAATTGTATTTGAAAGGACAAAAGGAAGATTTTCTAATTGAAGTTTGCAAATTAGAACGCAAAATTTTGCTCAGAAGAAAGTTAGTAAGAGTATATCATAGTAAAGCTCGTAGTGCTTTGAATGATTTATCATCGTTACTTACTGCTCATACATGTATTGAAAAAGGCACAATCCCTGCTGGGGTGTTTCCTGATTCTGTTGTGAAACATTGGAATGAGATAAAAGACTTTGCTAATGTACAGCCTGGTAAGGCTTGGGGTCATAATATTTGTAGAACTACTGGGGAAAGCAATGTTCATATGTATTACGATATATTTTATGGAGGTCTTGCCCGTTATAACGAAGACCATAAACCTATTCGTTTGGCTGCAGCAACGATATTGCGTATTCGTCGCGGGAAAACTATGAATGGCGGAAGAAAACGAGCCTAAATCTATAAGCCCCATAATATTAATTTGCGGGAATGAGAAATGCCATAAAAACTTTCAAGGGGGAGTAGAGATTAATTTTTTTACTGGGGAAATAATCTCTATATGCCCACATTGTCATAATACGAATCGGATAGATTGTAAATTTGCTAAGCCAAAATTGCCAAGGCTACGTATGAGATAATATGTAATTATAATATAATGTACTTTATTATTAATATAACAAAACCCGCAAGAGAGATAACCATATCAGATCTTAATATAAGTTTAGGTCCAAATAAAGCATTGGATTTAGAGAAAATACGTAAACGCAGTGAAATAGAAGATTCTAAAGATCTTAAAAAAGCAATTAAGGCGAGAATTATAGAGGCAAGACATATTTCTAAACGGGAAGAAAATAAAAAAGATAATATACCTGTTAGCCAGCCAAGTAACGGCATATCAGATAGTGATATAGAAAAGATAAGAACTGTTTTAAAACAAGAAATACAAAGTCAAATTTCTCAATCACAGCCGCAGGCACCAGTAATACCTCAAGATTTAGTAGATGCCCTTAAAAAGATATCTGAATCTCAGAATGTACAGCCGCAAAATGATCCGACGTACATACAACAGAATAATACTGTTTTTCAGGAAACAGAGCAAAATGATTACCAGCTTGATGATGAAAAATTAGCTTCGATTCACGCTAAAACAGTTAAAGCCAAAATGAAAGAGACAGAAGGCAATATAGAATACGAAGAAAAGGTTGTTAAAGATTCTGTTTCTGAGAGATTAAAGAAACTAAATGAAATGTTGGGTTAATCATGATTAGCCTATATTAAAGGATTTAAAATGTCGATAAATAAACAGTCAAAGGAGAAGGTTGTCATGGTTAAGCCAAGAGTTTTGGGCGTTGATGTTGGGACAATGTTTTTTCAGGTTGCTGAATCTAGTCCTGATAATCCTGATGATGTTTCAATCAAAATTACTCGTAATGCGTTTGTTGAATTACAGAACACAGAAGATATGGAAGACCATCTGAAAAGAAATGGATGGCAATATATAAAAGATAAGGATTCTTTCTTCGTTGTTGGCGAAGATAGTATAAGAGTAGCAAATATGTTTCCTGGTATTGAACTTCGCAGACCATTACAAGGTGGTGTGCTTAACCAGGGAGAAGAAAAGAAATTCTTGGTATTAACAGATTTGATAAGAAGAAGTATAGGAAAAGCTCCAACCGAAGATTCAGTTGTTTGTACATGCGTATCTTCTCCTTCTGTTGATGATAGTGTGGATTCTTCTTATCATAAAGGTAGATTATCTGGTATCTTCCAAAGCTTGGGATGGAAAGTTTCTGTCATCGAAGAGGGATATGCAGTTATTCTTTCTGAAAATCCTGTTTCAATAGAAGAAGGTAAGGAAATTCCTTACAGCGGGATAGGTATTTCTTTTGGTGCAGGCAGAGTTAATTTGGTAGCAGCATATCGTGGTCTACAAATTCCAGGTTTGTCAATGTCCGCTGCAAGATCTGGAGACTGGATTGATAGTAGTGTAGCGAAAGCAACAAGTACTAATGTTAGTCATGTAACTCGTATAAAAGAAAAGAAGTTAAATTTAGAAGAGCCAAACATGGAAGATGATGTTGAATATGCATTAGATATCTACTATGGAGAGGCTATTAAATTCGTATTTAGTAAGTTTGCTGATAGATTCAAGGCGGTTAAAGCCAGTTCAAAACAGAACGAAAATCTCTTTGAATATCCCGTAGAAATTGTATTAGCTGGTGGTACATCATCCCCTAAAGGATTTTGCAAGAAAGTACAAAATATAGTAGGAGAGCTGTCTTTGCCTATAGAAATTAGATCTATAAGACACGCCTCCGATCCTAGAAATGCCGTAGTAAAAGGCTGCAATACACAAGCTGCTCGTACTTTTATGAAGCAGAAAGAGAAAAAGGCAAAGGATATGGAGGATTTAATAGGATGATTACGAATGGCTTATTGCTCCGTATCAGATATTGATAATATCCTAGCACAATCGCTAACTAGCGCCACTAATCCTACAAGTCAAGCTAAAAGAAATTTGTTACAAATCGGTAAAGTAAGAGATAAGAATACAATTTCTGATGATATTGTTCGTTCCTATATACAAGATAGTAGTGAAGAAATAGATTCTACTTTTAATCAACTCTATACAGTGCCTTTTTGTGAAGTAGTTGTTTTTGAAACAAAGCTACTATCGGACTTATCAGACTATAATTCATATCTTGTTTTAAAAAGAGCTTGTGCTTTAGCATCTGGCGATGAGATTATATTGAAGTATGAAGATGTAGAGGAACGTTATACTATTGATGAAGTTTTCGGTAATGCAATGTTTAGTACTGCCGAAGCTATATCTTATCCATTTCCTGCGGGTTCTCGTCTTCTTCAAATTAAATTTCCAGATCCAATTAGATGGGTAGCGTCTCGTTTAGCTGCAGCTAACCTGTTTGATAAGTATTTTTCTGCTGAAGCGTCTCCAAATGTTTCTGAATATGGTAAATTATTAAGGAAACAAGCTCGTCAAAAGATTAACAACGTGTTAAATGGTAGAACGCATATTATAGGTGCAAGACGAGTAGGTAGAAGATTATACAATCCATATATCTCTGAACAATATGGTTTGCCGCGCGGACAAGAAGGGCAACACGATATTGATGATTTAGGATAATATGAGTGATAAAATTAATTTCTTACAAAAGATATCAGATAAGTTAGATCATTTATCTTCGCAAAATGGAGATATTGTTGTTCAGGATGGTCAAAGGATTGGTCCAGGTATAGGTGCTGACCAAAATACCATAGTAGGAAATACAGTATCTAAAAATTCATACGAAGCTAGACAACAAGATTTATACGAACAATCCGTGTTACAACAACTATATGAAGACCCAGCAGAAGATGAAATGGAAGGAATAGTAGATAGATATATAGATAAGATAGTTGATGATATGTTTAAAGGGGTTTAATTAATGTTAGAAATTCTTGATGCCCTTAGAAGAATAGTTAGCCGTTGGGTCGAAACAGTCACACCAATTAACGCTGATGTGAATATAGGGGATACTCTATTATATGTTGATAGCACCAAAAGATTTCAAAGCGGTGATGAAGTTATGATAGAAGACCCTATAGAGGGTGAACCTAATTTAATCATTGAAGAAATTTTAGATAATACAACACTTAGATTAGCCACTCCCGTCATGAATTATTGGGATACTGACAGGGGCATTGTATTACGTAAATTAGTCAACAATATGTTTGTTGAAGGCATTTATATAGGTGATAGAAATGTAATTAGAGATTATCCTGCTATTACCATTAATGGAACAAGTATAGATTCAGATTGGATGACATTAGATAGTACAGAAGAAGAATATAATGTTGAATTACAAGTTTTGGTAGAGGCGGCTACTAAAGAAGATGGATACAGATTTGTATGGAAAATAGCAAAAGTTATTCAAGAAGGATTGAAAAAGAATATATTTCCGCTAGTAGACAACTACGATATGACTTCTGTTACAGGAGATATTTTAACAGGAGATGAAGTAATAAGAGTAGCAGATTCCAGTATATTTAATACTGAATTAACTGATACAGCATCGAGTTATCCTCGATTAAGCGATGCAAGATTAATTATAGAAGATAGATGGAAAAGCGAAGAGACTAGAGTACAGAGAATATTAAGTGAAACAGAAATATTAATTGCGCCTGTAGCATGTCAAAATTTTGCAGTAGTTAATAATTCAATTGCGATTCGTCCTAAAAGGTTTATTTTTAATAGTTGGCCTAAACAAATTGTACAGGGCAATACTTCTAATAAAGGGACATTGCTTCAAGCTGCTACAATAAGATGGTTTGCTAAAGAAGAGGTTCCTGTCGATTTTAAAAATAACGATCCTCATCTTAAGTAACCATGAAAATACTAACTATATCAGCATCTCCGTATTTGCTTACTAGTTTAGGAAAGATTAACTCTTCTGTTATTAACCATCTAAAATCACAGGATCATACGGTAGAAAGTGCTGTATGGTTACATGACACGTCTTATTTTTTAGTAGATGAATCAGATGCCAGATATTATTATGAAAATCCGCATAAAGTCTGCAGATTACATTCTTTATCTAATCTGCAGGAAAAAATGATTAATCAGGTTTATGACGTAATAAAGAATTTCCAACCTGATATAGTTTTGACTATTGGAGATTATAAAGAAACATTTTTTATTCATGCTATAAAACAAAAATATGCTAAGGGTTTTAAATGGGTGGCTATTTTAACTATGCTTCCTCATTTTATTACCCCGCAGATAAAAGAAGAACTAAGTGAAATTGATTATGCAATCTGTACAAATAAAGAAACAGCATTAGCGATAGAAAAATGTAATATTTCGTATCTTTATGCTCATCCAGGTATAGATTTGAATAAATTTACTTTTGATGGCAAAAAAGACTATTCTAAATTAAGAATTGCAGCAGCTTTACGTAATAATAAATTATCTAATATTGGATGTTTTTTACAATCTTTGAGACTTTTAAAAGAGAGAAATATAGAATTTGAGGCAATTTTACATACTAACATAGATGATGCTGGAGAACATGACATACCTGAGTTAATAAGACGTTTTGATGTAGAAAATAGTGTTGTACTGCCGAGTAAATATTCGTCTTTAATTCATGGTGTTTCTGATGATTATTTAAGAGATATTTATAGCAAATCTTGTTTGTATGTAGACACCGCTGGTCAGTCATTAGTAGGGATGGCTGTGTTAGAGGCAATGTCATGTGGTTGTATCCCTATGTTTGGTATGACATTGGCATCAAAAGACATTTTATATGAAATTTCGGATAATTTGTGCGAAATTTCATCGGTTCCATTCATAGGCGAATATGGTCATGAATATAGAATATGTTCGCCAGAGAGTATTGCAAATCAGGTAGAATCCTATTTATTATTATCTAAAGAAAAAAAAGAAGAGAAAATTAAGAAATGCTTGGAAATCTCACAAAGGTATTCAAATTCAGTTTTTGTAATTAATTTAGATAGTGTTTTGAGAGAAGTTGTAGACGATAGGAAAAGTATCCTGTCGGTAGACGTTTTAACATAAAAAAGAAGGATTTGTATTTATAACAAGGGTAAAAACGATTAGGTTCATTAACCCATAAGTTGGGAGAAAAAAAATATGGCAGTTATTTCAGGTGCAGGATACAGAGATTTAGCGGTAGCTTTTGCTAATGCTAGAGAAACCGTTTTGTCATCTAAACAGTTTTTATTTGATGCTGTTTATCTGATTGTTTTATTACAATCTATCAAACCGGAAGTTGACCTATTAAAAACTTTCTGGGATACATATAATATCAACATTGACACTTTACAGTCTCCCACTTTATTGTTGGGTGCTGTGCGTGAATTGAATAACCACGTTCTTGTTGAAGGCGGTTATGCAAATGTTGATCAATATTTAGAGGCGAAACAGATAACGGTTCCTTTGTATTGGGCTAGACTCTCAGCAGAAGCCGGTTACACAATCTCAGAACAATACATTGACTAACGAAAGGGAGTCAGCATAATATGGCATTCGGAACCCCTCCAGCATATATGGGATTCGTCGGATTCGTCCGCTACGAATTTCCCGATCAGAGCGTTGTAGTAAGAGCAACGTCAGCTGATCCTCGTTTGATGCAAGAAGTTTCAAAGGAAGATACAATTGACGGTCGTTTTGATCGTTCCACTTATCGTCTTGGACCACAAGTTGTTGAGGGTAGTGTTGAATATCCTGCAATAATGGAAAGACAGGGGGGAGTAGATCCCACTGCTAGACTCTATCGTGCTTGTGTAGGTCGTGAAACATCAGGCAGTCGTTTTGGTCAACTTCGCGCTACTAACGTTTTTAATCTTGCTGTACGTTATACTAGCCAATTCTCAGAATTTCGTTATCGCGATTGTCTTGTTAATACCTTTAGATTTAGCGTTGCACAATCAGACCGAGTAATGATCAATAGCGGTTTAATTGGTCGTTTTCGTGAAAAAGATACAATCGGTCCAATGCTTCGTAGCTCTCCAGGATTCCCAGCAAATACTCGTGTAGTTACATGGAATGATGCTGTGGTGGAAATTATTGGAGCTAGAGGTGCACCCGATGTTTCAGGTGAATATGTAAGAAGTTTTGAAATTACTTACAACAACAATGCTGAAAGATATTACACATTAAATCGTTTACTTTCTCCACAAGATATTGCGGTACGCAAGAGAGATATTGATGGTAGATTTGTATTATTAGGTCGTCATGAGGAACTTGGTGAGCACGCAAGAACCAATGAGGATCGTTGTTTCGAAGAAAGCGTAGTAAGATTTGGATATCAATTAACCAGAGATCAATGTAACTCAACTTTCTTGGTAAAAGTTCCAAATTGCGTTTTCAGAATAGAAGAAATGTCATTAACCAATGATGTTTTTGAAACAACTATACAGTTCCATTCCTTGCCAGATGATTTGGATTTAGAAGATCCAGCTTATTTGGAAACTGGTGGAACGGTTATTTCCTAATATTCTGTTGTAACAAACTATGGCATTTGGTACTCCCCCAGTACCAATGGGCTATATAGGATATTGCCAATTTGATGTTGGTAATATTTCTAATGGTCTAATTGGACAAAACACTTCTCATTTATATCAGGCTCGTGTTACTTCTTGCGATTTAAAATTATCGCAAGAAGTAAACAAGCCAAATGTATACGACATATTTTATGATCGTAATGTTATACAATATCTACCTGAAAAAATTGAAGGTTCAATTGAATATCCTGTTGTTATCAATGATACAGTACGTGGTGAAGACCCAACAGAAACCTTGTGGAATTTAACTGCTAGACGTAATTATTATGGTAGATTAGATCCTTTTAATATTCTGGTTAAACATAGTAACATAAATAGTACATTTAGATTTTTAGATTGTTATGTAAATACATTTAATTTTAATGTAAAAGCTGAAGATATTATCAGGATAAATGTTAATATTTTTGGAAAAAGCAGAGAGTTTTATAATTTTCAACGAAAAAGTATCCCTAATGGAAAAATTGCAACTTGGGATAATGCTATAGTAGCCTTAAGAACTCCGCAATTTAGTGTTGGTGGGGAATATATTAGGCAATTTGAAGTTACTGTTAATAACAGCTTAGAGAGATATTATACTTCAAGTGGTCGCAGAATCTTACAAGTAAAAGATATATCTCCAAGAAATAGAGATATTGATGGTAAAGTAGTTTTAATGGGTAGACATCCTAACTTAGCACAATATTCTCTTGATAATCCAGCACGTTGTTATGAATATTCAGTTGTAGAATTTGGTTATCAATCTTACTGTGTTGGATGTTCTACTAGTGCATGTGCTATAGATATTGATGGTTTTTTAGCTAAAATCCCTAATGTAGTTTTTAGAATAGAAGAGATTTCTTTAGCAGACGATATATTTGAAACTGCTATTGATTGGACTTCCCTTCCCGCTGACAATGAGATTTCAACGATTTCTCAGGGTGTTGGCTTTGTATTTTAATTGCTTGTCAATAATACATCTTTGGTATTTAATCAGTCGATTATTATCAGTAGATAATCTAATAAGAATATTAACTTGGAGATAAAAGATGTCTGGTAATCTTGGTAAATATGTTATGTCTGAAAAACCTCATACTGTTACAGTAACGGTATATTACACGGAAGTAGAGTTGCCGTCAGGAGATACGATATTTCGTGTAGTTAATGATGAAAAAGCAAAGAAGATGATCGAAGAGAAAAAGGGGAATATCGAAGTTTTAAATGTGAAATTTAGAGTTCCAGAATGGGAAAGTCAGAACGAGATAGTTAGTCAGTCATCTCAAATTAACGATATGACTGGGCAAACAACTATGGATTGGTATAAGTACAGAAATATGAGAATTAATAAGCTCATAGAGGCTTGGGACTTAAAAATAGATGATGAAGAAGTTCCTGTTTCTGAAGCATTTTTGAGAAAGATGCCACCAGATATAATGACTGCGATATATGATAAGTTTGAACAGACTGTTTCTATAGATCCTTTAGAAGAGGGAAAATAGTATCGGCGGTATCATCCATTCTGCAGGGGGAAAATCCTGCAGGACAGATACCGCCGTTTGTCAGTGAGTTCTTTTTAGCACTGGAGTTTGGATGGCAATTAGACTATATTAGAAATTTACCATATAGAGACGTAGATATGTTAACTACTTTAATAAGTGTTATGTATAAATTACGTGGTCAAGGTAAAGATGTTTTAGCAAAAGCATTTAAGAAACAACAAAATTAGGAGACAAAAATGAGAAGTATACTAGTTAAAAAAGAAGAAGAAGTTAAAATAACATTTTGCTATGGATTCACAAAAGATGGCAATAGTGTTGTGGCTGAAACAACAAAAGAAAATTTGTTAGATATTTGGGAAAAAGCACTTGATATAACTACTATTAGAGAACATACAGCTTTTTTTAAAAGACCATGCTATGGAGATTTAGTTGATATAGCAGGTAGCATTTCTACAACTGGCGAGAATTTTATTACAATTAAGCCCTTAGAAATACGTTTAAACAGAATGTCTGAATTGTTAAAATCTTGGGATTTGACAGATCAAGCAAATGAGGACGCTCCAATTCCTGCCACAAAAGAATCTGTTTATCAATTAGAACCAGCTATAGCTAATATTATAGGTTTGCAACTAGATGCATTAATAGGCACAGTTTAATCTATTGTTAAAGGTTATCTTTTATTAATTAACAAATAAATGATAACCTCATTTATTGTGGGAATATATCATTTGTGGATCAGCAAATACGTAGACAAATTGAGCTAGAATTAGTAGCAAAAGGTTTTGAACCAAGTCGAGCTGCTATACAGCAAATCTACGTTGAATTACAACGCTTAATCCAAGCTAATCCTACATTGCAACGTGATTTTACCGGATTAATTAATACAATTGGGCAATTAGCTACTTCTCATGTTGATGCCTTCCGCACCATGCAGAGGGGTACTCAGTCTCATAAGGTGGCAGTTGAAGGATTATATAAAAGCTATGCATTGCTTGATTCAGGGGCAAAGAGAGCATTGCAAACCCTTATAGGTTTTGCTTCTTTTTCCGGGTTTGTTGCTGCTGCTCAAAAATCTGTTGATTTATTACAAAAATATAATAAAAATTTATTGGAAGGGGCTGCGGCTAGTTCTCGTTACGGCATAGGTATAACGCAATTAGAAAGAAATCTTTCGCGTTTGGGCGGTCAACTTGCTTTAACACGTCAAGAAACTATAAAGCTATTTAAACAATATGAACAAGGCTTTGGCACGTTTTCTGCAGGTGGCTTTGAAAAATTAGTTTCTAATATACAAAAGGCAGTTGGTCCAGGATCGGATGCTATTGAAGGTATGTTTGGAAAATTACAAGGCGTTTTGCAAAAAATGCCTGATTTACAAACAGAGTTAGAAAGATTAGACAAAAGTGATAAGGCAAGAATAAACCTTGCTTCTCAAAGATTATTGTCCATTGGGCAGATAAGTGCTGCAGAATACAAAACCATACAAACTTATATCAATGGTTCTCAGCAAATGAGCACTGCAGATGCTAGACGACAAAGAGAAATAGAAGATCAACAAAGAGTTTTTCAAGAATTTTCACGCCATACTGAAAATATTGGCTTAATATTAGCAAAAACTTTAATGCCAATCATACAAGAATTTGCAAATTGGCTTAGACAAAATCAACCCCAAGTACAAAAGTTTTTTGAGATTTTTGGTAATGGTGTAAAATGGGCGGTATCTCATGTAGATAAACTTATAAGCATGTTGAAAATTTTGTCTGCAATATGGGTAGGCGGAAAATTGTGGGCAATTGGCGGTCAAGCACTAACAGCGGGTGGAGCTATTGCCTCTATGTTTGGTAGAGGTGCTGGAGTTGCCAGAGATGCAGCGGGAGCCTCATCTTCGTTGCCTGCAGGTGCTGGTTTAGCAGCTAGTGCAGGTGGTATGGGAACATTTGCTAAACTTGGTTCTGGATCATTAAGATTTGGACTTCCTGCTTTGGCATTAACGGGCGCTAGTTATGGTCTAGATTATCTTTCGGAACAACAGAATGAAAAAGGTAATTATAGAACAGCTGGAGTGCTGAGTGTAGGAGGAACATTAGCAGAAGCAGGATCTTATGCTCTTGGTGGCGCTGCTTTGGGAAGTATTATTCCTGGTATTGGAACTGCAGTAGGGGCAGCTGTTGGCGGGGTAATTGGATTAGCTGTTAATGCAGGCGATTTGTATAATGGTGTAATGAAGTTAGTTGGATTAGGAGAAGAAGAAAAGCAAAGAGTTGTAGATGGTACTGCGGGAAAATACGATGCAGGCAAACAACAAGCTCTTGATTTTATATCTACTTTAAATAGAGAAACATTAGCTGATTTAGATGAGAAAAAACGTATTGAAACAGATAAGCAAATAGAGACGGGGGTAAATCGTATTAGGCAAATGCCGGTGAGTGCAGAAGAGTTTTTGTCTATTACAAATAGTCTTAAGATAGCAGAAAAATCTAGGGGGGATGCGGATAAACGAGTGTTTGCTGATCTTACAACTGAAGCAAATCGTGTTAATTTTGCAGGACAGGATTATTTTGCTGTTAAGCAAGGTAGAGATGGTAAAAAGGGAATACGGGAATTAAAGAATGCAAGAGAACAAATATTTGGTCAGATATCTCAAATAGATTATGAATCTCAAAATGGAGATATTTCTGAAGCCCGTCGTGTGGAAATCAAAGGACAAAGAGATAAACTTTCCCAACAAGCCGACGAAGCTACAAAACTGATTAAAAAATTGGAAGAACAAAATTTAACAGTTTTGAAGGGTGCTGATTATGTTCGTGATGCGAATGAAAATTACCGTCTTCAAGAGTCTTTGATTCAAGCAATTAATGAGAATATGATTAAAGAGCTTCAAACCGTGGAAGCTTTAGGTCAACGAGCGCAGTCTATGCAGGGTCTATTTGATACAGTATTGCAATTCTCTCAAATGGTTAGTACTGTTCCAGAAACAGAATTACAAGGATTCTTGGATACTTTAGTTTCGCAATCTCAAAAATACCAAAATCAATTAGATAATATAACCGAAATTCGTAAAAGGATAAATGAGGGTGAGGCTTTATCTGCTGAACAACAAACCACTGCAGCAGAATTTGCGAAAAAGCAAGGCGTTGAAACATTAGATCAGATTAATTTTGAAACTGAATTAAACAAGGTAGCACAATCTAGAGTCCAGATCGAGATGGATATTGTTAAAGCTCGTTCTGCAATGTCTGATAGCCTTAAAGGTGAATTGTCTATTTTACAATCTCAAACACAGCTGGCTTCTCAATCCGTACAATTGGCTGATAGTTTAGCTATTGGTGTTGGCGCTTCTGCAGCTATGCGACAACAGATAGTTCAAACATTACATGCTGAAATCGCTATGATACGCCAAATGTCTCAACGAAATGAGAGACAAATAGCACTACATAAACAAATGTTGGCAGATTCAAATGATCCAGAACAAAGAAAGCGTTCTGAACAGAGTATTCTTGAACTGGAAAAGAAACGTTTAGATTTTAGAAGTCAGATTCTTCAAAAACAACAACAAGAGGCTGAACAGACAAGAGCTTTGAAAGATGGTTGGATTAGCGCTCTTGGTGCTATGAACACAGGGGCTGGACGTTTTACTAAAATTATGATAACGCAAGAACAAAATCTTGCAGCTGGATTAAATAGTTTTAAAATGATTACTTCCTCCGTAAGTGGTGCGGTTAGAAATGCAGGTGGAGATTTAACACAACGGGCAGGTAGAGTCCAATCAACTAAATTTTCTGCATATGGAGAAGGTCAATTAACTCCACAGGGTCCAGAAACTTTAGCTTACACCACTGGTAGAGGTGATGATCAGGCTCGTCTTGCAGAACAAATGCTAAGGGGGAATTTAGCTGCAGGAGAACTTGGAAATTATGCTCAACAACAAGCAGAAAATATTTACAAGTCCGGTGGCTTAGGAGGACAGGCAGCATTAGCAGAAGCACAAGGTGCTGGAACCGCAGCAGCAAGTGAAGCAAGGGATAGAGATGTAACTATAAAATCTTCTACACCACCTCCATTACCTACTGCTGCGATAGATCAAAGTAAGGTTAGAGGTAATCAGCCGCCTGCGGTAGTTCCACCTGAACAGATTACTAAACCAGCATCTCAACCTGTGCAAGGTAAAATACAAGGACCATTTTTAGAAGATGTTCCAAAAGGACCAACTTCTTCTAACTTAGGTTTTGATAGTCAATTGGATGTGTTGACTATGAAGAAGAATCAGATGATATCGGATCTTACTCAGTTGAAGCAAACTGATTCTCAAACTTCTTGGGTAGAGAATGTACGATCTTTCTTTGTTAATGACCAGAGATCTAAAAGTCATACGGACAGATCAGAACATATTAAGATGCTTGAAGCTCAGATTGCTGGTATTGAAACAAAAATACAGGATACGGTTAACAAAGCATCTGTATCAAGTTCTGCCCCAGCTGTTACAGGTGGTTCAAAAGAACAAACAACTTTAAACTATAGAATTCCAAATTTGGCTGTTAATGTGAAGTTTGATAATTTAAACAGATTAGAAGATTTAATTGCTGCTATGATAGAGAAACATTTTGCTAGAAATCAACAAATTGCTTCTAATTTTGGCTATATAGACAGAACTGATAAACTTTAATAAGTCTGCGGATAAAATATGGCTTTCTGTCGAGCTAAGGGTTTCCTTGCTTATAATACAACTGATTTACATCCTTATGGATTTATTAATAGAAAATTAGTTCTAGAATATCCAGAAAGAGATTCTCCATCTCCTGCTGATTTAAATAATCCACAAGCTGCACAAACTTTCAAACAAGTTCAATTAACAGACGATGATGGTAATCCTGTTTTTGATGAAAATGGCGATCCTATTTTGGTTTGGATAGAAACCAGAATAATATTACCAGCAAACACTCTTCAAATTGAATTTTTATTCCGTTCTAGAAACCAATCTCAAAATGAGACGTTGGTAGATATAAACAACGGTTCTTTATTTGGTCTTTCTGGATTGGGTGGAGGTACTGGATCTATTGCTGCTAGTTTTGGTAGTCAAACGTTTTTAGGAGGAATATCGACTGTCAAAAGTCGGCAATGCTGGCAAATTTTATCTTCAAAAACTAAGATAAATATGATTTTTCGAGTTAATGAAGAACTACGAAGAAATAATGGAATTATAGAATTGCCAGGTTATATAGTATCAGTCTTAGGTGCTTTTCAAGAACCTATTGAGTTAGATGAAAGTCAGATAGCAAGATTAGGAGATCCTTTAGAAACTCCACATTCCAGAAATGGATATGTTGGTGATACTGATGCAGATGGAGTATTTGACGGTTTAATTATTGATGGCGGTTCAATATATAAGGGTGAAGAAGTTCCTCCATTATTTGATGCGGAAGGTAATCAAACTCCAAGAAATGTATTTGATAGTAAAAATTTATTGTTGAAAGTTTTAAAAGATAGCAGATTACATGTGTTTAGAGCTGACAATGATGATATTAGTCCACAGCCTTATGCAGATCAAATGCCTGTATTGAACTTTAATGATGTAACAGCCAATAAAATTCAAGTAGATTTATCTCCATATGGTGGAAAAGATGGAGATATATACGTAACTGCTTGTTTAACCACTAAGAGGCTATTTAGAGAATTTAATGTTCATACTGCTACTTTTGCTGAAACGCCAGACAGATCAGGGGTAGGTACATCGGGTGGATTTGGCGGTGGAGGAAGCGAAATCTTACCAATTAGGTCAGATGTAGTATCCTATCATTATCATCCTGTAAAATGGCGTGTAATAAAAAAAGATGTAGAAGAAAATGCTGCAGGAAAGACATTAGACCAAGCTTATTTAGATTCTATAAAAGTTCCACTTTCGGTTTTTACTGAGACAGCGGAGGCAGTGCCTGAAGAAGATAGGAATTGGGATATCATAGAAGGCTGGCGATTAAGCGGAATGATAACATTAGAAACAGAATTAATGATTGCTGCAGACAGTACCGGAATTGTTTTAGTTAGACGTAATGGTGAATCGGGCGTTAATGAAACTGATGTTAGGGTTGTTACTTCTTTGATATTGGCAAGGAACAACATTTTAGATCAAGAATGGTTTGATCAATATTTAATAGATAACAATTTAAATGATATTATATTTAGCGATGGGATGAAAGAGCGAGATTTTACGGGTACTTTATTTGATTTAAGTGAACATGTTAATAGTTTAGTCCAGGATGGCAGAAAAATACCTTATTCTCGTATTTTTGCTCTAGCCTTACGCAAAGTTAATAGAGCGATTGGGGTGGGGTATCCAAATGTTGATTTGGTAACGAATAATTTAATCGCTTCAGGTAATCGCGAAACAAGATTCGATTTATCTACAGCAGTATTTAAAGAAGTAAGAGCAAATTCTTTTGATCCGAGAGCTTGGAATGCGGCTTCCTGTTCTGGACCTAAAGATTTTGGCGGATGGTATGATCCTAATGATCCGTTTAATAAATGGTCGTTTTTAATTCCTACACCGCCAGGAGATTTTGCAGTAGATTGGTTATTATCGACTCCGTTTTATCAAGATAAATTTAATAGAGAATCCAGAATATTTGTAGAAATGTTCCAACCTAACGGTTTGAGAAAGAATCCATCGAGAATTTACGCTTTAACTTTTCCATCCCCTGAATCCTCGTTGTCGTTTGATTATACTTTTCATAGAGATGAGTCATTTGCGTTTTTTGAAAATTTAAATAGCGAAACATTATCTTATTATCAATTTACAAATGGTATTTCTCAACAATTATTAAGTCGCTTAAGACCGTTTTTATCAGGGAACCATAATAAAGGAGAATTTGTATTTAATAATTTTAAATACGTTGGTTATAGTTTAGCTGCAGGACAATTGCCAGACTATAGTGAAGGCGGTTTGTTTGCTAATGATAGAGTATCTATTTGTACTCAACCTGGTTCTGATGGAAATCCTTTGACGTTTGATTCTGTTTACACAAGAGGATCGTGGATTGTTCCTCAAATTACTGGTGATTCATTTGAAATAACAGATATGGATGAAGAAAATTTATATAGGGATATAGTTTTTGATATAACTGTTTCTCAAACATCTATTCTTTCTGATACAGAAACTGGTAGGCAAGAATTAAATGGTGGTGGAGACAATATGATGGCTATAGAGTTTAAAAGCTCTAATCAAGTCCTTAGCAACATATTTTTACCTTATAAGCAAGGCAATCACAGAATTGTAGTTGATGGTAAATTCTATGGTGGTTCTCCAATAGTAGTACATAGCAATATGTTATCTAGAATAAAGATTAATTCTATAGATGTGGTTTATACAACAAGGGATAAAATAGAATCGTTTCTTATTAAAGGAAGACAAACAGCTGTTGCAATAGATGGTTATAACAGAATTCATGTTTTTTATAACGATGAAGCGAGTGGTAATATATCTTGTTCTGTGTCTGCTGATTTGGGAAATACATGGTGGATATTTAGGGATATTATAAGATTAGAAGCAGGGGAGACTGCAGAATTACCTTATGTAATACCAAATAAGAATTCTAATGAGATTGTCCTATTTTATATTCTAAATGGAAGATTTTTAATGGTAAAAAGGATATCAACGGAATGGTTTGTTTGTGAGGATCAATTTCAATCATACACTCCACCAGAATCCGGTACAATACGGCAGAATATGGAAGAAGTAGCAAGTCAAATTGCTGGCATGTCAGCTTCTTCTTTAACTGAATTTCAAAATGCTATATCAACCACTGATAATACTGACTTTTCAGATTTAAGAAGTAAAATGGATGTGGGTTTGGACAATTTTACAGAAGGTGGAAAACAATTAAGAAGGCAAACGAGTTATTTTGTCCAGGCTGAAAAGAAAGACCAATTTTTTATAGATGAAGATATAAGTTCAAAAGCAGTGTTTGCATTGCAATTTAAGGGGGAGATTGCATCTCCAAGATTTGCTTTTGGCGGTGATATAAACGCTTTTGAAGGGGAACAAATGGATGTCAGCATTGAGGGAGGATCTTATGCTGTCTATAAAGATAACAGAAGTAAATTCAGGGTTGTTTTGGGTACTTCAGATGGAAGAATAAGTTGGAAAACAAATGATGGTAATTTAACTCATTGGTATTATGATGTGAGAAGATTTCCTATTCATAAGAATTTGTTTAATGAGGATCCTGAAGTCGATGATTTATCGGTAGACAATCCGCAGGTTTTATATGATTCTATAAATGACGATGTATATTTATTTTATTTTCATAAACAATGCCTTTTTGTAAGAAGATTTAATAATGAGGCTCTTTATCCTAGAGATACTACTTTTGATGATATAAATACTCAAAGTGAAGAGGAATATACTTTAAATGACGGTATTAAAGAACATATTGAGATAGTAAGAGAATCATCGAATCTACCCATTTTCTTAGTTGGAAATCTTGAACAACAAATTGCGGACAGAGTTAATCTAGATTCCAGTTTACCGTTAAATGACGCGAATAGAGAATTAGTAATACAGTTTTATTACGAGGATCCTACTTTGTTTACTCAGAATTTTGCTGTTGATGTAAATTCAAAGCCAGTTGGGTATTTAACTGAAGGTGGGATACTGAGATTATTGTATCGATCAGAAGAAGGTAACATTTTTGGTCTTACATTGAATGGTATGATTCCGACTTTAGATGTAAGAAAAAGATATGGAGATAGTACAGTAAATGGCTAGAACCGATTTTAGTATAGCATTAGAAGATGTTCGTGATATTCCTGTAGATAAAACTCCACCTACAGTAAACCTTCCTGGTTATGGTGCTGGAACTCCTGCAGTAAATTCTGGTGTTCCAGAAATAAAATGTGTTATTAATAGAAAAAGTCCATTTGTTAAAACGCAATTTATGAATGACGCATTAATTTTTAATGCGCAAACTATTCGTAATTATCCTCAATCTATACAAGATAATATTAGTGCAAATCCAGGTTCTGAAGGCGTATTTTTGCGTATTCAATATGTGAATCGTCATACGTTTTTAGCTGCTCCGACATCTAATTCAACAAGTGCAGGGATAGAACTGGATAAACTTTCTATTCCTCGTGCCGTTTTTTCAAGTGGTTTGCCAATTTATGAACGATATCAACGTTTTTTAATTTACAAAACTGTATTTGATGATGAATATTTAACGCCTAGTAATTATGTAACATTTGCTAGAGAAAATTCTACTAATTGTCGTACACTTCCTATATGGCAATATGAATTATTAAACAGTGGAGATATAAAATCCCCAGATACATTAAGTACGAGTATTTTAATGCCTAAGCAAGTATCTGGGACCACTTGTAATGGATATGGAGTTCATTGGAGAGTAATTAAACAAACTCCTACTATGCGAGGACAAGATTTTTTTGTTACTTTTCATAAAAGGGCTGCTGCTCCAGATGTTGCAAAAACTATTAATGATACTAATAATCCGTTTTTAAATTCCCCATTTAAAATTTCCCAATATGCTGCATTAGATGTTTTAAATACTGCAGGAAGAGAAATAAGATCACAATGCGGTGATTCTATGTTTTTAAGAGACAACCGTGGAGTTGTTACTTATACGGATGATGGACGAGAGATGTTAGATAACACTACTTATGATATAAGAGATCAAGCATATTACATTATAGAAATTGGTCAGGCGGATCCAGATCATAATTATTTTATTATTATAACACAACGCGGCGCTCCTATCTGCGTAAGGTTAGGTAATGGATCAACAACTCGTTTAGGAGAATTTAATGGAGTTAATGTTGAAGAAAATACTTCAGGATTCGGTTCATCCATTACAGGACAGCAATTGATTTCAGCAGATTGGTGTAGGGTAACAGTTCGAAATCATCTTGGAGATTTACATGTTACCTTTGAAGGACCAAATTTTAAATCTACTCCTTGGATTATACACCGTATAGATACGATTATTGATGATTCGGGAAGTAACCCACGAAGTTTCTCTCAAACAAAAATGATGGTTGTTCCGAGAGCAAGAATAACGATTTGGGGTGGGAATATGAATGCCGGTTTTATTTTTGGAATCTTGCATTATTTTCCAGGTGCCTCTCCAGATGCTACTGCACCAGTTTTAACAATTCCGCCTCGAAGTGTGGAAGAAGGAATTTTTGATGCTTGTCAAACTTCAACTACAGATGGTCCAGGTTTGAGGGCTGTATATAGTAACGAAGAAAGAAGTAGATATTTATCTTTACCTGCTAATGCTGAACACAAGCTTCTTTTGACAGCAACGGATGAATTTTTACCTCCGTTAGGAGGGACTGGTCGTAGGCGCTTCTTTACACAAGATGCACAAATAATGATGTGGGTAGAAAGATCCGTTGGAAATAAAGGAGCAATTAGAGCAAATCGTAGGGCGGAAGGTTTATTTTTTTACGACAATTTGCATTATAAAGAGAAACAGTCTGATGAATTAGCATCAAGCATTTCGGTTCATTCGCTTCCGTTACAAGATGATCCTAGTGGAAGAATGAGTTTATTCCAGATGCAGGTTGAATTAAAACCAGGCAGTCATATATTTGATGATGCTAATGGCGGGTTTGATGATGGCAATGATGGAGATATATGGCGAGTTGACAATTGTGTTACTCCTGTATTGACTATGATAAGACTTGTTGGAGATCCTGGCAATACAACTAGATGGGAATCTCAATCTGTTGATGTAAGTGAACATGTTATGGAATATACAGATTGTTGGTCTGCACAAGATTTCTTTAAAATTGAGCATACTGGGACAATTAAATTTTTGTTGAATCCTGGCGCTTTCTACGAAAATGACCAATCTCAATATATTTTAAGTTTGGCAAAAAAAGCGTTTTATATAGAAATCTGGGTTAGATATAGAGATCCTTTTTCTGAAACAGGGGGCGATGCATCAAATGGATGTAATTATTCTAAAATACCCGGATATTATAAGTTGTTTACCGGAGTATGTTATGGCGGTACTGTTATGGCAGAAATGGGACAAAGATTAATGGAATGCCAGATTTTTGATTATACAAAAGTTCTACAAGAATCCCGTATTTTTAATAGCCCGTTTTATGATGGTGTAAGAGACACAAATGCTGTCTATGAACTTTTAAAATTTGCTGGTTTTAGAGATAGAAATAACGATGATCCTGGGGTTTTATTATCACGATTTGCTCAGTATCAAGATCAAACAATGAGATTCGGTGTTGGGCCAGATGGTAGATTGGTTCCGGTACAAACATTCGCTTTACCAGATGCTTATTCAAAGATTTCCCAACCTTTCTTTAAATTTTCAGATGGAACAACATTATATGATGCAATATTTACTTTATCGCAGAAAGCGGGAAAATGTTTCTTTTTTGATTCTCATGGTGTAGCTCACCATGAGAGTTATTTTGATTTTTCTGTTTTGAATTCGATTAATGGCTTGATTTTACAGGATGTTTTGTGGAGATATACTACTAATCCTAATTTAAGTCAAGGACAAATGGTTTATAATGCAATAAGAGCGCAACGAACGGTTGGTGATGTTTTTAATCATGTTAAGATTTTGACCAGCACACCAGATGGTACTCCTATTTGGGTAGATGATGTAGATTGGACCTCTGTAGAAAATCCAACTCAAGAAGGTTTCGTAGGTTATTTGAAATCTGTTTATCTTAAGGATGGTATTTTGGGTTCTTATGAGTCAGCCAAAGCAAGTGTAGACTTTTATGCTGCAATGAGAAGACCTCCTTTAGTTATTAACTTTGAATCGTTCGGTTTACCAATAAGAGCATTGGATTTGATAACTTTCGACGGACAATTAGCAAGAGTAATGAAGGTCGATACTACTATAAATGCGAAAGAAAATAAATGGTGGAATACTATTGAAGCAGAATGGTTATTTGCTATCAATACACGTATAGAAACAGGCACAAACCCTTAATATATAAATAATTATGAATAAATCCAGACAATTATTAGAAGCTGCTAGAATGCGAAATCGTATCAATAATATGATTGAAATGAATGATAATATGAATACTTATTTTACAGATGTTCGAAAAAGACGTAATGAAGGTGCAGGATATCAGGTACGTAACTTGGCAGGATCTTTTAGAGGTGCAACATTTGGATCAACATGCACTGGTAATTGTACGGTAGGTCAATAATGGCAAGTTTTACACCGCACTACAATTTAGCTATATTTGATTTTGGCGATCAGCTAGACGCTCCGCTTAATGTACAACGTGAAATTGACAGGTTTTTAGTTATTGATAAGCAGTTGTATGCTCTTTTTTCTATATTTGGTAGTGGTGTGATAAATGGTTGGATTGTAGAAGATAATGGTTTTACAACTGAAAATGGTATTTCTGTATCTATAAGTCCAGGATTAGGTATAATCAGATATATCGGTTCAGAAACAACATTTCCTGCATCTTTAGACGGTTTGCCTCCAAATTCAATTGTAAAGATATATGCAGTTTTAAGAGGTTCTACACCACAAGATAGAATAGTGGATTTTGCTTATAGCAGCACCGAATTAGGCGATTTTGCCATTCTGTTAGCAGAAATTACGACAGGACAAGCTGCTGTAACAAATATTAACAATAATATCAGACAATTAATTGGTTTTAAAGAAATAATTAAACAAGAGATTGATATACACAAACACAGGGGTACTCCATCTAAGATAGATTTACAAGATGAAACAAAGAATCAATTACCCGGTGCGAAAATTGAAGGTATAGATGCAGATAAGATAATCAGCGGTATTTTTGATATTGAACGGCTCCCTTTAATAGATCATGATGATTTAGAATTTGATGGGATTTTAACACATGCTCAGTTAGATTCATTTGTAAAAACGTTTAATGAAAATAATAAACAATTATTGGGTGAAATTACATCTGTTAATCTGTTAAGACTAATACTATTTATTAAATCAAAATATGTAGATGTAGATGAACACTTTGTTAATGAGCTTGCTATCATACCAGGTATCTCACCTGATGAGTTTATTGATTTTGAAGCTAGTACAGCATATATTAATTT